>Ga0190274_10001712_pt1 | contig 12848 bp, 12 predicted proteins | sample Popmic531T_FD_133002 | JGI IMG/M metagenome (GOLD analysis project Ga0190274, IMG submission 133002) | Populus adjacent soil microbial communities from riparian zone of Yellowstone River, Montana, USA - 531 T | ecosystem: Environmental > Terrestrial > Soil > Riparian zone | place: USA: Montana...
TAAAATCATGGATAATACTGCGGATCGTGTTCAGTACGATCCGATCATTTACAGCAGCTAATTGATTATAAGCAAACCCGGCTGGTAAAAAGTTGATCGGCAGGGTGAGTTTTGTAGTAACTATAGTAAGGTTAGCCGGTAAAGCAGGGGGATTGCTATAAATATTTTTGCCATTCAACAACGCATCTTTTCGAGATTGAATAGCGGTTTCTTTCCGGCCATTAATATAATCCTTCCATGAAAAAGGATGATCAATATAAAAGACCCTGTTGTTCTTTGCGAATTCTTTTGCAAGTGATAAGGCGGGAGATGAAATAGCCGAATCCCAGCGTGAAAGGGAAAAACAGATAATATCGTTCGATGGATTCATTAATTGGAATTCAATTGCTTCATGCATTTTTCAAGACTCGTTCTCCAATCGGGGATAACGATACTAAATGTTTGCCGGATCTTATCCGTATTCAGGAGTGAAAAGCTGGGACGCTTCGCAGGAGTTGGGTATTGTGAAGATGGAATAGGATTTACCTCACAAGCAGTTCCGGATAATTTCTTTATTGCCAGTGCAAAATCATACCAACTGATCATTCCGCTATTACTGTAATGATAAATGCCCGAATGCCAGTTGTTACTAATAATATCCATAATTGCATTTGCCAGGTCGGCAGCATAGGTGGGAGCACCAACCTGGTCGTTTACCACATTGATCGATTCTCTTTCTTTCATTAACCGCAACATCGTTTTTACAAAATTGTTTCCGAAAACTGAATAAACCCATGCTGTTCGGATAATGATGGCATCCGGGTTTTTCTCCATGCACATTTCCTCTCCCTTTAATTTAGAAGCACCATAACTATTTACCGGATCCGTTTTATCTTCTTCCGTATAAGGAACTGGGGATTGACCATCGAACACATAATCGGTCGATATATGAACGAACTTAGTTTGGTGTTCCTTGCAAACCGATGCGAGTACACCGGCAGCAACCGCGTTTACTAAAAAGGCCATCTCCCGATCTGTTTCCGCTTTATCTACAGCAGTATAAGCAGCACAGTTAATACAAAAAGCTGGCTGTTGTTTTAAAAAAAACTCGCGTACCTGTTCAATACGATGAATGGGAAAATCCTCCCGGCTGGTAAAAATAAACCGGAAGCCGGAATGGGCCTCCGCCAACGAACGGAACTCATTACCTAATTGTCCGTTGGCTCCTGTAACCAGTATGGAGGGTTTTGTCATTGGCAGTAATTATTGTTCAAATACAAAATTATTACGACTCTCTGCAAATGAGGAAAGCACCAGATCCTTTTCGGAAACATTCGCTTTTCCTGATGGTATCTTCCAATCAATGGCTAAGGAAACGTCATTGAATACAATTCCCGCTTCACTTTCTTTATGATAAAAACCATCGCATTTATACATCACCTCCGCGGTTTCACTCAATACCGAAAATCCGTGAGCAAATCCTTTCGGAATATAGAGTTGCTTCTTATTTTCATTGCTTAATTCAATACTGAACACCTTGCCATGAGTTGGAGATCCTTTACGCATATCCACTGCCACATCTTGTATTCTGCCACTCAATACCCTTACCAACTTACTCTGGGCATGAGGATTCAACTGATAGTGAAGCCCCCTAATCACTCCATAAACGGAATGGGATTGGTTATCCTGTACAAATCCACCAATGGCTTGTTTGTCGAAAACATTTGCATTGAAGGATTCAAAAAAATACCCCCGGTTGTCATTATAAACAACAGGTTCAAAAATGATAAGTCCAGGAAATTCTGTTTCGAAAAATGGCATGGCGAGATGAAGGTTTGGTGTTTGAAGCGTGAATCGTGAGACGTGAATCGTGAGTGGCTCCCAAAGTTTTGGAGAGTTTCTATTACTTAGAGACCCTCTCACGATTCACGTCTCACGCCTCACGATTTATATTGCTCTTCGTAAAACTTATGATACTCCCCACTTGTCACCCGGTTTATCCAATCCTGATTGGCAAGATACCAATCCACCGTCTTTTCCAATCCTTCTTCAAACTGAAGTGATGGCTTCCATCCGAGTTCTTTGTTCAACTTCGTGGCATCGATCGCATAGCGCAGGTCATGACCCGGTCTGTCCTTTACATATGTTATAAGTTTAGCGGATTCCCCGGCGGGTCGTCCTAATTTCTTATCCATAATTCCGCATAACAAATGAACAATATCTATATTTTTCCATTCATTAAATCCGCCTACATTATAACTTTCACCTACTCTTCCCTCATGAAATATAGTATCGATGGCCCTTGCATGATCTTCTACATATAACCAATCGCGCACATTCTCTCCTTTGCCATATACCGGAAGCGGTTTATTGTTTTTAATATTATTGATCATTAATGGAATCAGTTTCTCCGGAAAATGATGTGAGCCGTAATTATTGGAACAATTACTCATCACTACCGGAATTCCGAAAGTGTCATGATAAGCCATAACAAAATGATCAGAAGCAGCTTTGGATGCGGAGTAAGGAGAATGCGGATCGTAGGGTGTTTCCTCTGTAAAAAAGCCTTCTGAGCCCAATGAGCCGTACACTTCATCCGTAGATACATGATAAAAAAGTTTTCCTTCCATCTTATCTTTCTCCGCAGGAGTCGGTGTCCAGTATTTACGACAAGCATTCAGCAATATAGCCGTTCCCATCACATTTGTTTTCACAAATGCCAGCGGATCCATGATGGAACGATCCACATGGCTTTCTGCGGCAAGATGAATTACGCCATCGAATTTATATTGCGCGAACAATTCATCGATTCTTTTTTCATCGGTGATATCCGCTCTTTCAAAAATATAATTGGAAGCACCTTGTATATCTTTCAGGTTATCGAGATTTCCGGCATAGGTGAGCGCATCTACATTCACTATCCGGTAAGCCGGATATTTATTCACAAATAAACGAACCACATGCGAACCGATAAAACCGGCGCCACCTGTAATCATAATCGTTTTATTGGATGCTCCCTTCATAAACTTGCGTATTTTCTTTTTGTGATTTTATTCCGGTAAATCCCTTTCAGATCGTATACCAATGCTTTCGGTTTGCTAATAGAAGTAAAATAGTCCTCGTCCAACGCTAAATAATCCGTGTGCGGTACAGTTATAACAACGGCATCATAATCGTTCGCCGGTTTCTTCACCAGGTTAAGCCCGTATTCTTTATGGACTTCTTCAGTTTCCGCATATGGATCTTCAACATCTACCTGAATATTGAATAACAGTAATTCTTTTACCGTATCAATGATCTTTGAGTTACGGATATCGCTTACATTTTCCTTAAAAGTAACTCCCTTCACCAGCACTTTTGGTTCGCTGGAATTCCGCAACACATGCGTGATTATTTTACGGGCCACATATTTCGCCATATCATCATTAATATACCTGCTCGACGAAATCACTTTTGAATCGTATCCTAATGCCGCCGCTTTATAAGTAAGATAATAAGGATCAACTCCTATACAGTGTCCTCCCACCAGTCCAGGTTGAAATTTTAAAAAATTCCACTTGGTGCCCGCCGCCTCCAGCACTTCATAGGTATTGATGCCGATTTTATCGAACATAATCGACAATTCGTTCATAAATCCGATATTAAGATCGCGTTGCGCATTCTCAATTATTTTGGAAGCCTCTGCCACCTTAATAGATGAAGTGCGGTGAACACCCGCGGTAACAATCAACTCGTATGTTTTGGCAATTACTTCAAGTGATTCAGTATCGCAGCCAGAAACAAGTTTTATAATATTGGAAATCGTACGAATTTTATCACCTGGGTTAATTCGTTCAGGAGAGTACCCGATCTTAAAATCAGTGCCGCATTTTAATCCGCTAACGGCTTCTATAACGGGTAAACAATCTTCTTCTGTACAACCCGGGTATACCGTAGATTCAAACACGACGTATCCACCTTTGCGGATAACTTTACCAATCGTCTCAGAAGCACTCGTAATCGGCCGCAGGTCGGGCACGTTGTAGTGATCTACAGGTGTTGGAACGGCTACAATAAAAAAGCTGGCATTTTTTAGCTCATCTAACGAATCGGTGAATATAACATCGCAATTCTGAAAATCCGCTTTGGTCATTTCGTTACTCGGATCCACGTGGTTTTTCAGCATTTCAATTCGCTTGCTATTGATATCAAAGCCTATTACAGATATCTTTTTGGCAAACTCAAGAGCAATAGGAAGTCCCACGTAGCCCAAGCCAATAATTGCGAGTTTTGTTTTCTTCTCGAGTAATTCGTTGTACATTTTTTCTGAAGTATTGAAATTTAAATAATCTGACTAAGTTATTTCACTTTATTGCTTTTTAACCACTGAGCCGCAAAGAAATCGGAGAATGATTTATGTTCGCCGTGCATGGGTGGGTATTAGGGGTACAGAAAAAAGACTATTTATTACTTACAAATTCTTTGGGCTGCTTCTTCCATTCTTCCGGCGGTAAGGAACGGAAATAATCATAGGTAATTTTCAGTCCTTCCTTCCGGTTTACTTTTGGTTGCCATCCAAGAATTTCACGGGCACGGGTTATATCCGGTTTCCGCTGTTTCGGATCGTCTACCGGTAAAGGCTTATAAATGATTTTTTGTTTGGTACCAGTCAATGCTATAATCTCTTCAGCAAAATCTTTTAGTGATATTTCATCGGGATTGCCAACATTGATCGGCATATGCTGATCACTCATCAGCAACCGATAAATTCCATCTACCAGGTCGTCCACATAACAAAACGATCTTGTCTGACTGCCATCACCAAATACGGTAAGGTCCTCTCCTCTTAATGCCTGTCCGATAAATGCTGGTAGTGCACGTCCGTCGTTTAACCTCATTCGCGGACCATAGGTATTAAAAATTCGAACGATCCGAGTTTCCAATCCGTGAAAGGTATGGTAGGCCATTGTCATTGCTTCCTGGAAACGCTTGGCTTCATCATACACACCACGGGGCCCGATGGGGTTTACATTTCCCCAGTAATCTTCATTTTGCGGATGCACCATTGGGTCTCCATAAATTTCTGAAGTAGATGCCACAAGTATCCGTGCATTCTTCGCTTTGGCGAGCCCCAGGCAATTATGGGTTCCGAGTGAACCTACTTTCAACGTTTGAATCGGTATTTTGAGATAATCGATCGGGCTGGCAGGAGACGCGAAATGCAGAATATAGCGTAGCTCACCCGGCACATGAATGAATTTAGAAACATCATGATGATAAAATTCGAATTGCTCTAATTTGAAAAGATGTTCAATATTGCGCAAATCGCCGGTAATAAGATTATCCATTCCTACTACATGAAATCCTTCCTTAATAAAACGATCACATAAATGCGAACCTAAGAAACCGGCTGCTCCGGTTACCAGTACTCTTTCTTTTGCCATGCGTTATTGTATCGGGTTGAAGAAAATGTAAAATGTAAAATCTAAAACGCAAAATGTAAAATGTAAAACTCAAAAGATAATCAATATCCTTAAGCTCACTTTTACATTTTATATTTTACATTTTATATTTTACATTATTTGTGATGAGTTCCGTTCGTTGGTATCGCCGTAGCTCTTCCAACGCTTTCGTAAAAAAATCCAAGTTCTTTAATCGCGTCCGTATCAAACAGGTTTCGACCATCGAATATTACTTTGTTCTTCATCAACTTCACAATCTTCAGGAAATCCGGAGTACGGAACTCGTTCCATTCCGTAGCGATCACCAACGCGTCCGCTTTATTCAAACACTCGTATTGTGTTTCGCCGAATTCGATCTTATCACCCAATATCTTTTTTACATTGCCCATTGCTTCGGGATCGTAGGCGCAAACGGTAGCACCAGCTGCTGTTAGCGCTTCTATCATATATAAGGCGGGTGCTTCCCGAATGTCATCCGTATTAGGTTTGAATGCCAATCCCCACAAGGCGAATTTTTTTCCGTTGAGATCGCCTCCGAAATATTTTTTGATCTTGGGTAAAAGATGCAGTTTCATCTTTTCATTTACATCCATCACTGCGTTCAGTATCTTAAAATCATAACTTACCTCCGTTGAGGATTTAGCCAATGCCTGTACATCTTTAGGAAAACAACTTCCCCCATAACCGATTCCTGGAAACAGGAAACGTTTTCCGATACGATCATCACTGCCCACTCCTCTGCGAACCATATCCACGTCCGCTCCGAGTCGTTCGCACAACTGAGCGATCTCGTTCATGAACGTGATTTTTGTGGCGAGAAAAGAATTAGCCGCATACTTGGTCAGCTCAGCGGATCGAACATCCATATAAAGAATCGGGTTGCCCGAACGAACAAAAGGCGCATACAATTCCCCCATAACTTTTTTGGCTCTTTCTGAAGTGGCCCCAATCACCACACGATCGGGCTTTAAAAAATCATCTACGGCTACCCCTTCCCTTAAGAACTCAGGGTTCGACACTACATCAAATTCGCCCTTAAAATTTTTAGCGATGGTCGCATGTACCTTTTCCGCAGTACCAACAGGCACCGTGCTTTTATCTACAATAACTTTATAATCGTCCAATATTTTACCAAGATCATTTGCTACACCTATAATATATTTCAGGTCAGCTGAACCATCTTCACCCGGAGGAGTAGGTAAAGCGAGAAAGATGATACGTGCATCTTTGATACCTTCAGCGAGATTGGTAGTGAAGTGCAAACGTTCTTCGCGCTGATTCCGCAGAAAGATTTTCTCAAGTCCTGGTTCGTAAATAGTAACCTGACCGCTGTTCAGCTTGTCAATTTTCGCTTTGTCAATATCAATACAAGTAACATTATTCCCGGTTTCTGCAAAGCAGGTTCCGGTAACCAATCCAACATATCCTGTTCCAACTACAGCAATTTTCATCGTGTAAAGTTTAAATTAGGGTTTAGCCTTTATAAGGGTCGATAATTATAGAATCATTTATTTACAAACTCAAGCACTTTGCTGGTTATAAACTGTAATTGATCATCGTCCAGTTCGGTATGCATGGGCAATGAGATTACACGCTCGGTTAACCAGTCGGTAGTTTTCAGGATATAGTTGCTTCCGCCAAATGCGTCAAACATCTTCTGGCGGTGAGCGGGTACGGGATAATAAATCATGGAAGGAATATGATGATCTGCCAGAAATTGGTTCAAACCATCCCTGTCAATTCCTTCGAGAATCAATGTGTACTGGTGAAAAACATGTTTACAGTTTTGCGCGCGGAAGGGAGTGCTGATTTTAGGATGATTGGCAAAAGCTTGGTCATAATAATCGGCCGCCTTTCTTCTTGCGTCAATATACGCGTCCAGGTTTTTCAATTTTATATTCAATACAGCCGCCTGAAGGGTATCCAACCGGCTGTTGCAACCAACCAGATCATGGTAATAGCGCTTACTCTGACCATGGTTTGCAATCATTCTTAACCGATTAGCTAACGAATCATCATCAGTGAATATTGCACCACCGTCTCCATAACAACCCAAATTTTTAGAAGGAAAAAATGATGTTGTACCGATGGTCCCGATCGTTCCAGCCTTTTTTATGCTTCCATCGCTGAAGCGAAAGTCGGATCCTATGGCCTGGGCATTATCTTCAATAACAAATAATTTATGTTTTCTGGCGATTTCCATGATCGCTTCCATATCGGCCGACTGTCCGTATAGATGAACGGGCACAATTGCCTTGGTTTTGGGTGTAATGGCTTTTTCGATAGCCACCGGATCCGCGCAAAATGTCTTTGGATCTACCTCCACAAATACCGGTTGAAGCCTCAGCAATGCTATTACTTCAGTTGTGGCAACATAAGTAAAAGATGGTGTAATAACTTCATCGCCCGGCTCAAGACCAAGGGCCATCATTGCAATCTGCAACGCATCCGTTCCATTAGCGCAGGGAATTACATGCTTTATTCCCAAGTATTTAGAAAGGTTTTCGGCAAAATCTCCCACTGCTTTGCCATTAATAAAGCCGGCAGTATCCAACACTTCGTGAACTGACTTATCCACTTCTGCCTTTATTTTTGCATATTGCTTCTTTAAATCAACCATTTGTATGGGATGCATGCTGTACTTTTTAATTCTTAAGCGGGCACAAAGCTAACCCGAAATTGTGGTTTTTGCAATGCCGGCACGTGGTATTTCATAGGATCTAACGATAGGTTACACATTTGTTTATTATTAATTAATCTGAGTGCATATCTTTTTTTATATACTATTCCTGTCTCTTTATCATGCAGCTATACGATTAGCTGCCCAATGGAACCCAAAAGCCAAACGATGGGTGGGTGGGCGTAAGGAACTATTTAAGAAACTCGAAAATGCACTCTCACAAAATAAATCCCCGATCGTTTGGATACATTGCCCCTCACTGGGAGAGTTTGAACAAGGGCGCCCTGTTTTGGAAAAAATCAGGAAATCTTACCCTTCACACAAAATCCTGCTCAGTTTTTTTTCTCCTTCGGGATACGAAGTAAAAAAAGATTACCCGGGCGCTGATTATATTTTTTATCTGCCTGCGGATTCCAAAAAGAATGCCAGACGTTTTATACAGCTTGTAAATCCGCAACTGGTCCTCTGGGTTAAATACGATTACTGGTACTTTTATCTCGCTGAACTAAAACAGAAATCTATACCCGTTCTTCTTATATCCGGGGCATTCAGAAAAGATCAACCTTTTTTTAAATGGTACGGACGCTTGCACCGGTATATGCTTGAGTGTTTTCGTCATTTATTTGTACAAACCGAGGAATCGGCTCAATTACTTAAACAAGTTGGTTTGGGGAATAATATCACTGTTAGTGGCGATACGCGTTTTGATCGGGTGTTGGAAATCGCCGCGGATTTTGAGCCAATGAGCGATATAGAGAAATTTTGTGGCGCTGATTCGGTAATAGTAGCCGGAAGTACCTGGCCAGAAGATGAAGAAGAATTGGATCATTATGCCAATACACATCCGCATATCAAATTCATTGTAGCCCCGCATGATGTCACAAAGGAAAGATTAAAAGAAGCAGAAGAGTTATTTGTGAATTGCATTAGATATTCAAGACTGATCTTGAATCCTGAATACTCGAAAAGTCGTGAGTCGGGTCTGCCCCCCGTAGCTTTAGCGAAGGAGGGAGTCGGGAGCCTGCCTACCGTACAGGCAGGTTCGGAGTCGGGAAGTATAATTCAAACGTCAAGTGTCCGACACCTGGCATCAAGTATCCAGCATCCAAACGTTCTTCTTATCGACAATATCGGCATGTTATCCCGCTTGTATAAATATGCCACCATTGCATATATCGGTGGGGGTTTTGGAAACGATGGAGTACACAATGTGCTCGAAGCTGCAGTTTATGGCAAGCCTATTATCTTCGGACCCGAATATGAAAAATATATTGAAGCAATAGACCTGGTGGAAAAAGGAGCAGCTTATTCAATAGATAGCGCTGTAGAGATTGAAAAACTAATGAATGACTTGCTCGCAGACAATGATTGGTTAAAGGAGAGTAGTGAAGCGGCCAGAAATTATGTGTATAGTAAGAAAGGAGCAACTGAAAAAATCATGCACTATATTCAGGAAAATCGTCTTTTGATCAGTTGATAAAAGTGACGTGTACTGTCTTTACTATCATCCCAACCCAACTTTACTTTCAATTCTCGTTCGATCCAGTATTCGGCTTCCGGAAATATGCGGAACCCATTAATCGTTTTGATACTTCTTTCATACATCGTTTCATCACCCCGGAACAATTCACTGATAAATACAAACCGATCGTTGATACCAATTGCTCTTTTGAGGTCCCTGACCGGTGATTCATTCAACAAATGACCCACTTCCACTATGTCGGCTTTTAACTTATCATTAAGTGAAGATTCGTCGGAACCCATGATTTCATTCAATTCTTTCCCATTCCGCTGGTGAGAAAGGGTAGGAATTTCGGTCATAGGGTCGAATAACCATCCTCCCTGTTCCTGTTTTTTTGTTGACCCATGATTGCCATTTTTTTCAGGGAAAACAGGTTGAGGCTCGTCCTTTTGTGGTCCAACCGGACCGGAATTCGACTCAATAATGCGGGAAACTGATGGCATTGTGACCGCAACCTTAGCCGTGCCCAAAGTCTTACCAGTAGCGGAAGACAGCTTATTTAACTCTGCTTCAATTAACTGTGTAGTAATCATTAATTGAGCAGGACCGGTATTTTGTGCAAATTGTTCATTTAATTTGCTGATCAATTCGGCTAAACGATCCATTTGAGGTACTTGCTTTTATGAGGCGATTGGGTTTAGTCCTAAAATTAATCAATTTTCATTCCGTTTTTATCGTAACATGTTTATTGAACCAAATATATCGGGCGAAAGAAGGGGTTGGATCGAGGTGGTTTGCGGCTCTATGTTCAGCGGAAAAACCGAAGAATTGATCCGGAGACTGAAAAGGGCTAAGATTGCCAACCTGCGGGTGGAGATCTTCAAACCCAAAATCGATACCCGTTACGACGAGCACAATATAGTTTCACACGATGAGAATGCGATCCTTTCTACCCCCATCGACAATTCACAAACCATTTTATTATTGGCTAATGAAGTGGATGTAGTGGGCATTGATGAGGCTCAGTTCTTCGATGATCAATTACCTGAAGTTTGCGAACAATTGGCCATGCGGGGTACAAGAGTGATCGTTGCGGGATTGGATATGGATTACCAACGCAAACCTTTTGGACAGATGCCTAATCTTTTGGCGAAAGCCGATTTTATTACCAAACTCCATGCAATCTGCGTTCGATGTGGCAATATCGCTAACTACTCTTATCGCAAAACAACCCAGGAAGGTCAGGTAGTGGTGGGTGAAAAAGATATTTATGAACCCCGCTGCCGCAGTTGCTATCATAAAAAAGAGTAACCATTGAAGAGTTCCCGCCATATCATCGCGTTGATTAAAAAAGATCTTTTATTGGAGATCCGTCAGCAATACACATTCTATGGTATTCTTTTATATGTGGCTTCCACCATTTTCGTGCTGTACCTGGCTATGGGACAACCCGAAGAAAAAGTATGGAACGGGCTGTTCTGGATGATTCAGTTGTTTATTTGTGTGAACGCGGTAGCAAAAAGCTTTTTACAGGAAAGTAAAGGGCGCATGCTTTATTTTTATACGATCGCGGGGGCAAAAGATTTTATTATTTCAAAGCTTCTTTTCAATGGTGCCTTGATGATTGTAATGAGTATTGTGAGTTTAGTCTTGTTTCGGTTATTATTGGGCGATGTATTGGTAAATCCATGGTTATTCACCGGAATTGTTTGTTTGGGAGGATGTAGTTTGAGCCTTGTTTTTACCTTTCTGGCAGCGATTGCAGCAAGGGCTCAGCAAAACGCCGCTTTGATGGCAATACTTGGTTTTCCGCTGATTATTCCACAGGTGCTGATACTAATGCGCATTTCAAATATTGCTTTTTTTGATGTGATTCAGGCTGGCCTACTACAATTGTGTGGAGTACTTATTGGATTGGATGTATTGGTAGTAGCTTTGGCGATAATTCTGTTTCCGTTTCTCTGGAAAGATTGAAGACGTTTAATGGTTTCAGGGTTTAACAGTTTAAGAGTTGTTATCGTTTGTAAAGACTGATTGATCTTTAGAACCCTTAAACCTTGAAACTCTGTAACTCTTAAACTTTTTAACCTTGCTTCTTTCCCCTAATTTTGCCGCACCCTTTTACACTGTATTTTTGTAAATCCTAAAATCCATATGCGCCGAAACTGGTGGAAAATATTGAGTATCGTTTTACTGCTCTACACATTTACAGCAGGTTTTTTAGTGAAGCTCCCTCCGCGTGTTGCTTATGAAGAAAGCAATATGTATGAAAGCATGCGCAATTTCTTCTTCCATGTGCCGATGTGGTTCAGTCAGATGGCGATCATTACGGTGTCGCTGATTTACTCTATTAAATACCTGCGAAATCCCTTAGCGAAATACGACTGGTTAGCTGCCGAATTTGCCAGAACCGGTACTGTTTTCGGGTGTCTTGGTCTGATTACCGGAGCTATCTGGGCCAATTATACCTGGGGATCTCCATGGAGCAATGACCCAAAACAGATAGGTGCCGCTATCGCCCTATTGGTTTACCTCGCTTATTTTGTTTTGCGCAATTCAATGACCGATATCGACAAGCGTGGACGAATTGCTGCTGTGTATAATATTTTCGCCTATTTTATTTATATACCTATGGTGATGATCTTGCCACGCATGGTGGAATCACTTCATCCCGGTGGCAAAGGAGTGGAAGGCAATCCGGGACTTAGTGGCAATAGCCTCGACCCCGCGATGCGCGCCATCTTTTGGCCATCGGTAATAGGATGGATATTATTGGGTGTATGGATCTCTTTATTGAAAATGAGAGTTCGTGTATTGGAAGATAAAAAAATGACAACCGCTTAGCATATGAAAAAAATAGTAGCCTGTATCGCAAGTTTCTTAATGATGTTTTTTGTTCAAGCACAGAACGATACATCGGCAGTTCAGCAACAAGTGGCTACTGGTTTACGCTCCGATGGAAAGATATGGGTGGTGATGGCGGTTTGTATTACGATACTGGTGGGGTTGATTTTTTATGTGATTAGTTTGGACAGGAAAATTTCGAAGTTGGAGAAGAATTAGAGAAGTAAAGAAGTAGAGAAGTAAAGAATGTTTTGAACATTGTAGGGTGATAGAATTACGGAAACCACTCACCACTCACTACTCACCACTCACGTTAGGCTTGTTATTATTAGAAAAATAAAATTTACTACGTCATGTCAGAGTACAGTTTTTTTGGCGCCGTTGAAAAGAGTTTCGACAAAGCCGCCAAATTCACCAATTGGGACACGGGCACGCTTGAACA
>Ga0190274_10001713_pt1 | contig 12845 bp, 12 predicted proteins | sample Popmic531T_FD_133002 | JGI IMG/M metagenome (GOLD analysis project Ga0190274, IMG submission 133002) | Populus adjacent soil microbial communities from riparian zone of Yellowstone River, Montana, USA - 531 T | ecosystem: Environmental > Terrestrial > Soil > Riparian zone | place: USA: Montana...
CGCCAGCCTGGCGGCCGATCTGGGCGTGCCGTCCGTGATTTCCCGCCTGCTCTGGCAGCGAGGCCTGACGGACGTCGCCCGTGCCCAGGCGTTTCTCAATCCCGGCATCGATCAACTGAACGATCCGTTCCTGCTGCTGGGCATGCGCGTGGCGGTGGACCGCATCCTGGGCGCGATCGCGCGCCAGGAGGCCATCGCCATTCACGGCGACTACGACGTGGACGGTGTGACGTCCACGGTCATCCTCCGCCGCGCCATTGAAATGCTGGGCGGCAGCATCACGCACTTCGTGCCCGACCGTCACAAGGACGGATACGGCCTGCAGCCGGCCACCATCGAGCGCCTGCACGCGAATGGCGCGCGGCTGGTGATTTCAGTGGATTGCGGCATCCGGGCGACCGCGGCGGCGGAACGCGCGCGCGATCTCGGCGTCGATTTGATCATCACGGATCACCACGAGCCGGACGGGGCCCTGCCACCGGCGCTGGCCGTGCTCAATCCCAAGCGCGCGGACTGTTCCTATCCGGAGAAAGGCCTGGCCGGCGTCGGCGTTGCCCTGAAGGTAGTGCAGGCACTGATGTCTGCCAGCGGCCGCGGGCCGGAGTTCCTGCCGCATTTCCTGAAGGTGGCGGCGATTGGCACTCTCGCCGACGTGGTGCCGCTCACCGGCGAGAACCGCGTCATTGCCCACTGCGGCCTCGCCGCGCTTTCCAGTGGCCGCCACGGCGCGGGACTCGAAGCGCTGCTCGCCGAAAGCGGCCTGCTGGGCAAGACGCTCGACAGCTTTCACGTGAGCTTCATCCTGGCGCCCCGGCTGAACGCCGCGGGCCGTATGGGGTCGGCCGACGCGGCGCTCGATCTCCTGCTGGTGAAGGGACGCGATCAGGGCGCGCGCGACCACGCGCAGACGCTGGCCCGGCTCCTGACCGAAGAAAACACCCGGCGTCAGGCGGAAGAAGCCGCCATCGTCGCCGACGCCCGCCACATCGTGGATGGCGATCCCGACGTCGGCGGTCACAACATGCTCGTGGTGTCCGGCGACGCCTGGCATCGCGGGGTCATCGGCATCGTGGCATCGAAGCTGGTGGATGCGTACTGCAAGCCCGCGCTGGTTCTGTCGGTGGCCGACGGCGTCGCGCACGGCTCGGGCCGCAGCATCGGTCCGTTCAACCTGCTGGAGGCCCTCGAAAGTTGCCACGACGTGTTTCTCAGGTTCGGCGGTCACAAGCAGGCGGCCGGCGTCACGCTTGAAGCCGCGCGGATACCGGAGATGCGGCGCCGGCTGACGGCGTACGCGAACGAGCGCCTGAGCCCGCAGGACCTGGTGCCGCGACTGCGCATCGATGCACCGCTCGGCCTGCGCGACATCTCCGGCCATGTGCTCGAGTGGCTGAATCGGCTTGGACCGTTCGGTGCCGCGAATCCGAAACCCGTGTTCCGCGCGGCGCCCATCGACCTGGTGAATCCTCCTAAACGATTGAAAGAAAGACACTTGTCGCTGCTCGTGCGGCAGGATGGCCGCGCATTCCGCGCCGTGGCCTGGCGCGCGTCCGAAAAGGAGTCGTACCTCAACGCCAACCGCACCGGGCTCGAGCTCGCGTATTCCCTGGAGCAGGGCGAGTTCCGCGGCGAGAAGACGACCGAGCTCACGGTGGCTGACGTCCGAATGCCGGTAGGGGCAACGGCGTGAGGTGGCAGAAATCCGCGCGTGTCGGCCTGGCAATCGCAGGCCTGGGGATCGCCGCGGCCATCGTCTACTACTCCCGCAAGGGACCGCCGCCTCCGGCGCCGCCGCCGTCGATCGCCAATCTCGACCCGAAGGTGGCGTCCCAGGGATTGGCCGGGAAGGAATACAAGACGAAGGACGGCAAACCGTATCAGGACTTCACGTACGAGAAGCGCGAGGAATTCACCGACGGCCGCGTGCGCCTCACCAAGGCCGTCGTCGCCGGGCTGGGAGAGAACGCCTCGAAGATGCGGGCCGACATGATCGAGACCGTAGGCGTCACCGAGTCAGGCGTGATGCCCAAGCAGCTTCAACTGACAGGCCACGTGTCGTTCGAAGAGCAGGGCGGCCTGACGATCCAGACGGATGCCGCCTCGTATGACGACGCCACTGGAGTGGTCACGATTCCCGGGCACCTGACGTATCAGCGCGGCCGCACGTCGGGCGAGGGCGTTGGCGCCACGTACGACCGCAACAAGGGCCTCGTCGTCATCCAGGACCAGAGCAAGGCCCGCGTCGGGCCCGACGCGAAGGGAACCGGATCTGCCGAGGCCTCCTCCAAGCGAATGATCATGGAACGCGGCCTGCACTCCCTGCGCCTCGAAGAAGGCGCGCGCATCGTGTCGCAGAGTCAGACGCTCACCGGCGCGAACGCCGCCATGCTCTTCACCGAAGACGACACGGCGTTGAAGTTCCTGGAACTGCGCGGAGCCGCGCGGGTGGAGCCCACGCCCGGCAGCCCCGCCAATCAGCCCGCGATGAGCGCGGACGAAATCAGCATGGGATTCCATCCCGATGGCCAGACGCTGCAGCACGCCAGGCTCACCGGCCGGGCCGTGCTCACGCTGCGCGATGCGACTCTTTCGCGATCGATCACGGCGTCGATGATCGACATCGTGACGGGGACGGACGGACGCACATTGGTCGGCCTGAATGCCGCGGACCACGTGATCGTGGAACTGCCCGCCAGCGCCACGGCCCCCGCGCGGACGATCACTTCACAGACGCTGAAGGCGATCGGCGATGAAAAGAAAGGTCTGACGTCTGCGCGCTTCGAGGGGGATCCGCAATTCCAGGAATCAGGCACGAAGACTCCAGGAGGCGCAGGGCAGGGCGCAACGGCGACAGGCACTCGCACCGGCAAGGCCACGACGTTGGTCCTCACACTGGGAGGGCAGTTGGAAGCGATCGAAAAGGCCGACTTCGAACAGAAAGTGGTGTTCACGAGCGGACGCATGACGGCTAATTCCGATCTCGCGACGTACAGGGAAGCGGAAGGCATCCTGGACCTCCGGCCGAATTCCGTCGCCCCTCGGCGACGTTCATCGGTGGATTCTGGAGACTTCTGGGTAGAGAGTACCGACATCAAGCTCACGCTGAATACCGAAGATCTGATCGCTGTTGGAGACGTGAAGACGAGTCTCAGGCGTCAGGCGGCAACTGGCACGAAGAGCGCCCCGGGCGCGCTGTTCGGGGGCAGCGAGCCGATCAAAGGCACGGCCGCCAAGCTTGACTACCGAAAAGAGACAGGCAAGGCCATCTACACCGGCGCGCAAAAGGCACGCGCGACACTTGAGCAGGGCGACACTCGCATTCTTGCCAACGAGCTGGTGTTCGAAGAAGCCGCGAACCGCCTCAAGGGTACTGGCGATGTGGACTCGAGCATCCCGATGACGTCCACCGACGATCAGGGCCGCTCACAGGAGAAGATGCAGCGGGTCCACGCCGAAACGATGTCGTACGATGACGCGTCCCGGCAGGCGGAGTATCACGGAAAGCCAGTCATCCTGACGACGGCAGACGGCGTCACTGAGGGCCTCACGATGTTTTTTGAGCTCGCCGAAGATGGGAAAACGCTGAAGCGGCTGCATGCCGTGGGTGACGCGTTTGCCTCACGCAGCGACGGGCACGAATTCAGCGGCACCGAGATCGACTACCGGATGGAGGATGACCGCTACCTTCTCATCGGCCGTTCGGGGACCCCCGCGCGGGTGAAACAGCCGCCTCGCGATCCCAAGGCGGCGGCGCCAGTCTGCGACTTCACGGAAGGCCAGAAGTTCGAGTTCTCGCACCGCACCGGCGGGTTCCAGAACTTCGGAACTAATTTCGGGGTGGACCCGGGCGCCTGCACCGTTTCGCTGCGGAAGCCCCGCTGATGGCGACACTGCGCACTGAGGGACTGACCAAGACATACGGCGATCGCACAGTTGTCCGGGACGTCAACCTAGACGTGGCGTCAGGTGAAGTCGTGGGCCTGCTCGGCCCGAACGGCGCGGGCAAGACCACGACGTTCAGCATGGTGGTGGGCCTGGTCGGTCCGGACTCGGGCCGCGTGCTGCTCGACGAGCATGACGTGACGTCCGATCCGATGTACGTGCGGGCGCGCAAAGGCATCGGCTATCTGCCACAGGAAGCCTCCATCTTCAGGGGCCTGACGGTGGAGCAGAACATCCTCGCCATTCTCGAGACGCTGCCGCTGTCCGCAGAGGAGCGGCGCAATCGCCTGACTGAACTGCTGGATGAACTCGGCCTGTCGCCGATTGCGCGATCGAAGGCGTACGCGCTCTCAGGCGGCGAACGGCGCCGTGTAGAGATCACGCGGGCGCTGGTCAATCAGCCGAAATTCATGCTGCTCGACGAGCCGTTCGCCGGCATCGATCCTATTGCGGTGGGGGATATCCAGAAAATAATCTTCCACCTGAAGTCGCGCGGAATCGGCGTGCTCGTGACCGATCACAATGTAAGAGAAACACTGCGCATTACCGATCGTGCGTACATTGTGCACGATGGTGCGATTTTCCGCAGCGGCACGCCCGCCGGACTGGCATCCGACGCCGAAGTGAAGAGAATATACCTCGGGGCGGAATTCCGCCTGGACTAAGCTGGACTAAGATTGGACGCAGCGTAAACGCTTACTAATGGCGATTTCACAGAAACTCCAGGCACGTCTCGCCCAGAAGCTCATCCTGACGCCGTCGCTGCAGCAGGCCATCAAACTGCTGCCGATGACGACCCTCGAGCTTGCCGAGCTCCTGAATCAGGAGATGGTCGAGAACCCGATGCTGGAAGAGGTGCCGGCCGAGGATCAGACGCAGGAGCCGGCCCAGACACCGGAAGCGGAAAAACCCAAAGAGACCAAGGAAGAAGCCTGGGACGACGCCGATTACGAATACTTCTTCGGCGAGTACCTGGATGAGGGCTATCGCCCGCGGCAGCCGCAGGAAGTGAAAGAGCTGCCGCCCATCGAGAACACGCTCTCCACGAAGAGCTCGCTGGCCGACCACCTGATGTGGCAGCTCAACCTGCAGGCGAGCGACGGCATCGTCCGCGAGATCGGCTCCGCCATCATCGGCAACATCGACGACGACGGGTATCTGGTCGCCTCGGTCGACGAGATCGCGGGCCTCGGACCGTGGGAGATCGTGGACGTCGAGAACGCGCTCGGACACATCCAGAGTTTTGATCCCAATGGCGTCGGCGCGCGGGATTTGCAGGAATGCCTTCTGCTCCAGATCCGGCACACGGATCTGGCGGGCACGGCGGCAGAAACGCTGGTCCGAGACCATCTGCCGCTGCTGAGAAATCAGAAGATTCCCGACCTGGCAAAGGCTGTCGGCATCGAGCCTGAAGAAGTCAAAGCGTACATCGAACAAATCAAGCATCTCGATCCGAAACCGGGATCGCGCTACACGCCGGCCGATTCGCAATACGTGATTCCGGACGTCTACATCATCAAAACGGACGAAGGATACAAGGCCGTCCTGAACGAAGACGGGCTGCCGCAGCTGCGGATCAGCCCCGTCTACCGCCGTCTGCTCGACAAGGGCGGCGAGACCACCGATGAAACTCGCGCCTACGTGAAGGACAAGTTCCGGTCCGCGCTCTGGCTCCTGAAGTCGGTCGACCAGCGGCAGAAGACGATCATCAAGGTCGCGACGAGCATCATCAATTTCCAGCACACGTTCCTGGATCACGGCATCGAGCACCTGCGGCCGCTGGTCCTGCGTGACGTCGCCAACGACATCGGGATGCACGAATCCACCGTCTCCCGTGTGGTCAACAACAAATACATGCACACCCCGCAGGGCGTGTATGAAATGAAATATTTCTTCCACAGCGGCATCAGCAGCTCGTTCGGCGAACAGGTGTCGTCGGTCACGATCAAGCAGCGCATCAAGAAGATCATCGAAGCCGAGGACCAGCGGCGGCCGTTCAGCGATTCGAAAATCATGAACATCCTGCAGAAGGAAGGCCTGGCGCTGGCGCGGCGCACGATCGCGAAGTACCGCGAAGAGCTGAAGATCCCGACGTCGAACCAGCGCAAAGTGCTGTACTGAACGCGGCCCGTCCGCGCGTATCGCCATGAAAATCACCGTTACCGGACGTCAGATCGAACTCACCACCGCAGATCGGGCGCGCATCCGACGCCAGGTCGAACGCCTGAAACGCCCGCTGGGCAAGGCGGCGCTGTCCACGCAGGTCGCCGTCGCCCGCGACGGCGCCATGCACGTCTGCGAGGTCACGTTCCACGTGAGCGGCGACCACATGCTTCACGCGAAGGGCCGGGACAAACGCGTGCCCGTCGCCGTGGGACAGGCGGTCGAAAAGGTCGCGGCGCAGGCCAAGAAGCTGTCGGACCGCTGGAAGTCGCGGCGAAAAGGCGACGGGGCCTGACGTGACCGGCGGCGTCACCGTCGGGACGTTGCTTGGCGCGCAAGGCGCGGCCGCAGGGCTCAATCTCGACCTTCTGGCGGGTGCCGCGGGACTCGAGCGGCGCATCACGCTGCCGTACGTCCAGAAGACGGGCCTCGCACTCTCGGGCTACGACGAATACCTGAAGACAGGTCGTGTGCTGATCCTGGGCGAGAGCGAAGTCCGGTTCCTGGAGCAGCTCGAGTCGGCGCGTCGCACTGAATCCCTCCGCCGGATCTTCCGTCGCGATTTTCCCTGCATCATCGTCACCATGGGACTCGACGCCCCGTCCGAGCTCGCGGCAGAGGCCGAGCGCTCAGGCGTCCCGGTGCTGCGCACCACGCTCACCACGCCCGTGGCGATCGCCCGGCTCACCACTCTGCTCGAAGACAAGATGGCGCCGCGCGAAACCCGGCACGGCGTGCTCATGGACATCCTCGGACTCGGCGTCCTCATCACCGGTGACAGCGGCATTGGCAAGAGCGAATGCGCGCTCGACCTGATCGGGCGCGGCCATCGGCTGGTCGCAGACGACACCGTGGAAGTCCGGTGCAGGGGAGAGGCCATCCTGATCGGCACCTGCCCCGAGCTCACGCGGCATCACGTGGAGGTGCGCGGTCTCGGCTTGATCAACGTCACGGACCTGTTTGGGGTATCAGCCACGCGGTCGTCGAAGCGGGTAGAACTGGCGGTGCACCTCGAGCGCTGGAACGAGCAGCGCGAGTACGATCGGCTCGGCCTCGACGTCAACACCATCGACATCCTCGGCATTGCCGTGCCGCTGGTCGTGATTCCGGTGGCGCCCGGGCGCAGCATCGCCATGCTCCTGGAAGTGGCGGCACGAACGCACCTGCTGCGATCGCGTGGCCGCAATGCTGCGCGCGAGCTGGCCGACCGGCTCGAGCGGCGCCTGGAGCAGCTGGCCGAACGGGATCCCGACGACTTCGAGGTCGAAGAACTGTGACGACGCCCAGGCGGCGGCTCGGCGAGACAGGCACGCCGTTTGTCGTCGTGACGGGCCTCTCAGGTGCGGGGAAGTCCCACGCGTTGCGCGCCCTCGAGGATCTCGGCTACTTCTGCGTGGACAACCTGCCCGTAGCGCTCATTCCGGCCTTTGCCGATCTGAGCCTCAAGGGCCGAAAGCGCCGCCGGGCCGCGGTGGTCGTGGATGTCCGGGAGGGAAGTGAGCTGCCCCGGTTCCCGGCCGTCTACAAACGCTTGAAACGGCAGCACGGGCGCCGCATGCGCCTCGTATTCCTCGAGGCCACGGACGACGCGATTCTGCGCCGGTTCAGCGAGACACGCCGGCCGCATCCGCTCGGCGCATCTCAGTCCGTGGCTGAAGGCATCGGCGCTGAGCGGCGAATGCTGCTGCCCATCCGGCGTCTGGCCGACCAGGTGGTGGATACCAGCCGGCTGACCGTGCATGACCTGCGGCGCCGCATTCTGCACTCGGCTGGCGGTTCAAAGACCGCCGCACCGCTCATAGTGAACGTGGTGAGTTTCGGATTCAGGCGTGGCGCGCCCGCGGATGCCGACCTGCTGTTCGACGTCCGGTTTCTTCCGAATCCGCATTTCGTGACCGCGTTGCGCCCGTGGACCGGCAGGAGCCGGCGCGTTTCGCGGTTCGTGCTGCGGACCCCTGCCGCGGTCAAGTTCCTGAAGCTGACACATGCCCTGATCCAGTTCCTGGTGCCGCAATACATCGCAGAGGGCAAGACGTATCTGACGATCGCGATTGGGTGTACGGGCGGGCGTCACCGTTCGGTGGCCATCGTCGAGAACATCGCGGGCCGGCTGCGCAGGATGCGCGGCCTGCAGGTCCGCGTGCGGCACCGCGACGTGGAGGAGAGGTAGCCTCGTATGGCCGAGAGACGCGTACCGGGCCTGGTCGTGGTGACCCACGGACAACTCGCCACCGAGTTGCTGAACGCGGCGGAAATGATCGTCGGCGATCTGCCGGCCTGCCAGGCGGTCTCGATCGGCTGGCACGATGACGTGACGGTGGCCCACGCCGCCATCGCGGCCGCGATCGCAAAAGTCGACACCGGCGCCGGCGTCCTGATCCTCACGGACATGTTCGGCGGCACGCCGACGAACCTCGGCCTGGCCTTTCTGGAAGCGGGCCGCGTGGAAGTGGTGACCGGCGTCAACCTGGGCATGTTGATCACGCTGGCCAAGGGGCCCGGCGACGACGACGTGCTGACGCGTGCGCGGTCGCTGGCCGATCACGGCCGATCCGCCATCCGCGTGGCGTCCGACTTGTTGCGGGGCGATCGCGACGCCGAACCCAAAACCGACACGTAGATGGTGTCCTGCACGGTGACTGTGGTGAATGCTCTGGGCCTGCATGCGCGCGCGGCCGCGCGTTTCGTCAAGATCGCCGGGGCGTACCGCAGCCAGGTCAAGGTGGGGCGCGGCTCGCGTATCGTGGACGGCAAGAGCATCCTGGGCCTGCTGCTGCTGGCGGCCGCGCGCGGATCGCAGCTCGCGATTTCGGCCGAAGGCGCGGACGAAGCCGACGCAGTGGCCGCGCTGTGCGACCTGGCCACGCGCGGGTTCGAAGATCCATGACGCGCGTGGTCGGCCGCGGGGTGTCTCCCGGGATCGCAGTGGGACGGGCAGTGGTCGCGGTGCGCGACGCGCGTCAGGTGCGATACCGGCTGGCGTCCAGCGGCGTGGATCGCGAGCGGCAGCGCCTGCGGCACGCGCGCGAACGGACGCGCCGCGAGCTCGAGGAGATCAGCGCGCGCGTGGCCCGCACGATCGGCCCGGCCCAGGCTGCCATCTTTGCGGCGCAGCTGCTGATCCTGGACGATCCCCTGCTGACGCGCCGGGCGGACGAGCTCGTGCGCAGCGAGCGCATCAACGCCGACTGGGCGGTGGAGCGGGCCGCCGCCGAAGTGCAGGAGCTGTTCGCGCGCGACGGCGACGCCTGGCTCCGCGAGCGCGCGGGCGACCTGACCGACGTGACCGCGCGGCTCCTGCGCAGCCTCAGGCCCGATCGCGATCCGCTGGTCGATCTGATCCGCGAGCTCGAGCCGCCGCTGATTTTGGTGGCGGACGAGCTGCCGCCGTCCGTGGCGGCGCAGCTCGACTGGAGCCGCGTGCGCGGCCTCGTCTGCGACGCGGGCGGCCCGACACATCACACCGCCATCCTGGTGCGGTCGCTCGGCGTCCCGGCTGTGGTCGGCCTGGCCGGCGCGACCAGCGTCATTGCCCCCGGTCAGACGGTCGCGATCGACGGCAGCGCCGGTGAGGTCGCGGTGGAGCCGTCGGCCGAAGTACTCGAGAGCTGGCATGCGCGCGCGGAAGTGCAGCAGGCGGAGGAACGTGCGCTCGGCGCGCTCCGCGATCGGCCGGCTGAAACCGCCGATGGCGTGCGGCTCCGGCTCGAAGCCAACCTGGAAATCGCCGACGAAGTGCATCGCGTCAAGGAGGTCGGCGCCGAAGGCATCGGGCTCTATCGATCGGAATTCCTGCTCGATGCGTTCGATCCGGACGGGGTGGGCGAGGAGGCGCAATACGAAACGTATCGCGCATTGCTCGCCGCCATGCATCCGCTGCCGGTGACGATTCGGACCTTTGATGCACCCGAGGAGCGAGGCGCCGGCAGGTCGAGCGGCCGCGATCGCTTCGGGCTGCGCGGCATCCGCGCGGATCTGCAGCACGACGAACGGCTTCGGACACAGTTTCGGGCGTTGCTGCGCGCCGCTCCGGCGGGCGAGCTGCGCATCCTGCTGCCGTTCGTGACATCGGTCGACGAGCTTCGCGCGGCGCGGCAGATCATCGAGGCCACCGCACGGGAGTTGGGCGGCACGCCCCTGGTGCCGGTCGGCGCCATGATCGAAGTGCCGGCGGCCGCCCTGACCGTCGATCAGCTGGCGCTCGAAGCGGATTTCCTCAGCGTCGGCACGAACGACCTGATTCAATACACTCTGGCGGTGGATCGGACGGACGAACGCCTGGCGGGCTACTATGCCCCGGGCACACCAGCCGTGCTGCGGCTGCTGCGCGGTGCCGCCATCGCCGCGCGACGCGCCAAGCGGCCGCTGTCCATCTGCGGCGAGATGGCCGCAGATCCGGTGATGGTGGCCGTGCTCGTCGGCCTGGGGTTCCGGTCGTTCAGCATGGCGACCTCGGCGATTCCGGTCGTCAAGCAGGGCATTCGGCTGATCGACAGCAGGGACGCCATTCAGCTGGCGCGGCGCGCCCTGCGCGCCAGCTCGGCAGACGACGTGCGCGAGCTGCTGGCGCCGGTGGCCGCAACGATGCACAAGGAGTATTGATGTCGGACGTGACGCGAGTAGAGAAGCCGTGGGGCTACGAGCTCCACTGGGCGAAGACGGACAGGTACGTCGGCAAGCTGATTCACATCAACAAGGGACAGGCCCTCAGCCTCCAGTACCACAAACAGAAGGACGAGACGATTTTCCTGTGGTCTGGCAGGATGCTGTTCGAAATCGATGTGAACGGCACGCTCACGAAGCGGGAAATGCTGCCCGGGGAATCCGTGCACGTGACGCCGCCGACCATCCATCGGATGACGGCGATCGAGGACTGCGACGTGTTCGAGGTGTCGACCCCCGAGCTGCACGACGTCGTGCGGCTCGAGGATCGTTACGGTCGAACGGACAAGTCCTAGAACGGAATGTCGTCGTCGTGCGGCGCGTCGATAGGCGCGTGGTCCGGCGCTGCGGCGTCGCCTGCGTCCGCGTAGCGCTCGCGCCCGCGTCCGCCGCCTGCCGCGCGGCCCTCACCGCCGCCACCACCGCCACCGCCGAGCAGGACGATCTTGTCCGCGCGGATTTCGGTCGTCTTGGCGGGCTTGCCTTCCTTGTCGGTCCACTCCCGCGTCTGGATGCGGCCCTCGACGTAGATCTGCTTGCCCTTGGTCAGGTACTCGTGAAGGGACTCCGCCGTCTTGCCCCAGATCACGATCCGGTGCCACTGCGTGTCTTCCTTCTTGTTGCCCTCGCGGTCGTTGAACCGCTCGGTCGTGGCCAGACTGACCGTGGCCACCGGCGTGCCGCCGGACGTAAAACGCATCTCCGCATCCCGGCCGAGATTGCCCACCAGGATCGCTTTGTTCACACTCCCCATGTCGTGGTCCTTCCGAAAGGAAAGGGGGATATGTTACTTCAGTCGCTTCAATCCCTCGGCGGCGTGAATCGCGGCGGTGCTGTCCTTGTACGCGCCGATCACCTGCTGGTAACTCTTGCGCGCCTGGGCGATCTGCCCGAGCGCCTCGTAGGCCATGCCCTGCTTCAACATCGCGTCGGGCGTCACGTCCGGGTCCTTGTAGTTCGTGAGCGTGGCCGTAAACGCGGTCAGCGCCTCCTTGTACTTGCCTGATTTGTAGTACGACTCGCCGATCAGCAGTTGCGCGCGCGCCGCCTGAGGGGCGTCAGGATAGCGCTTGATCGCTTCTTCCAGCGCCGGCACGGCCAGATCGAACTGACCACTGAAGTAGTAGCTCATTGCCCGGCTGTAATACTCACCAGGCGAGGGCGGAATGCCGGACGGCCTCGGTGGCATGCCCGCGGTTTGTGGCGGCGCCGCCGGATCGACGACGCCTGCGACCCCTGCCGCTGCCGCGCCGGCCGCCGGCTGCAGCAAGCCGAGGATTTCATTCAACATCGTCTGCTGCATGGTCAGGCCGTCACGAATCGCCTTCATTTCCTGACTGAGCAGCGCAACCTTGACGCCGCTCTCGTTTTCCCGCTCCGTCAGTGTTCTGAGGCTAGCCGTGATCGAATCGATCAACAGCTTCTGGTCGGCGAACCCCTTCCGCATGTCATTCGCGCGGGTTTCCACCTGCGTTTCATTCGCCTTGACGCGCTCGGTCATCTGATTCAACGCGAGCTGCAGGCGCTGCACCTGCTCCTGGAGCGTGCGGAGCTCCAGCAGCATCTGGGTTTCGGTGCGGTTCTGGGCGGCCAGCGGCGACACCGCGGCCACGCCGACGATGAACGTTGCGATGGCAATGTATCTGGTCATGATGATTTCGCTATTTGGAGCGCGCCGTCAGCATGAAGTGCGCGCGGCGGTTCTGCACCCAGGCCTTTTCCTCGTGAGCCGGATCGAACGGAAATTCACTGCCGTAGCTCACCGTCCGGACGCGGTCCGCAGGGACTCCCAGACTGACCAGGTAGTTCTTGGCGGCCAGCGCGCGGCGATCGCCGAGCGCCAGGTTGTACTCCGCCGTGCCGCGTTCGTCGCAGTGACCTTCGACCGTGATGATCCACGTGGGATATTTCTTCAGGACTTCGGCGTTTTTCGAGATGACCTGCCGGGCCACTTCGTCGAGCTCATCGCTGTCGTAGGCGAACAGCGCCGGCTTCAGCGGCGAATCGGCGTTGATTTTGTCGATCTCGGCGGTGTCCAGCGGATCGCTGGTCACGACCGGCGGATCGACGGGCACCGA
>Ga0190274_10001714_pt1 | contig 12844 bp, 10 predicted proteins | sample Popmic531T_FD_133002 | JGI IMG/M metagenome (GOLD analysis project Ga0190274, IMG submission 133002) | Populus adjacent soil microbial communities from riparian zone of Yellowstone River, Montana, USA - 531 T | ecosystem: Environmental > Terrestrial > Soil > Riparian zone | place: USA: Montana...
ACGGAAGTCGCCGTTCTTCTGCGGCACAGTGGAATCGTCATCTTTCACGCGGCCTTTCAGCTCGGCGAAGATGGTGTTGATCAGCTCGCGATGCGGCTCGATCCCGCTTTCGAAATAGACATTCTCTGCGTTGAGATAGGCAAGGATTTCGGATTCGGTGACCTGCGGATAGCCGGGATCGCGCAGCCACGCGTAAGGGTCTTCGATAGTGACACCGTGCCGCGTGTAACTGTGCGGGACGCGGCGCGCGACCGGAGGGGCAGGGCGGTCAGCCGGCATGATTATTGCGCTCGATAGCCGAGACGCGGCCCTTCTCGATGGCGAGCGCAAGCCTGCCGGATTTGAGCGCCAGCGCCTTCTCGCCGAACAGCTCGCGCCGCCAGCCCTTCAGTGCCGGCACGTCGGCATGGTCGTCGGCGGCAATGCGGTCGAGATCGTCGACGGTTGCGATTACCTTGGCGGCCACCGCATGCTTTTCCGCGGTCATGCGCAGCAGCACTTTCAACAATTCGACGATGGCTGACGAATTCTGCGAAGTCTTGTTGCGTTCGATCACCGGCAGCGTCTTCGGATCGCGTGCCAGCCCGCGCTTGACGACCTCCGGGATTTCGCGTCCCCAGGCCGAACGTTCGAAGCCCTTTGGCATCGAGCGGAGCGAAGCCAGCCGCTCGATCGAGGTCGGCGCCTGGATTGCAATATCGGCGACCAGGTCGTCCTTCAGCACGCGACCTCGAGGCACATCGCGCGACTTCGCCTCGCGCTCGCGCCAGGCGGCGACTTCCATCAATACCGCGAGTTCCTTCGGCTTGCGCACGCGGGTGCGAAGCCGTTGCCACGCATCGTCCGGCTCCATCCGGTAGGTGTCCGGCGAGGTGAGTACGTCCATTTCCTCGGACAGCCATTCGCTGCGGCCGCGCTTGTCGAGATCGCCTTGCAGTTTGCGATAGACGTCGCGCAGATGAGTGACATCGGAGATCGCATAGTCGATCTGCGCCTTCGACAGCGGCCGGCGCGTCCAGTCGGTGAAGCGCGAAGATTTGTCGAGCGCGTCGCCGGTGATGCGCTGCACGAGCTGATCGTAGGAAACCGAATCCCCGTGCCCCAACACCATCGCGGCGATCTGGGTGTCGAAGATCGGATGCGGAATGAGGTTGGCGCGATGCCAGACGATTTCGATATCCTGACGCGCAGCGTGAAACACCTTGAGGATGCGCTCATCGGCCATGAGGTCGAAAAACGGCTTCAGGTCGATCCCCGAAGCGAGCGCATCCACCACCACGGCTTCTTCCGGGCTTGCGATCTGGGCGACGCAAAGCTGCGGATAATAGGTCGATTCACGCAGGAATTCGGTATCGACGGTGACGAATGGATGCTGCGCCATGCGCTCGCACGCGTCGGACAATTCCTTGGTCGTGGTAATGAGGTCCATATTCAAGGTTCATCCCCGCACGCGCGGCAGGAAGATGAATTCCCACGGCGACGGCATCGGTCCGACCGGCATTTCGATCAGTGTGGGTCCACTGCGCCGCTTGAATCCGCGGCGCAGCGCGGTGCGCAACTGCGCCGGTGTTTCGACCCGTTCCGCATCGACACCGAAAGCATCTGCAAGCTTCATAAAGTCGGGGTTTTGCAGATCGCTTGCGATCACCCGGTTGCCATACCATTCCTGCTGGATCAGGCGCACATTGCCAAAGGCGTTGTTGTTGAACACCACGGTGACCAGCGGAATCTTGTGGCGCACCGCGGAAGCAAGTTCGTTGGCCGTATAGAGAAAGCCGCCGTCGCCGGAAATCGACAGCACCGGCACGTCGCGGCGCGCATCCTGCACGCCGAGCGCGGTGGCAAAGCCCCAGCCAAGATTGTCCTGATAGCCGGGCGAGATGAAGGTGCGCGGTTTGTGAAACGGCATTGCGAGCCGCGCGGCGAAGCCGATCTGTGTCACCTCGTCGACAAATATGCCGTCCTCGGGCAGTTCGGCGCGGATGGCCTCCAGGATTGCGAGCTGCGGAACCATTTTTTCCAGCCGCTTGTGGAGTTTTGCCTGCCGCTCCTCCATCTCGGCCTTGCGCGATTTGCGTTTCATGTTGTGCGCCGGCAGCGCCTTGAGCAGCGCCCGAAGCACCGGCGCTGCGTCACCGACCAGCGATACATCGGCCTTCACCACGCGATCGGCTTCGTCCGGATCGGCATCGACGCGAATGGTTTTCAGGTCCTTGTCCACGCCCCAGTTGTTGAACTGAAAAAACATGCGCGAGCCGACGCTGATCACGACATCGGCTTCGCGCCACATCTCGTTTGCAAGCGGCAGCGTGATCGAGAGCGGGTCGCGGCTGTCGAGCACACCGCGTCCGCGCCGAAATCCGGCAACAGGAGCCTGCAGCATGGCGGAAAGCCGTGTCACTTCCTTGGAAGCATCTTGCGCGCCGCCGCCGCAGAAGATCATCGGATTTTTGGCGGCCCCCAGCAGCTTCGCAGCGGCTTCGATCGCGTCGTCGTCTACCGGCGGTTCGAACACCGCAAGCGGCCCCATCTCGCGCACGGGCTCGACGCGGCCCCAGACATCCATCGCGCATTCGAGCGCTGCCGGCCCGGGCCGGTCGGTGAACATCGACTGGATTGCCGCCGCCACCAGCCGCGGTGCGTCGGCCGCGCGGGGGATGCGCGCCGAATGATCGACCAGCCTCTCGATGATGCCGGCCTGATCGCGGATTTCGTGCAGGTGGCCGATATCGCGGCGGATCGCGCCTTGCGGGATCTGGCCGATCAGCGCCAGCACCGGCGCATTCATGCTGTAGGCGGTGAGAAGGGCGGCGCCGGTGTTGAGCAGCCCCGGCCCAGGCACCACGCAATAGGTCTGTGGCTTTCCGGTTGCCAGCGCCGCGCCCAGCGCCATATAGGCCGAGCCCTGCTCATGGCGGGTATGGACCACGCGCACCCGGTTCCCCGCCTTGTAGAGCGCATCGAAGAAATGGTCGTTGTGGACCCCCGGCAGCGCGTAAATGGTATCGATCCCATGCGTCAGCAGGGATGAAACCACGGCTTCGCCGGTGGTCATCCGGACCGCCTGCGCGCTGGATTTCGGTCGGGCGGCGGCCTTCTTGCTTTGTTTCGGCATTGATTCCGTCAGGGTGCTTTATCAGCGCGCTGGTTCAGACATTCCCCTAATTCTCGCCGCAGCTACAACAAGGGAATTTCTGAACCAAACCGCACTGGAATCATAGACTTGCTGGCGTCCTTCGAATCCGAAATTCGCTCCGGGCTCGCTGCAAGTATTGCGAATTTCGGATTCGGGACGCCAGTCCTCAGAATGCAGATCGAAGCCGTTATGTCGAGGCATTCCCTCGCCTTGACAAAGCGCGACCCCCATGCGCTTTTCCCGCGCCTCCCGGCCGCCCAAAGCGTTTTCGAGCGAAGTGGGCACCGGTTCGCGTCTAGAAAACGCGTCAAACTCCAGGCTGCGCCGAATCGACTGAAAGATCAGGATTCATGCATCGTTACCGCACCCATACCTGCGGCGCGCTCCGAGAGAGCGATATCGGCCAGACCGCCCGGGTCTCGGGCTGGGTGCATCGCGTGCGCGACCATGGCGGCGTGCTTTTCATCGATTTGCGCGATCATTACGGGCTAACCCAGGTAGTGGCCGACCCCGACAGCCCGGCCTTCAAGGACGCCGAAAAGCTGCGTGCGGAATGGGTGGTGCGGGTCGATGGCAAGGTGCGCAAGCGCCCGGCCGGGACCGAGAATCCCGACCTGCCCACCGGAATGATCGAAGTTTTCGCGACCGAGATCGAGGTGTTGGGCCCGGCGGGCGAACTGCCGATGCCGGTGTTCGGCGATCAGGAATATCCGGAGGATATCCGGCTCCGCTACCGCTTCCTCGATCTGCGGCGCGAGCGGCTGCACAACAACATCATGAAACGCGGCCAGATCATCGATTCGATCCGCAGCCGCATGAAGGCGGGCGGCTTCTTCGAATTCCAGACGCCGATCCTGACTGCTTCCTCGCCGGAAGGCGCGCGCGACTATCTCGTGCCCTCGCGTATCCATCCCGGCAAGTTCTACGCGCTGCCGCAGGCGCCGCAGCAATTCAAGCAGCTCATCATGGTGTCGGGCTTCGACCGCTATTTCCAGATCGCGGCCTGTTTCCGCGATGAGGATGCGCGCGCCGACCGCTCGCCGGGTGAGTTCTATCAGCTCGATATCGAGATGAGCTTCGTTACACAGGAGGATGTGTTCAACGCGGTAGAGCCGGTATTGCGCGGGGTGTTCGAGGAGTTCGGCGGCGGCAAGCCGGTCACGCAGAAATTCCCGCACATCGCCTATGCCGATGCGATGCGGCTTTACGGCAGCGACAAGCCGGATCTCCGCAATCCAATCAAGATGGCGAATGTCACCGACGCGTTCCGCGGCTCGGGCTTCAAGATTTTCGCGAACATGATCGCGAACGATTCCGCCGTTGAGGTGTGGGCGATCCCGGCGCCGACCGGCGGCAACCGCGCGTTTTGCGACCGGATGAATTCATGGGCGCAGAGCGAGGGCCAGCCAGGGCTCGGCTATATCTTTTGGCGCGAGATTCCTGATCTCGTAGCAGACCCAGAGTCGCTTGAAGACATTGTGAGAGTTTCCAAAACCAAGCGCGGTACGGAGATCATTGCTGGATCTGGTGGCAACCCAGTTGGCGGAATTGGGCAGAAGCTAACAAATGTGGACATCAAACTTCTCATTTGGTCCTTCCAAGAATTGATGCAGGAGGGGCAGATTGAAGAAGCAAATAGACTTTGGAAAAAATACTTCGATGGCGCCGGTCCACTCGCCAAGAACATCGGTCCGGAACGCACCAAGCAGATCGCCGATGCGCTCAAGCTCGGGGTCGGCGATGCGGTGTTCTTCGTCGCCGGCAAGCCGAAGGATTTCGTGAAATTCGCAGGGCTTGCCCGCACCCGTGTCGGCGAGGAATTGAAGCTCATCGACAAGGACCGCTTCGAATTCTGCTGGATCGTCGACTTCCCGATGTATGAATGGAGTGAGGAGGAGAAGAAGATCGACTTCTCGCACAATCCATTCTCGATGCCGAATATGCCGGTCGACGAGTTCCTGGCGCTTGACTCGAACGACAATGACAAGATTCTCGGCATCAAGGCGTTTCAGTACGACATCGTCTGCAACGGCACCGAATTGTCCTCCGGCGCGATCCGCAATCATCGCCCCGACGTGATGAAGAAGGCTTTTGCCATCGCCGGCTATGGCGAGGACGTGCTGGAGGCGAAATTCGGCGGCATGCTGCGCGCGCTGTCGCTCGGCGCCCCGCCGCATGGCGGCATCGCGCCCGGCATCGACCGCATCGTCATGCTGCTTTGCGGCGAGGAGAACCTGCGCGAGGTGGTGCTGTTCCCGATGAATCAGCGCGCCGAGGACCTGCTGATGGGGGCGCCGTCCGAGGTGACGCCCAAGCAGCTGAAAGAGCTGCATATAAGGCTGGCGCTGCCGCAGAAATAGAACTCGGTTGCAATATTGTAACATACAACTTGTGCGCGTTCTGACCGCTGGCTAGACTGTTTCCCGTCAGCCAGCGGGAGAGGGTCATGCGCATCATCGGGTTGTGGAGCCTGGTTTTCGTTCTCACGGCCAGTTCTGGTGCCGCATTCGCGGAGGACGCTCGGACCTTCTGCCGGTCCCTGCGCGCGAGCGGTCTCGTCAGCGAATTCACGCCTCCCGGCACCATCTTCTATCGCGCCGACCGTCAGACCATTGCAACGCTCGGCGGCGAGATTTCCCGCAATGTGCAGCGGCTTTATTATTATGTGCGCCCGTCGCGCGCGCAGGCAGGTCAGGCATCGCTGCTGAACATCAAATACGTTTTCAAGAGCGCGAAAAGAAATCCGCGAAGCGATTATGTTCAGCTCTGGAACGATTCATGGGACCATCGCAAGAACCGCGCATACCGTTCCGGGATCGTCAACGCCTGCTCGACGGTGACCGTGCCGGGCTATGAGCGTTTCCACCTGCAGGGCAGCCGCGAATATTGCCTGTCCACCTATTTTCACCAGCGCGCTCCGTCGCTGGAGACGCTCGACACCGACAACCGGCGCAGCAGCTTCGCTTTCGGCGACATGGTCGAGACTTCCGAGGCCAACTTCATCAGGCAATTGTTCGGCCTTGTCACTCCGGGTTCGGCCCAGGCCGGGCAGGTCGTCGTCAATCGGAACTCGCTGGTCCGTTCCTGGATAAAGAATGTGAAGTATCAGCGCGAGGCCGACCGCTGCATCGAGATCGACACGGAATTTCCCGACGGTGCGGAATCGTTTCAACTACGGGTGACCAATCACGTCACCCAGTCGAGCACTTATTTCCCGACCCGCACATGGACCGTAAGTTTCGTCCGATGACACCCCCCAATCCAACCACCGCAGCCGGCGATGGGCTCGAGAATTCGGCGAAGGGCTATTTCGAGACGGTCTACCTGCAGCAATACGGGTTCTGGAAGCTGCCGGATCTGACCACCGGCGCAAAGCTCATGACCGGTGGCTTCGCTGCGATCCTGATCGGCTTCGCGCGATGGCACATGGCGCAGAGTGTGGAAGCCGACAAGCTGCCGCTGTCGGTCATATTGACGTTGTTTTTCATCCTGCTGATTTGCGGGTTCTTACTGTTTTTCGATCGTCGCCGCGTCGACGGCGATTATGCGAAGCTGGTGGTCGTGGTCTGCGCCGGCGTGACCTTGGGTTGCGGCGTTATCGGTCTGGACCGGCTGGTTCCCTGGATCGTTCCGGTGTGGGATTGGGCAGGCGTCAGACATCTCTCCCCCGGTATTGTGCATCTGCTGGTTCCGGTGATCTCGGCAACCGTTGCCGGCTTCCTGTTGTGGCTCAACACAATATTCCAGAGCAGCCTTGGCGAGTATTTCCGCGATCGGCGGGTAACGGCCTGGACGATCGCGATCTGGGCCACGATCTGTGTAGGCATATGGCTGGTCATAAGGGCGGCCGATCTCATCATCAACTGAGACGCAGAAATATCGCCCTGTCGCAAAAGGCATAAGCCCCTTTCGGTCGATCACATTCCACCGGTATGGTGGGCGGACGGGAGAATCTTATGCCGTCCGTCATGTCCAACCTGTCTGATGACCTAAAAGCCCAGGCGCTCGCCTATCACCGCTTTCCAAAGCCCGGAAAGCTCGAAATCGCCGCCACCAAGCCGCTCGGCACCCAGCACGACCTGGCGCTCGCTTATTCGCCGGGCGTGGCCGCGGCCTGCGAGGCGATCGCGGCCGATCCGCGCGAGGCGGCCGAGCTGACCGCACGGCAGAATCTCGTGGCTGTCATATCGAACGGCAGCGCGGTGCTGGGTCTTGGCAATATCGGCCCACTGGCATCCAAGCCCGTCATGGAAGGCAAGGCGGTGCTGTTCAAGAAATTCGCCGGCATCGACGTGTTCGACATCGAAATCGACGCGCCGGACGTTGCGCGCATGGTGAGCGTGGTGTCGGCGCTGGAGCCGACCTTCGGCGGCATCAATCTGGAGGACATCAAGGCGCCGGAATGCTTCGACGTGGAAGCGCAACTGAAGGAGCGCATGAAGATTCCGGTCTTCCACGACGACCAGCATGGCACCGCGATCATTGTCGCGGCCGCGGTGCAGAATGCGCTTCATCTCACCGGCAAGAAGCTTGGTGACATCAAGATCGTCACATCGGGCGCGGGCGCGGCCGCGCTCGCCTGCCTCAATCTCTTGGTTTCACTCGGGGCGAAACGCGAGCACATCTTCGTCTCCGATCTGGAAGGCGTGGTCTACAAAGGCCGTCCCAAGCTGATGGATCGCTGGAAGGATGTTTACGCGCAGGACACCAAGGCGCGAAAGCTCGGCGACATCATCGACGGCGCCGATGTATTTCTCGGCGTGTCCGCCGGCGGCGTACTCTCCGCCGACATGGTCAAGCGCATGGCCGATCGCCCGCTAATCATGGCGCTCGCCAATCCAAATCCGGAAATCATGCCAGAAGAAGCCGTGATGGTGCGGCCGGATGCCATGATCTGCACCGGCCGTTCGGATTATCCGAACCAGGTCAACAACGTTCTTTGCTTTCCTTACATCTTCCGTGGCGCACTCGATGTCGGGGCCACTACCATCAACGAGGCGATGAAGCGCGCAGCGGTGGAAGCAATCGCAGCGCTCGCGCGCGAAGCGCCTTCGGAAGTCGCAGCTCGCGCCTATGGCGGTGAGGCACGCACCTTCGGGGCGGGCTCACTCATTCCCAATCCGTTCGATCCGCGGCTGATTCTGCGCATCGCGCCCGCGGTCGCGCAGGCGGCAATCGAGTCCGGCGCCGCCACCCGGCCTTTCAGCGATTTCGAAGCCTATCGCGAGCGGCTGAACCGTTTCGTGTTCCGCTCCGGCTTCATCATGAAGCCGGTCTTCACCCGTGCCAAGGAATCACCGAGACGCGTGATCTATGCCGAGGGCGAGGACGAGCGCGTGCTGCGCGCGATACAGGTGATCGTGGAGGAGGGGCTGGCGCAGCCTCTCCTGATCGGCCGGCCGAATGTGGTGGAGACGCGGCTCGAACGTTTCGGGCTGTCAATCCGGCCAGGTCGCGATTTCACGCTGATCAATCCCGACGACGACCCGCGCTACCGCGAATATGTGCAGACCTATGTTGAGGCTGCGGGCCGTCGCGGCATCACGCCGGATGCCGCGCGCACCATCGTTCGCACCAACGCCACCGTGATCGCGGCGCTGGCGGTGCGGCTCAAGCTTGCCGATGCGATGATCTGCGGGCTGGAGGGCCGCTACATGGCGCATCTGAAAAATATCCGTGACGTCATCGGGCTTGCGCCGGGAGTCAATGAATTTGCCGCGCTGTCGCTCGTGATCACGAACAAGGGCGCTTATTTCATGGCGGATACCCAGGTGACGCCGGAGCCAAATGCGCAAGAGATCGCCGATATGGCGGTGCTCGCGGCCGCGCATGTGCGCCGCTTCGGGCTGCCGCCGAAGATCGCGCTGCTATCGCATTCGGATTTTGGTTCGTTTGACAGTGCGTCGTCCCGCAAAATGCGCCACGCGCTGAAGCTGCTGCGCGAAAACCATCCCGAACTGGAAGTTGAAGGCGAAATGAACGGCGATACGGCGCTCAACCCCGCCATTCGCGAACGGGTGTTTCCACATTCGCGGCTCAAGGGCGAGGCCAATGTGCTGATCATGCCCAACCTCGACGCCGCCAATATCGCCTATCAAATGACCAAGGTGCTGGCGGATGCGCTAGCGGTCGGGCCGATTCTGATCGGCGCGGCAATGCCGGCGCATATCCTGACGCCGTCGGTCACTGCGCGCGGCGTCATCAACATGACCGCGCTCGCGGTAGTGGAGGCGCAGGGAGTAGGGCCCGTCTAGTATTTCTTCAGTGCCGCTTTCTGCGACTGTGTTTGATGTCGTAGCGCGTAAGGCCGACGTCGCGCAGCAGGTGGTCATCCAGCCGGGCAAGCTCCTTTCGTCCGCGGCGGCGCCGCATGGCTGCGGCCAGCCATTTGAAGATCAAGGCGGGGATTGCGCGCATTCGCGCAAGCGGTGAAAGACGGACGACGGAATCGGGCTGCATTCGACAAATCGCGCTCATGACGGACCTCGCATCGTGGCGGGCTGAGCGAATTGGTAGTGCCGAAGCTCACCCTGTCGCTTCGGTGAGCGCCGAAACGATGTGGCTTGCGTGCGCGCTGTGCAGGGTCCAGATTCACTGCCATGACAGCGACGAACAAACTTGCGGTCGTGGCGGCCTGCGCAGGCGATCCGGCTCGTGCCAGCATGCTCAATACGCTGGTCGACGGCCGTGCCTTTACGGCCGGCGAGCTTTCATCGGTTGCGCGCATCACGCCGCAGACCGCGAGCGGGCATCTCGCCCGCATGGTCGATGCGGGTTTGCTCACGGTCGCGAGCCAGGGACGGCACCGCTATTACCAATTGGCCTCGCCGCAGGTCGCGATGATGCTCGAAAGCATGATGGTGGTCGCAGAGCCGTCGCGCCGTATGGGCCGCACCGGGCCGGCGGACGAGAGCCTGCGTTTCGCGCGCACCTGCTACGATCATCTCGCAGGCCGGCTCGCAGTCGGGATCACCGATAGGCTGGTGGATGCGGGTCATGTTTTGCTGACGCAGGACGGAGGGGAGGTGACCGACAGCGGGCGCGCTTTCTTCGCAGCGCTCGGCATCGATCTGGCCGGCAAGAGCGACCGGCCGTTCTGCCGGCCCTGCCTCGACTGGAGCGAGCGGCGCTATCATCTCGCCGGTACGCTCGGCACGCGCATCTTGAATCATTGCGTTGAGGCGGGCTGGGTCCGGCGCAAGGCGGAAAGCCGCGTTCTCGACGTCACACCACTTGGCAGGCGCAAGTTCCGCGAAATCTTCGGGCTGCAATTGGACCGCTGAGGGATCGTCGTAGATTCGTCACAAGCGCATCGCTATCCTGCACCATGAGCTTTTTTCCTGGAAGCGACCCGACACCGGGCGACCGTTTGAGCTGCGATGCGATCGACAAGGTGATCGTGCCGCGCACCACCGATCTCGGCGATTTTGAAGTCCGGCGCGCGCTGCCGTCGGCGCAGCGGCGCATGGTAGGGCCATTCGTCTTTCTGGATGAAATGGGACCGGTGCAGTTTCGCGCCGGCTCCGGAGTCGATGTGCGGCCGCACCCGCATATCGGGCTTGCCACCGTGACCTATCTGTTCGACGGGGAGATCACGCATCGCGACAGCCTCGGCACGCTGGCCGCGATCCGGCCGGGCGAGGTCAATTGGATGACCGCAGGCCGCGGCATCGTGCATTCGGAACGGACCGCTGCCGAACGGCGGATGAACGGTGACAAGCTGCATGGCCTGCAATGCTGGGTCGCGCTGCCGGCCGCGAAAGAAGAGATCGAACCTTCGTTCTTTCATCGCAATGCCGGTGACCTGCCGATCATCCGCGACAAGGGCGTGAGCGCAAGGGTGGTTGCGGGCTCGGCCTTCGGCGCGCGCTCGCCGGTCGTCACCGCCTCCGACACGATCTTCGTCGACGTCACGATGGCGGCCGGCTCCGTCATCCCGCTCGATGCCGATTATGAGGAGCGGGCTATCTATATCGTGGATGGCGAAATCGAAATCGCGGGTGAGACTTTCGCCGCACCGAAGCTTCTGGTCTTTCGCCCTGGCGACCGGATCGCGGTGCGCGCAAAGACCGATGCCCATATCGCGATTCTGGGCGGGGCTGCGCTGGAAGGGCCGCGGCATATCTGGTGGAATTTCGTGTCGTCTCGCAAAGAGCGGATCGAACAGGCCAAGGAAGATTGGAAATCCGCGCGTTTCGATATCGTGCCGGGTGACGAGATCGAGTTCATCCCGCTGCCGGAGCGCTAGGCTGCATATTCACAAACCACAAGCAAATCATCGGTAAGATGATTTAAGCTCTTCAAGGGAGCTTGACCATGGCCTGATACGAAATTGACGAAGTTTGGGTGGAAGACCATCCGGCCGTTGTTGCCGAAGAAGCCGTGCGGGGTTGCTCGCGTTGAAGGAAGTTCACTGCTTAAGATTCAATTTTCTTATTGTTGCTGCATATAAAGCGTCTTGCGATTTCAAAAAGGCTATTGCGTCGGACCTGCCAATAAAAATGAAGTCCAACCCAATTCCATCCGCTTTCGCCACGACGACGGGATTATTCATCACTTTTTTTAATAAAGCCTCGAGCTGATTCAATAACGGTTCCGTTGTCTGTTTAGGGACGAGCACGACATCAAACAGGCTGCCCGCAAAATCAATGCCAGCATCTTTGGTCAGGGGAAGGTTTGGAAGTCCAGGAACCCGTTTATTCCCTACGATTGCTAACGGCCGCAATTTTTCTGCGTCCAGCATGGATTTTGCTGATGGCAAGCCGGAGATATACGCATCAATGTGCCCTCCGGCCAAAGCGACAATAGCGTCGGCGTCACCTTTGAAAGGGACTAGTGTCATTTTAATCCCAGCTGCTTGCATAAACCCTGCCGCAAGGATCTGAGACGTGCCACCTGTGATTCCGCCAATAAGCAGGGATTCGGGACGCTGGCGTGCATCTGCGACCAAGTCTTGGACAGAATTCCAGCCGCTATCCTGCCGCGTAAAGAGAATTGGTGAGGTTTCCGAGACTATTGCAAGCGGTTCGAAATCGTCCAATTGGGGAGCATTTTCCATTGTGTAACCGGAAATCAGAAGCGCAGCCGAAGTGAATAGCAACATATGGCCGTCGGGCTTAGACGTCATGACCTGACGGGCTGCAACAGTTCCCCCGGCGCCGACACGATTCACGACTTGTACGGGATTTCCCAACGCCGCGGCCATCGCTTCGGCAATAATGCGGGCGTTGAGATCGGTGCGGCCACCTGCCGGAAAAGGTACGACAATTGACACCGGACGTTCAGGGAATTCGGATTGCACTTGCTGCGCAAATGTGAAGTTAAATGCGAAGGGAAGCGTCAAAAAGACCGTTAGGAAACATATCGCGTTGCCTCGTCTACTCGGAGCGAGTAGTCTGTAGCGTCGGACAATTTGACGCATTGTCAGGGCCTTCATTAATCTGACGCTTTAAAACCAGCGCTTTTGGGGGGCGACGGTGAATATTGCATTTGAATTACCGACTACTCGTGCGTCAATAGAATTTGAAATTCTCCGGATATGGGCCCGCGCATTCAACCTTGATCAGGTAGATGTCGATGCTGACTTCTTCGATCTTGGTGGCGATTCTCTATTGGCCGAGGACATAGCGACGTCGGTCGCACATAAGTTCGGTGTTGATTTAAGGCCAAGCGAGTTACTGGTAGCTAGTACCCCGCAAAAGATGGCGG
>Ga0190274_10001715_pt1 | contig 12829 bp, 10 predicted proteins | sample Popmic531T_FD_133002 | JGI IMG/M metagenome (GOLD analysis project Ga0190274, IMG submission 133002) | Populus adjacent soil microbial communities from riparian zone of Yellowstone River, Montana, USA - 531 T | ecosystem: Environmental > Terrestrial > Soil > Riparian zone | place: USA: Montana...
CAGCCGAGGCTGGCAAGCGGGCCTTGATCTCCTTGCCGACTGGCTGTCCGGTGGTCAACGAATTGCCAAGGTCGCCGTGCGTCAGATCGTTGACGTAATTGCCGAACTGGACGATCAGCGGCTTGTCGAGGCCAAGCTGCGCCCTAACCTGCTCGATTGCCTCCTTGGTCGCCGCGGGTCCCGCGAAATAGGCAGCCGGATCGCCGGGTAGCGCGCGGGTGAGCAAGAACGTGACGATGACAACGCCGATCAGGCTCGGCACCGCCATCAGCATTCGCTTGCAGAACATGCTCAGCATGATGACCTCTCAGTCGCCGCGCTCACTTTGGGTCGCCATGGTCGGACCAGATGTGCGCAAGCAGACATCCCTGGTCCGGCCATCCGCACCCCAAGGGCACGGACGCCTGCGCGTCACGCAGGCATGACGAGCTCGTTACCCCTTTGAAAACGCCCGATAGTCGAGACGACGGTGGAACCAATACTGGTAACCAGTGACATTCTTTTGCATCGCCACGTTAGAGTACGGCTGGAACAGGGGGATGCGCGGTATGTCGTTAAAGGCGAGGTCGACGAAACCCTTCACGTCTTTCTCGTAATTCGCTTTGTCACCGCTGGCGGCGGCCGTAACAGCGCCGTCGATGAACCCATCCATCTCCTTCGACTGATAGCTCATCGTATTGAAGATCGAATTTTTGCCGTGATAGCACCAGATGAAGAAATACTCGGGATAGTCGAGCCAACCCGAGAACACATTGGTGTAGAGCGGCAGAACCTTCTTGTTCAGCTCGGTGCGGAAGTTGGCGCCCGGGATCTTGTTGATCGTGCACTTGATGCCGATCTGGCCGAGGCTCTCCTGCACCAGCACGCAAAGCGGCTCGTTGACGGTCGCAAAGCCGAGATCGAACGACAGCGTGGTCTCGAAGCCGTTGGGATAGCCAGCCTCTGCCAGCAGCGCCTTAGCCTTCGCTATGTCGGTGTTGTACTTGTGCTGCTGCGGCCAGGCGACCTCGGTCGCCTTGTCGGCCGCTCCGCCGAACATCGGCTTGGCAAGGCCGAACAGAACGGCCTCGGTGATCTTCTGGTAGGGCACCGCGTAGGCGACGGCCTGCCGGACTTTGGGATTGTCGAACGGCGGATTCTTGACGTTCATGCCAAGGTACTGGACGCCGTTGGAAAACGGTGTCGAGATGATGTTGAGCTTGCCGGCGTCCTTGAGCTCGACGAAGTCCTTATTGGGAAGCTCGTAGGAAATGTCCGCGTCGCCGCGCTCAAGCAGCGCGCGCCGGTTTCCGGCGGACGGCACCATGCGCCAGACCACGCGCTTGACCTTCGGCAGCGGGCCGCCGATCCATTTATCGTTACGCTCCAGGATCACTTCGGAGCCCGCGTTCCAGCTCACCACGCGATAAGCGCCGCTGCCCGCCGTGTTCTGCTTCGTGTATTCCATGCCCCACGGATCTTTTTCCGTGGCGTTCTTCTTGACCAGCTCGGAGTTGTAGATCGCGGGCACAACGACTGCGAGATCGGGGATGGTCAGGCGGTCCTTGCGGAGAAAATCGACGCGAACGGTGTGGTCGTCCACGACGACGAACTGCTCCGGCTTGCTGAGCGACCCGGCGCCCATCTGGAAGGTCGGGAAGCCGCCGACGGTAACGGCGCGGTCGAGCGACCATTTCACGTCCTTGGCGGTGACCGGCGTGCCGTCCTGGAACGTGGCGCTCTTTTTCAATTTGAAGGTGACGGACATGTCGCCGACGTTCATGTCCTCGGCGAGTTCGCCCTTGAACTTGTCCTTGTCGTAATAGAGCTGGCCGTTCGGGCCGGTCTTCATCTCATGGGTAATGAGCCGGTCGTAGCAGTTCCAGGACACCTCATAGCCCGGCACGTTGGTGCCGACGCCGTGAATGTCGATGTTGTTGGGTCCGCTTTCGGAGACGATGAGCAATGTCTCCTGCCGCGACTGGGCCTTGGCCGGCGAGAAGATCGCGGGCGCGGTGACCATGCTGGCCCCGGCCACGGCGGCGGTGGATTTGAGGAAATCGCGACGTTTCATGGGAAGCCCCCTCGAGCTCGAACCGACAGTGTTCGAGGGATGCTTCCGCAAGGGTCATGCCAGTTTCAGCAAAGCTTCCGGAAATCGCTAAGCCCTTGCTTCCTGGCCTATTTCTTCAAAAATGCAGGCCGGGCCCCGGCTTGCGGGCGCCGCACGGGCAAAAATCAATTGCATACAATATGAAAAAGCATGCCCAAAACTTGGGCGGCCTCGCATCCGCTCACAAGTCGCGGACGTGCGGCAGCACCTCATCAGCAAGGACTCGCAGCGAGCGCATGATCTCCGCCTGCGGCAACGAGCCGAAGTCGGTCAGCAGGCCGACCTGGGTGATGCCGGCGTCGCGCAATTGCCGGATGCGGGCGATCGTCTGCTTGGGGCCGCCCATCACCACGCGCCCCGGATAATAGGTCTGGAATCCGAGTTCGCGCTGGCCGGCTTCGCGCCGTTCGTAGCCCTTGTACGCAGTCGGGTCCGGAGGCTTACGCGCCGCTTCGATGCCGGCGGCGGCATATTCGCTCATCGGCGTGTGCACCAACTTTTGCAGCCGGTCGTCATCATCACTCTCCAGGAAATGCGCGTGATAGACGCAGCAGATTTCATGGTCTTCGACGCGGCGGCCGTTCTTGCGCAGCGCTTCGCGATACCAGCCGATGCGTTCGACCGCGATCGGATGATCGACGTGATAGGCGACATAGAGCAGGTTGTGGCCCTGCTGCGCGGTCCACTCGAAGCTTTCCGGCGACATCAGGCAGGCAACCCAGATTGGTGGATGCGGCTTCTGGTAGACTGGCGGCAACAGCGGCATGCCCGACAACTCGGGCCGGAACTTGCTCTTGAACTCCATGGTCGGGCCGGCCCAGGCCTGCTTGACGAGTTCGACTCCCTCCTCGACCCGCTCGCGGCTTTCCTTCATGTCGACGCCGAAGATATCGAACTCGTCACGAATGAAGCCGCGCCCGACGCCAAAGTCGAAGCGGCCCTGTGACAACTGGTCAAGCGTCGCCGCCTGCTCGGCCACCCGGACAGGATCGTTGAGCGGCAACACGGTGGCGCCGGTGCCGAGCCGGATGCGCTTGGTGCGGCCGGCGAGATAGGAGAGGAATGCGAAGTTCGACGGAAACAGTCCGCCGTGGCGGACGAAGTGGTGCTCGACAATCCAGGCGTAGTCGATGCCGACGCTATCGGCGAACTCGATCTGCTCGATGATCCCGCGATAGTGCGTCTGGGCGTCGCGCACCGCAGGCAGATAGGTCGGCAGGTAGAACAGCCCGAACTTCATGGGATGCGACCGTCCCGGTTGGCCGGCGATAACGCCGGCCGCCGCTGGTCACGCGGCGCGCCGGCGGATCAATCGATTCTATTGCCGATACTTCTTGGCGGCTGCGAGCAGCGCCTCGTAGTCGTCCTTGACCTTGGGATTGGCAGCCAGAATCGTAGCGGCCACCGGCGCCACCAGATCAACGTAGCGCTTGGATTCGGCGGGCGACATCGTGATGACCTCGCCGCCGTTCTTCTTCCAAGTGTCTTCCTTGCTCTTGATGTCTTCGATGTTCCAATCCGCGTATGCGACCTCGGCCTTGCGGGTTTCTTCCCGAACAATCTTCTCGAGTTCGGGCCCGAGCGACTTCAGCCATTGCCGGTTGGCGACGATCGGCGCGGCGAACAACGTCGCCGGCAGAAAGGTCATGGGCTTGGCGATGTCGTAGTATTTGAAGGCGACATAGGGCGCCGCCGCCCCGACCATGCCGTCGATCGTCTTGTTCTGCATCGCCGGCAACGCCTCTCCGAGCGGGAGCGACACCGGAATGACGCCGACCTTTTTCAGCGGGTCGACCTGGATCGGCGCGCCGCCCTGGGTGCGGATCTTCTGCCCCTGGAAGTCAGCGACCGTACGGATCGCCTTGTGGCTCAGAATCATCAGCGGGCTGTAGAGGGCGTGCGACAGCATCTCGACGCCCTTGTCGGCGCCCCAGGTTGCCATGCGGGCGCGGATGTCAGGATCGGTCAGCATTTTGTTGCCGTGCAACAGATCGTCGAACAACCCGGGCGCATCCAGCACCTGGAAACGCGGCTCCAGGCTCACCCAGAACCCGTTGGCCGCCGATGCCGCTTCGATCGTGCCAAGCGCCACGCCCTCCACCACCGCCGGAAGCTGGCCGAGCTGGTTGGCCGGATAGATATCCACCTTGATCTTACCGCCCGCCCGCTGCTCGATTCCGGCTTTCACCCGCTTGAAATATTCGTGGGTCACGTCGTTGATGGTCGGCTGTGACAGCTTCATGGTGAACTGTTGCGCGTTTGCGGGCGCCGCGGCGAATACGCCCGCCGCCAACAAGCCGATCAAACCAAGCCTCGTGGCGGTGGTGGTCATCTGTTCGATCCTCCCTGACATTTGGTCTCAAGCACTGACTTGGATTATTTGGCGAGCAGATACCGCACACCTATCAGCGAGATGTCCGGTATGTACGTGATCAGCGCCAAAGCGATCAGATAGATTATCACGAACGGGATGATGCCGCGATAAATCACCTCAAGCTTGAGGCCGAGCACGGATTGCGCGACGAAGATATTGATCCCGAACGGCGGATGAAACAGGCCGATCGCCAGATTGACGGTCACCACGATGCCAAAATGCACCGTGTCGATGCCGACCGCCTTCACCATCGGCACCAGCAGCGGGCTGAGCAGCAGGATCGCCGACAGCGGATCGAGGAAGCAGCCGACCAGCAGCAGCAGGATGTTGATGGCGAGCAGCAGCATCCAGGCGGATATGTTCAACGACTGCAGCCAGGCGGTGATGGTGGCCGGCACCTGGTTCACGGTCAGCAGCCAGGCGAACACGCCGGCACAGGCCACAATGATGAGGATCTGGCCGGTGAACATCACCGTCGAGGCAGCCGCCTCGATGATGTCGCGCGGGCCCAACTCGCGGAACACCAAGGTGGTGACGAGGGCGGCATAGATACAGGCGACGGCCGCCGCCTCGGTCGGCGAGAACACGCCGCCATAGATGCCGCCGAGGATGATCACCGGCGCGCCCAGCGCCCACAGGCTGCGGCCGGCGGCGTGCAGAAACCGTTTGCGGTCGAACGGCTCGCCCGGGCCGAAATTCTCCCGCCGCGCCCGCCACATGACGTAAAGCGCGATCATGCCGGCGATCATCAGCCCGGGGATGACACCGGCGGCATAGAGCCGCGCCACCGATTCCTCCGCCGCCGCGCCATAGACGATCATCGGAATGCTGGGTGGGATAATGACGTCAATGGCGCCGACCGACGTGATCAGCCCCGCGGTGAAGGTTTCCGGGTAACCGGCGCGCCGCATCGCTGGCACCATGACCTTGCCGATGGTGGCGACGGTTGCGGCGCTGGCTCCGGAGATCGCGCCGAAGATCGCGGAGGTGCCGACCGTCGTGACGCCAAGGCTTCCTCGCACCGAGCCCACTCCGCTCTGCACGAAGTCGACCAGCCGCTGCGCCACGCTGCCACGCCCCATCAACTCGCCGGCGTAGATAAAGAACGGCACGGCAAGCAGCGGCATCGCATTGACCGAGCCGAACAGATTCTGGTGCACCACCATCAGCGGCACGTGCATAAAAAACACCAGCGCGACGGTGACGCCAGTTAGCAGAACCATGAAAATCGGAAAACCGAGCAGCAGCAGGGCGGCCGGCACGACCAAAAGCGCGAGTGTCATTCTCGTACCTCGCCGTCGGCGGGCGCCGAATGCTCGTCCATCCGCGTGGTCATGACCGTGACAAGACGCCAGCCCGCGATCAGCAAGATCAAGGCAAATCCCAGCGCCACGACGCCATGGGGAATCCACATCGGGACTCCCGCCATGTCACTAGTGCGGCCGATCCGAAACATCTGCGAGACATAAAAATAGGATTGTGAAAGAACGAAGCCGGCGAGAGTGATCAGCACGATCTGCTCGGCGATCCGCAGCGCAAGACGTATGGCCTTTGGCATGAACTGGACAAGCACGTCCATCCGCAAATGCTCGTTACGGCGCGTCACCACCACCGCACCGAGAAAAGTCATGGCGACCATAATGAAAACCTGGACCTCGTCAGAAGCAAGCAACGACACACCAAATACATAGCGTCCCACGACGTTACCGAAGTTGAGCAAGACGGCCACGATAAAAGCGAGCGCCAGCGCGAGTTCGATAGCCCGCGCCATGCGGTCGAGCGCTTTGTCGATCACCGAAAACATCCCCCGATACACGCCGCCCAGGCATCATGCCCTCAATCAATTCGTTCGAACAGACGCTGAAGGTGAACTATCCTGCGGAATTGCCAGCCATGCGCGTCTCTGGACGCGGCTCCTCGCGATCGCATGGGCCGGGAACTTGAAACGGATGGCGCTCTCCGCGCACACTATGCCGGACAAGAATGTCCCTGCGGTCGGTCAAGCATCTGCGTACGCGGCTCCATGAACGTCTCCAGCCCTCCCAAAGCAGATTCCCTGTCGGACGCCGATCGCGGATTGCTGCGCGATTCAGTCCGTGATTTTCTCTCAAAGCGTTGGCCAACCGAGCATGCCGTGGAGCAGTCGAGCAGCGCGGATGCCATTGCGGCTCTATGGCGGGAGCTAGCCGGTCAGGGCCTTGCCTCGCTCGGCGCTGATGCCGCCGAGGCAGGCTTGCGGGAAATTGTGCTGGTGTTCGAGGAATTGGGGCGCGCTTCCTGCCCGGCGCCGCTACTCGGTGCGGTGGCCGCCAATCTCGCGCTCGCCGGCCAGCACTCGAACACTGTACATGCGATGCTTGAGGACCTCCATCAAGGCAACGCAATGATGGCAGTAGCCCTCGGCGCGTTCGATGGGGACCCGGCCGCGGGGCGAGCGGACATCCGCGGCGATACACTGTCGGGCAAAGCCGCGTTTGTGGAAGGCGCACAGACGGCGACGCACTTCCTTGTCTTCACCAGCACGCCAGCAGGCGCGGCGCTGGTGGCAGGTGGCGCGCCAGGATTGAAAATGCAAGTCACGCCCGGCCTCGCTGTGCCACCGTTCTCCGAACTTACGTTCGTGAACACGCCGGCCGCGCCATTGGATATTCCTTCCGAGACGTTGGCGGACATCGCGCTGGTCGCGAGGCTCGCTTGCGCCGGCCGGGCGCTTGGCTCGGCCGAGCGGGCATTCGAGCTTGCCGTCGATCACGCCAAGATACGAAAGCAATTCGGCCAGTTGATCGGCCAGTTCCAGGCCGTCCAGCACAAACTCGTCAATTGCCTGATCAGCCTGGACGGCGCGCGGTTAACGCTCGAAGCGGCAGCCGAGGCGCGCGACAACGACAACCCCGACTGGCGCGTGTTCGCTTTGTCGGCACTCGCCTTCGCGGGTCCGGCGCTGCGGACGGTGTCGATCGAGACACACCGGGCGCTCGGCGCCATCGGCTATGCCGAGGAGCATGAAGCGCCGCGGCATTTCCGCCGCGTGCACGCCGATCTCGCCCGATTCGGCGGTGCGCCGCGCGCACGAGCCGAGCTTGCCGATTTCGTGCTCGGTCCAGCAGCATGAGCGCCCTTCCCGCCCATGACATGGGACCGGCTGCGAACGCCTTCCGTAAAGAAGTGCGCGACTGGCTCGCCAGGCATTGGACGCCGGAACGGCGCGCGGCGCATTTGCGCAAGCCGTTCAAAGAGCGCGGCTGGGACAAGGAATTCTCCAAGCTGATGGGTCGAGATGGCTGGATCGGCGTCGGCTGGCCAAAGGAGTTCGGCGGCCAGGGCCGCAGCCCGACCGAGCAGATCGCATTCATCACCGAGATGGCGAATGCCAGTGCACCCATCCAGGCGCACAGCACCGGCGAGTCGATCGTCGCGCAGGCTCTTTTTTCACATGGCACCAGGCAGCAGCAGGACGAATGGCTGTCCGCCATCCACCGCGGCGAGCGAACCTTTGCGTTGGGCTACAGCGAGCCGGAAGCCGGCTCCGACCTCGCCGCGCTCCGCACGCGCGCCGTCCGCGACGGCGACGACTGGGTCGTCAACGGACAGAAGCTGTGGTCGACCGGCGGCGACAAAGCGGATTACATCTGGCTCGCGGTGCGGACCGATCCGGACGCAAAAAAGCACGCAGGCATCAGCGTCCTGATGGTCGATCTTGCCTCACCCGGAGTCACGATCCGGCCGAGCCTTGCGCTTTACGGCAAGACCTTCAGCGCGCAGTTCTACGACAACGTGCGGGTGCCGGCAAACAACATGGTCGGCGCGGTCAACAATGGCTGGAAGGTCATCACCGATGCGCTCGCCGCCGAGCGGGTCATGATCGGCGGCACACGCATGGCGGGGCTCGAGCGCGCGCTTGACCATCTCACCGAATACCTGAAGACTGCCGTGGCCGGCGGCAAGGCGCTGAAGAACGACCCGGTGATCCGCGATCGTATCGGCGCGCTCGCCGCCGACATCGAGGTGGCACGCCAGTTCCAGATGCGGAATTCGCGGCTGATCGAGCAAGGCAAGGTTCCGGTCCATGAAGCGGCGATGGGCAAGGTGTTCGCCAGCGAATTGCAGGAGCGGCTGGGCCAGGCAGCACTCGATATTCTGGGCACCGGCGGCCTTTTGTCCGAGGATGCCGGTGGCGCCCCGATCGGCGGGGAGATGGAACAACTGCTGCGTCATGCCATCATGGGTATGATCGGCGGCGGCACCAGCGAAATCCAGCGAAACGTCATCGCACAGCGGGGGCTGGATTTGCCCCGCTAAATGAGGAGCGATTTATGAGCGAAGAGCAAACGGTCACGTACGAGCTGGAGGGCGAGATCGCCCTGGTCGGCCTCAACCGGCCAGACAAACGAAACTGCTTCAATCCGACGGTGATGAAGCAGTTGCGCGAGGCGATCGAGCGCGCCGGTGAAGAGGCTAAGTGCGGCATCATCTGGGGTCATGGCGACAACTTCTGCGCTGGCCTCGATCTGCGCTGGGCCGCGGAAAGCTGGAAGACCGGGCGCTCGGAGCGTCTGCCGTTCCAGTTCAACCGCAACAGCTATTTCGAGGCGATGGCGCGGGGCAACATCCCCTTCATCGCAGCGCTGCACGGCGCGACGCTTGGCGGCGGACTCGAGACGGCCGCGGCCGCGCACATCCGCGTTGCCGACGAAACCACGTTTTTCGGACTGCCTGAAGGCACGCGAGGCATCTTCATCGGCGGCGGCGGCTCGGTTCGGGTGGCGCGGCTGATCGGCTTTGCCCGCATGCAGGACATGATGCTGACCGGCCGCGTGCTCAAGGCCGATGAAGCCGAGCGCTACGGCATCGTGCAATATGTCGTCCCGAAGGGCCAACAGATGGCCAAGGCGAAGGAACTGGCGTTGAAAATCTGCAAGAATGCACCGCTGTCCAATTTCGCCATCACCAACAGCCTGCCGCGATTGCAGGATATGTCCTACGACGACGGCCTCTATTTCGAGAGAATGGTGGCGGAATACACTCGCAGCCCGGAGTCGATTCAGCGGCTGCATCAATTCCTCGACAAGACCGCGCCGCGGGTGCGTCCGGATCAGAACTAATACGACGCGACATTCAAGAATTGAGGGAGTGAAACGATGAGCCTGCGTGACCACGCGATCGTGGCCTATGCCGAAACCAAGGTGATGGAAAAAAGCGACCGCGACGTGTTCGTCCTGATCGGTGAAATGCTCGAGTCGCTGCTCGACAGCACCGGCATTGAAAAGCACGAGATCGATGGGCTCGTGGTGGCGGGGATGACCGGCACCGGCGCCGGCAACATCTTCTGGCCGCAGACCATAGCCGACGTGCTGGGTCTCCAGGTCGGCTTCTGTGAGCAGGTGAATATCGGCGGCTGCTCGGCGGCGGGCTGCGTGGTGCGCGCGGCCGCCGCGATCGAATACGGATTGTGCGAAATCGCGTTCCTGTCGTTTTCCGACACCCATGTGCTGGAGGATAGGACCGATCACTCCCACACCTATCGGCGCGAATGGACCGACCCCTACGGCCTGATGGGTCCGCCCGGCGCCTTCGGTTTGCTGAGCCGCGCTTACGAGGCGAAATATGGTCTCGACTACCGCATGCTCGGCAAGCTTGCCGTAACGCAGCGCAACCACGCAATCATGAACGAGCACGCCTGCGAAAAGCTGCGGGTGCCGATCACCATCGACGATTACTTGAATTCTCGCATGATTGCCGATCCGATTCGGCTGCTGGACTGCGTGATGCGGGCCGACGGCGGGTCCGGTCTCCTCATGATGAGCCGCAAGAAAGCCAAGGAAAAGGGCCTTACCAAGAACATCATTCCGATCGGCTATGCCGAGCTCACGAATTATCTCGGCGGTGAGAATCTCGTCGACGTGACCAAGAGCGGCCACCAGATTTGCGGCGAGAAGGCGCTCAAGCAGGCCGGCCTGGACATCAAGGACATGAAGTCCTTCCACCCGTATGACGACTTCATCATCGCGATCATGCTGCAGATGGAAGCCTTCGGCTTTTGCAAAGCCGGCCAGGGTATCCCTTACGTCCGCGAGATGAACTTTGCCTACAACGGCGATCTTCCGCTCAACACCGGCGGCGGGCAGATATCGGCCGGACAGGCGGCAGGTTCATCGGAAAATCTGATCGAAGCGGTGCGGCAATTGCGCCGCGAAGCGGGCGACCGCCAGATCAAGGACACCACCAACGCGCTGGTGACCGGCATCGGCTGGATCAACTACGCGCGCAACTGGGGCTCAAGTGCAGCCCTCGTGCTAGTCCCGGAATGAGCGAGGCGATCATGACCAAGGCATTGAACGACACTCTCAGCGTCAAGCGCAGCATCAAGCACTTCGACTTCTCAGAGCCCTACTGGGAGGGCACCAAGCAGAAGAAGCTCGTACTTCAGCGCTGCAAGGTCACCAAGAAGTATCAGCACTTCCCGCGGCCGGTGAGCATCTTCACGGGGCGGACACGCGACATCGAGTGGAGCGAGGTCTCCGGCAAGGGGCAAGTCTATTCGTACACCATCACCGAGCGGGGCCCGCCTGCTTTCCGCGGCCAGGAGCCCTACGCGCTGGTCTGCGTGACCCTCGACGTCGGCGTCAATTTCGTCGCCAACATCGTGAACTGCACGCCCGACGAACTGAACGTCGGCATGAAGGTGAAGCCGTTCTGGCATCCGCTTGCTGATGGCACGCATCTGTTCATGTTCCAGCCCGACAAGGACGCGAAATGACCGGACCGCAAGCCGCTCGCGGGCCGAAAGCCGTCGCCAAGTTTCTGCGGCCGAAGTCGGTCGCGATCATCGGAATGTCCACGCGCGCAGGAAGCGCCGGCCAGGTCATCTTGCAATGTCTCAAGGTCAATAACTTCCGGGGCGATATCCATCTGGTCGGCCGCAGCGACGAACCGATCGACGGCCGGCCGGTGCTGAAGAGTCCGGAAGAACTGCCGGAGGGCGTCGATCTTGCCGTGTTCACGCTGCCGGCCGCGGGCGTGCGCGAGGCCATCGAGGCTTGCGCCCGGCGCAAGGTCGGCTCGGCAATGGTATTCGCCGCGGGCTTTGCCGAAGTCGGCGACCACACGACGCAGGACGCCGTGACAAAGACCGCGCGGGCAGCCGGCCTTGCCGTGGTCGGCCCCAATTGCCTCGGCGTCACCAACAATGTCGACGGCATGATGCTGCACATGCTGTATGCGCGCGAGGCGCAGCGCGGCGTCGAGGGCGGCGTCGCCTTCGTCGGTCAGAGTGGCGGGTTGCTCGGCCACTTCCAGCGCGCCACGGATGGCCGCGGCATTCCGCTTTCTTATGTCATCTCGACCGGCAACGAAGCCGGCCTCGAAACTACCGATTTCCTCGAATTCCTGCTCGAAGACCGCTCCACCCGCGTGATCGCGGTCTATTGCGAGGAGATCAGGCGGCCGCAAGCCTTTCTCGCCGCCTGCCGCCACGCCCGCGCGGCCGGCAAGCCAATCGTCGCGATGCTCGCGGGCCGCAGCGTCAAGGCGCGGAAGTCGGCGCAGTCGCACACCGGTGCGATGATCGGCGATTGGGAGACCATGCGAACCCAGGTCGAGGATGCGGGCGCCATCGTCGTGGCCAGCATGGACGAACTAATGGATCTCGTTGAAATCCTGCAACGCTTTCCAACGCCGCCCACCAAGGGCCCCGGCATTCTCACCGCATCGGGCGCCTATGTGGGGCTGACCAACGACTTCGCCGAGGACGTCGGTCTCGATCTGCCAGAACTCACACCGGCGACGCTGGAGACGGTCAAGAAGGGTCTGCCGTCGTATGGCAACTATGGCAATCCGCTTGACGTCACCGCCGGCTTCACGCCGAGCATGCTTCCCGGCGTGGTCAAGGCGCTGATTGATGACCCCAATGTCGGAATGCTGTTCATCTCGTTTCCAATCAACACAGCGATCCCGGTCAAGGCGTTCAACGAGGGCATGAAGGACTCGCCCAAGCCCAAGGTGATGGTCGCCCTCGGCGACACCTGGCAGCTCGGTCCCGATGTCACGGAAGCGGTAAAGCAAGGTCCGGCGGTCTATTCGCGCTCGTCGGACCGCATGATGCGCGCCATCGCGCTTTACACGCGTTATGGGCGAATGCTGGCGTGGCCTCGTCCGGCGGCAGCCGAGCCGATCAAGGGGCTGCCCAAGCTCGGCAAGGGCACGCAGCCCGAATGGCTGGGCAAAAAGGTACTCGGCGCCGCCGGCATCCGCGTGCCGGCCGGCGATCTTGCCCGCACCGTCGATGAAGCCGCCGCAGTGGCCAAACACATCGGCTATCCGGTGGTGTTAAAGGCCCAGGCCGCGGCGCTGTCGCACAAGACCGA
>Ga0190274_10001716_pt1 | contig 12828 bp, 5 predicted proteins | sample Popmic531T_FD_133002 | JGI IMG/M metagenome (GOLD analysis project Ga0190274, IMG submission 133002) | Populus adjacent soil microbial communities from riparian zone of Yellowstone River, Montana, USA - 531 T | ecosystem: Environmental > Terrestrial > Soil > Riparian zone | place: USA: Montana...
GAGTTCAAAAAAGCGCCGCAGGATTTCGTTGGTTCCATAAGTCACGTCAGCAACGTGATTAGAGTTGTCCTGACGGGATTAACACACAGTCCGGAGCTGTTTGTTGTGGCCCAAAACATCGGTCGCGAGGAAGTGCTGAGACGCGCTCGATCCCTTACGTAAATGGGTTGCGTTCGATCTCGCGTAGATGAAGCGCCCAGGACAACGCGGAGCGATCTCATTAGCACCGTGGCCTTAGCCCGGTGGTCTGGACTTCCCAACTCCGCGAACCGTTTCAACGGTTTTGCTTGGAGGGGAACCAGAGAAACCGTTGAAACGGTTCAGCGGATCAGTTCGTCGACCCTTGATCACCGGGCTGAAGCCACGGTGCTAATGAGATCGCTCCGCGTGGCAGAGGTGGATTGATTGAGCCAGAAGCCTCGTTTGGTTGCAGCTGAGAGCCGCGCTATGGATTACCACTTTGAGACCACGTTGCCTTACCCTCAACCAGGGATTTGCGGACGCGGCTCAAAATGTTCAGTTAGGAGATAAAACAAAACTAATGAAGAACTTGGAATCTGAGGCCGGTTCGGCACCAGACAAGTCGTCAGTTGAAAATGATGGCCGCACAAACTTTATTCGAGACATCATTCTTCAGGATATCGAAACGGGTAAACATGGTGGACGCGTGCAAACGCGATTTCCTCCCGAGCCAAACGGTTACCTCCATATCGGCCATGCAAAGGCGATCTATCTCGACTTCGGTCTGGCAGCAGAGTTTGGCGGCAAGTGTAATCTTCGTTTCGACGACACCAATCCATCCAGGGAAGAGACCGAGTATGTGGATGGCATCATGGAAGATGTCCAATGGTTGGGGTTCAAATGGGATGGATTGTTTTATGCGTCCGATTACTTTGGTCAGCTTTATGAATGGGCGGTGCAACTCATCAAGGCGGGAAAGGCCTATGTATGCGATCTGAGTGGAGATGAGATTCGCCAGTATCGAGGCACGCTGACCGAACCCGGCAAGGAAAGCCCGTATCGCAATCGTTCCGTCGAAGAGAATCTGGACCTCTTCGAGCGCATGAAGAACGGGGAGTTTCCTGACGGCTCGCGCACACTGCGAGCGAAGATTGATATGGCCGCGCTGAACCTGAGCATGCGCGATCCGGTGATGTATCGGATTTTGCACATGGAGCATCACCGAACCGGCGACAAGTGGTGCGTCTACCCGATGTACGATTACGCGCACGGTCAGTCGGATTCAATCGAGCAGGTAACTCACTCAATCTGCACTCTGGAGTTCGACAATAATCGTGCTTTGTATAATTGGTTTATCGAACAGCTAGGTATTTTCCCATCTCGGCAGTATGAGTTCGACCGGCTCAGCCTCACCTATACCGTGATGAGCAAGCGCAAGCTGTTGAAGCTTGTGCAGGACGGCCTCGTCACCGGCTGGGACGATCCGCGCATGCCGACACTCTCAGGAATGCGTCGTCGCGGGTACACGCCCGAAGCCATTCGCAATTTCTGCGCGAGTCTCGGTGTTTCCAAGACGAATGGCATCACCCAGCTGCAGCAACTCGAGTACTTCCTCCGCGAGGATTTGAACAAGCGTGCGTCGCGGGTGATGGCCGTGCTCCATCCGTTGCGTGTCGTGATTGATAACTATCCCGACGACTTAGTGGAAGTGATGGACGCCATTAACAATCCTGAAGATGCGGGTGCGGGCAGCCGCAAGGTTCCCTTCTCGAAGGTGCTTTACATCGAACAGGAAGATTTTATGGAAGACCCGCCGAAAAAGTTTTTTCGGCTCGCGCCGGGCCGTGAGGTGCGGCTTCGTTACGGCTATCTCATCACTTGTCAAAGCGTGGTGAAAGACGCTGAAGGAAAAGTGGTTGAATTGCATTGCACCTACGACCCAGCGACGCGTGGCGGCAACACGCCTGACGGCCGCAAGGTTAAATCTACAATTCACTGGGTCTCAGCAGCGCAGGCCGTAGATGCCGAGGTCCGTCTTTACGACACACTCTTTACGAAAGAGAATCCGAATGATGCGGATGAAGGTCAGGACTTCACCGCCAATTTGAATCCGAATTCTCTAGAGGTGCTGACTGGTTGCAAGGTAGAGCCCGGCTTGGGTGATGCGATGCCAGGCACGCAGTATCAGTTTGAACGGATGGGATACTTCTTCGTGGATCCCGACTCGGTTCCTGGTAAACCTGTGTTCAACCGGACGATTGGCTTACGGGATTCGTGGGCTAAGATCGAGCAGCAGGCAAAGAAATGATCTGAAGAACTAGTTCGTTGTTGCGACATCATGCCGCTCAGAGGTGCCGACGTGGTCTTTTCGTGCCGGTTCGTGTTATTTCGTGGATCGTTCCTGGTTTGTCTTGGATGATTCACTCCGCACAGGACTCGTCGCCCCGTAAAGTTGTAGATCCGTCACACTTCCAAGTTGAATCCGCGAATGGGAAATGGAAAATGTCATACGGACAATCTATTTCTTCTTTTGTCCCAAGCGGATCCAACTTGTGCGCAGTAGACTTAACGACCAGCGTCCTCGTAAACTATCCCCCGCAACAAATGGCGGGGTAGCTCAGCCGGTTAGAGCGTGGGATTCATAACCCCAAGGTCGGGAGTTCGAGTCTCCCCCCCGCTACCAATAGAATCAATAGTACGGCGGCCAGGGCAACTGGCCGCTGTTGGCGTGTGGCCACCTTACGGACAACCTTTTGTGAGCCTGACATAGCTGTCTCAAGTGTCTCGAGCAGTCGCACAAATCAGAATTCGAGCGTCAGATTAAATACCGCTTGGTCACACGAAACAACAGCGCCTTGCCTGATGGGCGTGCGCGCGTGTGCTCCAGGAATTCAAGTCCGAAAGGTTCGGACGGCGCGGCGCCGCTGTTCATGCAAGCATCCAATTCATACAGAGATGACGCATCGAAGCTTTCACATTATCTGCCTTCGTCGGGCCATCGAATACTCGCCAGGGTAGAACGCTATCGTCATCTCTTCGGCGGAACTCGATGTCCTGCGGTCAAACTTGTCACCTTGTTCTCTCAATTCACCTGAGGAAGCCCGGCGTGAGACGACTCGGTGAGAAGAAGGCCGATGCGGGCCGCTTTGCTTTTGCTTTAAAACTAGCCTACCACTCTCTGTACGGCAACGAGGATATAGCGGGATACTCCTAGCGCGGTTCCTTGCACGCACGTTTAACCCATTGGACGTCAGGCCCTCGAACTTAAAACTCGCAACGATTTTTGCCGATTGGCTTTCCCCGAAAGGCTACACCATGATACCCAAAGCCAGACAGTGTTACCTCGAGTTGTGGTTTACGAGTGGCTTGAGTCTCGTTGAGGGTGGACCTCGACAGACGCAGTGGCGCCCGGCGCTGGTTTGGTCTCAACTGGAGGTTTATGCGTCCTGTAGAAAAAGATGATCATTATGAGTATGAGAGCGAGCATTGCTCCATAGAAGATATCGATCTTCCGCGGTGTCCTAATTTTCCATTCGTTCGTAATCCTGAAGGATCCTGCCTTCTTGATGATTAGTGGGCTCTCAAGAGCTATAGCTCCTGTCAGGCCGAGCTCCGGGAGGTAGTGGCCGTAATTCTCCTCTATCCTTTGTCCATGTTTGATCGCGCCATAAAGCAGCCGGTGGTACCAAAGCCGATCCATGAAATAGAAGGCGGCCCAACCGATCGCGCCTGCAACCAGAAGCGGCACCGCCAAGGTTGTCGGCCGCCCCCAGATGGTTACCTCCATCTGCTCTTTTAACCCGAGTGCTGCCAAACTGAACACAGCGGCCAGAACTGTGACGGCATAGTTTCTAATCCGCAATTCGAGGTCGTTGAAGTGTTGTTGAACGTCGATGGTTTTCTTCCAGATGTCCAGCACGTGGTCAATTCTCTCTTTCCCTGAAAGGAGCGTGCCCGGCTGGAACGGGCGAAAATTAAAGAGCGTCAACAATTCTGCAAAGGAGTTTTCCAGCGTGTATTGTGGATTCACTTTACTCCTTGTCATTCCTTTTTCTGTTGCTACCTCTGCATCCGTCCAGCAGGTTACTTCGCGAAGTAGCTCGTAACGTTCATCTTCGGTAGAAAAGCCATATTGGGCCCAGACGTCTACAACTTTCGCTTGTTGGGCCATTGACACGTCCTTCATCAGATTGTCTCCGACATAAGCCGTGTTTTCAGTTGTCGCCCCGATATCTTTCATTATGTCAAGCAACACTTTCGGGTTGGGCTTCTTATCTCCTTTGGACAGCGTGCGTTGGACGGTCGACTTTAGCAGGTAGTGCTCGGGAGGATTTGACCGGATTTGTTCGGGCGTTGTATTGGCGGGCAACTCGTGATCGGGTGGCGTGTAGAGATAGTCAATTAAGCCATCAAGATCTAAACGCCTGATTCGATCATTGGTGTAGAAGGCCATGGATTCGGTGTACCCGACAATGACGCATCCGTACTCCTTTAGTGTTTGCAGAGTTGCCCTTACCCCGGGGTAAGCCTTTAGTGTCCGCTGCCGAGCTTCCTTGTAAGCATGAATGGCGCCCGCATATTCTGCCGTCAAGTCTTGACCCTGATGCTTCGCGATCAAGGAGGGAAGCTCCTGGATCAACAAGGAATACTCTGCTGTGCCATGCCGCTGGTGGATAGCCTTGATTTCCGTCACGAGCGTGCTTCTCTGGACGCCGCTGTCCACTACTAGACGATCCAGCATCGAGCTAAAGGACGTGTGCCAAAAGTTAAACCAATCATAAAGAGTGTTATCAAGATCGACTACGACAAATGAGATAGTCTTCTTATCTGGCATAAGGCTAAGGTCCTTTGCGATATGATTGATGGTGCGACAGGTACTGCGGTAACGGTTTATTCAAAGGCTATGGTCCATGCGTGAGACTCGTGGAAGGAGAACCGTCCGTCTAGTCCTACAAAGGTTACCGGCGGATTAGTTTCTTCAGTTGACCTGGAGCTGCTCCCGAAACAACAAAAAACAAGGCATCCCAAGGCTCTGGAAAAGAACTGTATGAGCGCTAGCTTCTATGTCATTTTTCGTCTGAAGTCAACGAAACTCGCATGAAAGTACCGGTTCGGTTTGGTATGAGTTAGCCATTAACACGAGACGAGCGCCGCACAGATACGGAACCGGGACCGTTAGCGGCCGGGTGATGGTTAACTACGACTCGAGTTACAAATGCTGGCTTGCGTCGGTCGCTGGGGCATCCCGTAGCTACATCATTGGGGGACGCCAAAATTATTGAACTTCCGGCTATACAAAGACTCTGTCATCAATCCAAAACCACGGCGTCACACACACCCATTGTGATCGCAGTCTAAGCCGGATATAAACAAAGGTTGTCGTCATTCCCGCAATACTGTTGATTCTGCACTGATTTGGACGACATTGGCCCCGACAAAAGTTTCGTCCTGCTCAGAATAGGAGACTACCAGGACGAACGATTAGGTCCTTTGCTTAATAGTGCGAACCTTTGACTTGCAACTTCGCCGCAAATTAACAAGTTTGCGCAAACGTAAGATGGAATTTGAAGCTTGTCATTCTCCAGGTGGTATTATGATTTCGCAGACAAATTGATTCGGCAGGATGAAGGCGGGCACGCCGATAATTGTATTCACTTTCGAAGACGGAACGATCCGTTGAATCTACTCCTTGCGTTCTCTGCTAAAAAGTTAGAGCGGTTAGGTCGCGTAACGTAGATAATGTCCATGAGACTTCTGATTACAGATCTCGACAATACGCTCTACGACTGGGTGACGTACTTCGCCAATTCCTTTGGCGCGCTGGTGAAAGAGCTGGTAGCGACGTTAGATGTTCAAGAAGAGACGTTACTCGATGAGTTCAAAGCTGTTCACCAGCACTACGGCAACTCTGAACATCCATTTGCCATGTTCGAGCTTCCATCCGTGCGCCGGAGATTTCCTAATTCATCCAGAGCAGAACTGTTGCATGAACTAAACGCACCGATCACCGCTTTTAGGGCGGCCAGGGAGAAACACCTGCAGCTTTATGCCGGGGTGAGCGATACGCTTCGAGCCATCTCTGACGAAGGCACAATGATAGTTGCACACACCGAGGCTGTTGCCATACACGCTTACTATCGGTTAATGAGACTCGACATACTCAAGTACTTTAAGCACATCTACGCACTCGAAGGATTTGTTGAGCCGCATCCAAATCCTTCGCGCGCTGCAGAATTGATCCCACCGCCGGACCTAATTAAGATTGTCCCAAGAAACGAGAGGAAGCCAAATCCCGAACTCTTGCAAGATATTTGTCGCCGGGAAGGAGTTCGACTGTCGGATGCCTGTTACGTAGGTGACAGTTTGTCTCGAGATGTGAGCATGGCGAAAACAGCTGGGGTGACAGCTGTTTGGGCCCGCTATGGAACCAGCTACGATCGCAGTCTTTGGCAAAGTCTGGTACGCGTAACACATTGGACCGATGAGGATGTATCGCGCGAGGCTCACCTCAGCAGCTTGTATTCGGACATCCGACCAGACTATTCGATTGACGGATTTGCTGACCTGCTGGATTTAATCCGTCCTCGAGTTAGCTTCGAGAGATCGGCGCTTCCCGATCAAGCTGCTTGAAAAACCATCGGGCTCTTTAGCGGCCCTTCCAATCGCGATGTGAATAAAACCACTGTCGGTTCTCTACCTGCTATTTTTTCATGGGAGCACACCCAGGAGCACGCATTGAAGTTTCACCGGATTCATCCGTCCGAATAGCTGTGGCTGAGGAATGGATCAAGTCATATTCCTCCGACACCGACATCCTCATCATTTCCCACGGCAATGAGTCAGCCACTGATCTGGTTCTGCGGGTAGTCCAGTCAAGAAGTGCATGGTTTGGTGTCAAACGTCTCAATTTGAATCAATTGGCTTGGCGACTGGCCCAACACTCACTTGCTGGGTCGGGGAGTGCGCCGGCCAGTAACCTTTCTTTTACGGCGGTCGTGGCGCACGCCATTCATTCCCTTCAATCAGAAAACAAGCTGACGTACTTCGCGCCCGTAGCGACACGTCCTGGCTTTCCCATTGCAGTTGCCAAAACGCTCGAAGAGTTACGGATGAACGAAGTTGCTCCGGAATTCCTTGCGCGTCTGACGCGTGGAGGTCAGGACCTGGCCGCGATAGCCAGCCTGGTGGACCACGAGTTAAGAACGGCTAAGCTCTCTGATCGAGCGGTATTATTTCGCGCAGCCATTGATTCAATTAACTCGCCAGAAAACGCCCCCTACGTTGGGCTTCCAGTCTTGTTGCTGGACGTTGCCCTGCGTAGCCGTTTAGAGAACAAGTTGATCCAGGAACTTGCGGCACGGTCTCCCCGGCTTCTGGCAACAGTGCCGCAAGGTGATGAACGAACTATCTCAGCGCTCGAAGAGTCGCTTCAATGTAAGAGGAACTCCAGCGGTCCAATCAGTGCAGTAAACTCTCTTTCCTTTGCTAAACAACATCTCTTCGAGAATTCCGCTCCACCGATTACTCCGCTCGACTCAACTGTCACGATTCAGAATTGGCCTGGCGAACCGCGTGAGTGCGTAGAGATCGTCAGGAGCATTCAGGCTGAGGCGGAACAAGGCGTGCCGTTCGATCAAATAGCAGTGCTCCTAAACTCTCCCGGCGAGTACCGATCCCACCTGGAGGAGGCTTTCACTCGGGCAGAGATTCCGGCTTATTTCGTGCGCGGTACAACCGCGCCCGACCCAGCCGGCCGCGCCATGCTCGCGCTACTGTCGTGCGCCTCTGATGGACTGTCGGCGAAGCGCTTTGCTGAGTATCTGTCGTTGGGACAAGTGCCGGCGCCGGAAGCGAACAAGGATGTGGAATCCCAGTGGATGGCGCCAATCGACGAGCTGGCAGGAAGTACAACCCAGACCGAGGATCGCAATGCGGCAGCAGAGATCGAGGATTCAGACTCAGTTGCCAGACCTGAGAAGACAGCGGTCGTTGATGGCGCCTTGCGAGTTCCGGCCCGTTGGGAACGGTTGCTTGTCGATTCCGCCGTGATCGGAGGAAAAGACCGCTGGGTACGACGACTCGATGGACTTGCCAATGAGTTTCGACTTCGGATTGAGGAAGTAGCACCCGAGGAAGAGGCTCGGGTTGATTCGATCAGAAGGGACATCCGCGACCTTGATTCCTTACGAGAATACGCACTACCGCTGATCGAACGCCTGGCTGAACTTCCCGCCAAAGCCAGCTGGGGCGAGTGGCTCGCGCACCTGCGAGAGTTAGCGGTAAATGCTCTGCGCCAACCTGAAGGGGTGATGGCCACGCTCGCTGAACTCGAGCCGATGAGTTCCGTGGGCCCGGTTGGTCTTTACGAAGTGCAACTGGTTCTCGAGGCCAGACTTCACGATCTGGGAATAGAACCACCCAAGCGTCGTTATGGGCGCGTTTTCATCGGACCTGTTGACGCGGCGCGCGGACTTTCGTTTCAGGTAGTGTTTATTCCAGGGCTAGCGGAGAGGATCTTCCCACGAAAAATTGTCGAAGATCCCATCTTGCCCGACGTGCAACGCAAAGACACGCAGCTGCTAACGCGACGTGATCAGTTGGAATCGGAGCGGCTTGCTTTGCGAATCGCGGTCGGCGCCGCGGGTGATCGCGTTTATCTGTCATACCCGCGCATCGATGTCCAGCAATCAAGACCTCGTGTTCCTTCATTTTATGCTTTGGAGGCTCTGCGGGCTGCGGAAGGCGCCTTACCCGGCTTCGAGGAGATAGCGTCGCGAGCTGAGTCGACGACGCGAGCGCGATTGGGTTGGCCCGCGCCTGAACGACCCGAAGCGGCGATCGACGAAGCGGAGTATGACCTGGCTCTCTTGGCGAATCTGGTTGAGTCAAGCGTCGAGTCAAATAATGAAGAAGCTACAGGCGCCGCACATTATCTTTTGTCAGCAAACGCGCACCTCGCTCGGGCATTGCGCGCACGCAGCCGTCGCTGGCTACGCCGGTGGACACCAAACGACGGGCTGGTTGACGTAGATGACCTGGCCCGTCAGAGTCTCGCAAAACACCAATTCTCTGCACGGTCGTTTTCAGCCACGGCACTTCAGAATTACGCCAGTTGCCCTTATCGATTTTTCTTGAGCGCGATCCTTCGCCTGGATTTACGCCAGGAGCCTGCGGCCATCGAAGCAATTGATCCTCTGACGCGCGGATCGTTGTTTCATGAAACTCAGTTTGAGGTGCTTACCAGTCTAAAGGCTGCCAGTCGACTGCCGCTCAGCGCAGACTCCCTCGCAAACGCGTTTGATTTAGTGGACCATGCGCTGGCGCGTTTAGCGGCTGATTACGAAGACAGGCTGGCGCCGGCGATTCCGCGCGTTTGGCAGGACGGCATAAACAGCATTCGAGCGGACTTGCGAGAATGGTTGCGCCGGATGGCTGACTCTGATGATGGATGGATCCCCGACATGTTTGAGCTGTCGTTTGGTCTAAGCGACCGTGGCCCGAGGGCGTCTGACCCGGCCAGCGTCGACGACCCAGTGGCCATCATCGGTGACCTCAAGTTGCGCGGGTCGATCGATATGGTCGAGCGCAAGGGTGATAGGTTTCGCGTCACCGATCACAAGACAGGAAAGGCACGCGCCAAAAAGGAAACCATCGTTGGCGCGGGGAACTACTTGCAACCTCTTCTCTACGCGCTTGCATGCCATGAGCTGCTGGACGGCGGAGTGGAGTCGGGTCGACTCTACTACTGCACATCGGATGGAGGTTATGAGGACCGCGTTGTTCCACTTGATGAAGAAAACCTTCAGATACTCAATTCTGTCTTGATCACGATTCGGCAGGGACTCGCGGATGCTTTTCTCCCAGCTGCGCCGAATGAGGATGCGTGTAACTGGTGTGATTTCCTGGCAGTGTGCGGTGGTTTCGAAGAAGCTCGAACCCGACTTAAGCCACGCGATCGATTAGTGCAGCTCCGAGCGATGAGAGACTTGCCATGAAGAAAAGAGTCAGGGAAACGGCTGCAACTCCGCTTGCAGACCAGGCCGCGCGGGACCGAATACGCGACGACCTCGACACAACCCTGGTTGTTGAAGCTGCTGCGGGAACCGGGAAAACGAGTGCGCTAGTAGGCAGGATTCTCTCCGGCATTACCTCCGGTCGCGTCAGACTCGCCAACGTAGTTGCGGTCACGTTCACCGAGTTCGCCGCTGGCGAGCTGAAGCTACGCCTCAGATCCGCAATCGAAGATGCTCGCCAACTGCATGAGCACTCAGTTGAGATAACAGAGTATCTGAGACAGGCGGTGGAGGAACTTGAAGAAGCGCGTATCGGCACGATTCATTCTTTCTGCGCCGACCTTTTGCGGGAGCATCCTGTCGAAGCCGGAATCGACCCGCTGTTTGAAGTTGCGCCTGACGACATGACGTATCCGCTCTTTGATATGGCCTTCGAACGCTGGTTTGAAAAACAGCTCGAGGACCCCGGCGAGGGTGTGCGCCGGATTCTTAGACTACCTCAACGAAAAGGTTTCGGCGGTGGTCGCAGTGCTACGTTGGCCCGCCGGCCACGCGAGAGTGGGCCAAAACCGATCTTGCGAAAAGCCGCGTTGGAGTTAATTAAGGAACGTGACTTTACAGCACCGTGGAAACGTTGCGAGGGCTTTGATCGCGACTCTCTGATTGACGAGCTGATGAACGAAATCAAGGACCTCGGCGACTGGTCAGAATCCGGACGGGCCGATCAATGGCTGACAAAGTCGCTCGCTTACCTTAAACGATTCACTGCGGAAGCAACGCGGGTTGAATCGCTTGGTGAGGCTCGTGATTATGACGGCATCGAAGCGCGCTTGTTTGGTTTGCTGGGAGGCTGGGGCAGGGCAAAAGACTGGAAAGCTTACTTTGGAAGAGACGATTTTCCTGCGGACGAATTAAGAGACCGTCGGGATGTATTAAAGACGCGAGTCAAAGAATTTGTTGATATGGCAGGCGCCGATTTGGCGCCGCGGCTGCGCGACGAACTATGGCAGGTTATTGAGGATTTCGAGCAGTTGAAAGAACGCGCGGGTTATCTTGATTTTCTTGATCTACTGTTGCGCGCTCGCAACCTTGTACGCGACAACCGTGTTGTCCGAGTTGAACTCCAGCAGCGGTTTACTCATGTCTTCGTTGACGAGTTTCAGGATACCGATCCGCTACAGGCGGAGATTCTCATGTTGCTCGGATCGGATGATCCCGACGAGCGTGACTGGCGGCAGGCGCGGCCAGTTCCCGGCAAGTTGTTCATTGTTGGCGATCCCAAACAATCGATCTACCGCTTTCGTCGCGCCGACGTTGCTCTTTACCAGGAGGTGAAGCAGCGGGTAATTGCATCCGGAGGTGCACTGGTTGATTTGAATGTCAGCTTCCGCGCGGTGCCGGAAATTCAGCAAGCTGTTAACGCGGCCTTTGCGCCGGTGATGGCGGAAGAATCTTTGACGCAGGCCCATTACGTTCCGCTGGCGCCGAACAGAAAGGGATCTGAAACTCAGCCAGCAATTATCGCTCTGCCTGTTTCGCAACCGTATGGAGACTTTGGAAAAGTTGTCGACTGGAAGATCGACAAGTCACTGCCTAACGACGTCGCGGCATTTGTGAACTGGCTCATCAGTGAGAGCGGCTGGACCGTCACCGAGCGCGGGCGCTCGGAAGAACGAGTGCCTTTACAGGCACGGCACGTTTGTCTCTTGTTTCGGCGTTTACGTCATTATTCCACCGATGTAACCAGAGCGTATGTCGAAGCTTTGGAAGCCTATCAAATCCCTCATCTGTTGGTTGGCGGCAGCTCCTTCCATTCGCGAGAAGAAGTGGAAGCAATCCGAAACGCTCTCACTGCCGTTGAGTGGCCGGATGATGAACTCGCCGTCTTTGCAACCTTGCGCGGCGCACTCTTCGCTTTCACAGACTCACAGTTGCTGGCGTATCGCACTTTATGCGGGACCTTGCATCCGTTCAAACAACCGCCGGATGACTTGCCTGAGTCGTTGGTTGAGGTCGTTGGAGCGCTAGCGATCCTTCGCGAGCTTCATCGGAAACGAAATCGGCGTCCGATTGCTGAGACTATCGGAACGCTACTGGCCACGACTCGGGCGCACGCCGGGTTTGCCAATTGGTCAACGGGCGAGCAGGCACTGGCAAACATCATGCGGCTAACGGATATGGCTCGACGGGCGGAACGCAACGGACTGATCTCTTTCCGGGCATTTGTCGACTGGCTTGATGAACAGGCCGAGTCAGGTGATGTGGGCGACGCTCCGATCATGGAAGAGGGCGTCGATGGGGTGCGGATCATGACTGTGCACAAGGCGAAGGGACTCGAGTTTCCGGTTGTGCTGCTGGCGGATATTACCGCGAAGGATACGCGCGAGCCATCAAAGTGGGTCGACCAAGCCGCCGGACTCAGCGTCACACGGCTCGCCGGATGTACACCAATAGAGGTTCAGGAACACGCCGACGACGAAATGAGGATTGAACTGGAAGAGGCAGCGAGAGTTTTGTACGTGGCAGCAACCCGCGCTCGCGATCTTCTGGTTGTCTGCGCTGTTGGGGACCATCCTTACGAGGGATGGCTAGGAACTTTGAATCCGGTACTTTATCCACCCGGCGAAGCCAGTTTCAAGCCTGAGACAAAACAGGCGCCTGGTTGCCCTGCGTTTGGCGAGGATACAGTAGTGGGCCGACCCCAAAACGCGATCCGAGCAAGAGGGTCGGTGAGTCCTGGACTACACTGGCCGCAGGCTGGAGAGCATCGAGTCGTTTGGTGGGATCCATCAGTACTGGCAGCACCGACGAGCCAGGCCCGTTCAAGCTCACGTTTGACGAAATATCTTAAGGA
>Ga0190274_10001717_pt1 | contig 12826 bp, 10 predicted proteins | sample Popmic531T_FD_133002 | JGI IMG/M metagenome (GOLD analysis project Ga0190274, IMG submission 133002) | Populus adjacent soil microbial communities from riparian zone of Yellowstone River, Montana, USA - 531 T | ecosystem: Environmental > Terrestrial > Soil > Riparian zone | place: USA: Montana...
AGATGCACCAAGTGCGGCGACGTGTGGAACGTCGCACGAGCGCAGGCGGACCGCTACCGCGCGCGTCAGACCTGGCGGTGACGCGCGCGGTCTCAAAAACCTAGTTCTTCTTGCCTGCCTCTTTGTCCTCGGCACGCTGCCCGGACAAAATCCCCTGCATGCTGTGATTGCCTTCGTGGCAGGCGTACTCGTACGAGGGCGCATCCGCGAGGCGCAGCGGGATCGCCGCAGTCCACGGGCTGGTCCACGTATCCGGATCGATCACCGTGTACTTGTATTCGAGCGTCCCGGCATCGATGCGAGTCAGGCGTTCGACTAACTTCATGTTGGCGGAGGCGCCTCGCCAACCGCGCTCCGGTTTGAAGTTGGTCGTTTCAATCACCAGCGTATCGCCCTCCCAGTGTCCCCGGGCCTCGCCAGACCAGTTACGCATGGCGTCGTTCAGCCGCGGGCGTCCATCGAGCGGGACGATGCGCGCCGTGTGGACCATCTCGGTGACCATCACCACGTGATCCTTGGTTTGAACGACCTGCATGTTCTGGTTGTAGCCGCCGGGGGTGAGCGGCGGACCGGCGTTGAACCCGAGGATGCAGCGGTCGGACGCACTGCGGTCCTCCGGCCCGTCAGCAGGATGCTCCTTGAGGTAGGCCCGTCGTTCCTCGGCCCTCTTCTGAGCGGCTGGCGTGAGGGGCGGCACTTTTCCGTTCGGCGGATCGACGACGAGCGACGTGCGCAACGACCCGACCGGCTTGGTCCCCCCGTCCAGCCAGAAATTATTGTAGAACCCGGGTGTCCCATCCTGGCGCCGGTCGACGTTTCCGCCTGCGGTCGTTCGCTCGGACGGCCGGCTATCGATCTCGGCATTGCGCTCGATGGTGTCCTGTTCGAGCTTGGCGGCCTCCGCCGGGGTCAGGAATTCCTTGTCGGCGAGATTTGCCGGCCGTTCCAACGGCGTGATGGTGCGGAAGTCCCAGATACCGTTCAGATCTGGTTTACCCCAGGGGGTTTTCGGCGCTTTGCCGCTTTGAGCCTCCGCTGGCGACGCTGCACACAATGCGAACGCGAGAAAAACAAACGCTAGAGCTCGATGGCCCATCTTCATCCCCCTGCCCAGTGGCGGGTTTCCGGCTGGCGTCACGGCGCCAAAGCTACGCTAAGGCGTCCCGGCGGCATTGTCAAACCCGATCAGTAGACTCGAAGGTGGCCCGAAACGCGGCCCGAGAAAAGAGGGCTCGACTCAGCGAACGACGGGATTACTGAGGCTTGGAGTGGTTCGCCCAGCACGTCCGGTCTGGAAACCCCATGTCGCGCCAACGGTCAGAGACCGAGGGCTCAGAAGGTTTTGGCCCCATGCTAACGACGCAGTCGTTGCGAAAACCCCGACGTTCTCGGTGAACGCGAACGTCACGCCAGCGCCGAAATTGAGGAAATTGCTCCGGGCAAGCCGGTCGTGGTTGTAGCCATGCTCAAACGTGAGCGGCGACCCATCGTGGACGGCAATGATGTAGGGGCTGGTTATCGTCCAGTCGATCCCGTCATGCACGTATTGGAACGTCTCGACAAACTGGATCGCCAAGCGTGGTGTGACGAAGTATCCGACGGCGCTGTCCAGTCCAGTGCGATTCGGACGGATGTCAACGGCCTCTTGAACGTAGGCATACGAGAGCCGTGTCTGAAAGTAGAGTCCGGGAAGCAGGTCCTCGGCGAACCCACCGGCCGCCGCGCCAACCACCAACGCGCGTAGATCGCGGCCCACGGCCGCCTGAGCCAGGCTCTCGTAGTGGTGGCTCGGGACGATCACTTCCACAAAGGGAGTCAGCGCGAACCGTGCCGATTGCAGAAGTTTGAATCGCGTCCCGAAATAGAAGTCCTGAAACGCCCCGTGATACGTGCCATCGTCGACGTCTGACGGTTGGCCGTCGATGCCCATAGTATGAGCAAGCGGTCCCTCGTACCGGACCATCATCGAGGGGAGAGAGGCGTGGACGGCGATCCTGTCGCTCAATCCGTACTCGACGTGCCAGATGAACGCATGGGTTCGGGTTCGGTCGAGAGGCGGCTCAGGAGAGAAATCAATACCCAGTTGCCCGTTCGACGAGACGAACTGGTACGACATGCTGACCGTGCCCTCCCCCGCTGCGGGCAAGAAGGGCTGTGCGGCGGCCTCTTGAGGCGCCGCGGCCAACAGGCACGCGATAACGGCGCCAATTGCGACAGGGAGGACTGAGCGACGACGTGTCCGATGAACCACGTTACGGCCGGCGCGCGGTGTCTTTCTCGCGCTTCAGTTTCAGTTCCATCGCTTGATCGACAGCGTGGCAATAGTGCCCCGGCCGCCCCGGCACTTCGACGATGACCCCGAACTCTTTCGACGATTGCTCACGGTCAGCTTTCGACTGCTGCTTGTTTGCCGCGCCCGATGCGGGCGCAACCAGGTAAATTGCCGGGAGCACGACCGCGCTGCCGGCGGCGACGCTCTTCGCTTTTTCCAGTTCCGGCGCATGCGTGACGTTGGCGAGCACGACGTCGAACGTTCCCTCGCGAAGAGCGTTCTCCAAGTCTCCGGGAGCGGTGACGGCCCGGACTGTATGGCCGGCCTCGCGAAGCGCCGATTCGAGTTTCGGGTCCGTCAGCGCCTGGCCCGTCGCGCTTTCAGGAAGGTACAGGAGCACCGCCGCTGCGCGGGGCGTGTGCTTTGATTGAAACTTAATCCCCCGGCCCAACATCATCAGCTTGTCGCCGCAGGCGTGGACTGGGACGGCGCCCTGGCCGACGGCTGCTGCGATGAGCGCGACGACGAAACTGTGACGCATCCGCACGCCCCCTAAGCTGAACCATATACTCGCCGACCAGCCGTGTCAAACACTTTGCTGGTGCACTGCTCTTACTTGAGTCCCTGGGCAAGATAGAGCTCTCCCTCGAAGGTCCAGTACGTATATGCGTAGGACCTGCCGTCAGGGGTGATTCGCACCTGCCCTGGGTCCGAACCGATGTCAATCAGGACAGCAGGCTCGGGCGGCGCGAGCTCCTTCCAGAAGCGGCGATCACCGGTCGCGACATCCAGACGATGGATCCGGAGCACCAGGTTGCCGGCCTCCCGAATAAAAAGTGAACGGCCATCCGCGCTCCACTGAAGCAGCACATCTCCATCCAGGTAACCAGGTACGGGCCGCGGCTCCGAGGCTCCATCGACCGAATAGAGGTAGTACTCGCCATACCGGTCAGTCGTGGCCAATGTGCGCCCATCTGGCGAAAGCATCAGTCCGACAAACCCGTCAGGCGTGACCGGCCGCGGCTCGCCTCCGTTGACGTCCTGCACGTAGGTTCGTCGAATGTCCGCCGAGTCGCGGGCCGCGAAGTAGATGCGGCGACCGTCGGGTGAGAACGCGGCCCAATCCAGATACTCGGCAATGGCGCCCCGCGGCAGGCGCCTGACCTCTCCCGTGCGCGTCGGCAGCAGCACGAGCTCTCCAGGCAACTCGCCCTGAACGGCGAGCGCCGACTGCACATCTGGAGACAAGGCGAGCGGACGGCCCTCGCCGAGCCGCACGGCGTCGTTTCCGTCCATTCGCCGAATGAAGATGGTGGATCTGGCGCCGACGCCTTCGCCCCACTCGTAAAACAACAGGGTATGGCCGTCCGCCGACAGATCCCCGACCGTTGAATAGTCGAACCACGACAGCTCGCGATCCTTCGCGGCGCCGGCTCCCAGTCCCACGATTCCGCCGCGCGTCGTGCCCCGGGTCAGCAGCACATCCCCACTCTGCGCGATGTCGTTCAATTTCAAGGTCCCTGGAGACGAGAACACGGTTCGTTCGCGGCCTGCGAACGAGACCGCGTACAACGTGGAGCTGCCGCCCTTGCCAGTCCGCGAGCCGGTGAACCAGATCTCGTCGCCGTGCCAGGACAGGCCCTGCAACGATTTCCAATCGGACGACAGCGTCACCTTGTTGCCGGCCGTATCGATGACCGCCACCGAACCACCGATGTCACCCAGGCGCGGATGATCGAGGAAGGCGATGCGGTCTCCTTTCGGCGACAAACGCGCGTACGTCACCCAGCCGGCTGGCTCGTATAACACCTTGCCGACCGGATACTCGAGCCGGTATCGGCCGCCGGCAAACGACACAACGGCCAGGGTCTCGCCGTCGGGACCCCAGTCCGCCACGTGAACGTCCTTCACCAGCTCGCGCGGCGTGCCGCCAGTCATGGGCACGCGGGCCAGCGTCCCGGTACATTCTCCCCAGTTCAGACGACAACCCAGGGCCACGGCCAGTTCGCCCTTCGAAGAGACCGAAAACACGCCGGCCTCGGCAAGACCGATCGATCCGGACTGCGGGTTTTCGGGGCGCACGACGTACACCTGTGGCGGCGTCCCAACCCACGCCGCGCTGTACACCACGGTCTGTCCGTCGTTCGCGAGGCGGGCGCCGCGCAGCGACCCATGTCGAAACGTCAGCTGGCGAAAGACCGGATGTGCCTCGTCTCGACTGCGTTCGGCGACCAACAGACCGATCAGGGTCGACAGGCTCAGAATGCCGGCGGCCGCCCCGCTTCGAACCAGCCAGGAACGAGCCCGTCCCGGCGTGGCGGACGAAGTCGACGAAACCGAATCCGCGACGAGCGGTGCGGTCACGACCTCATCGATCTCGAGACGAGCGTCGCCGATGTCCCGGAGCCGACGATTCGGATCCTTCTGCAGACAGCGGCGCAACAGATTCCGGATCCGGCCGGGAACCGTTGCCGGAAGGCTCGACCAGTCGACGTCCCGCTCGAGTACGCGGGCGATGGTGTCTGAAATCGTCTCGCCTGCGAATGCGGAACGACCCGTGACCATCTCGAACACAACGCAGCCGAACGACCAGATGTCGGTGCGCTTGTCGAGACTCCTGCCGCGCGCTTGCTCGGGACTCATATAAGCCGGTGTCCCGAGAATCAGCGGTTCACCGAGTTGCGACGACATCACGGTCGGCGTTCCAGAGAGCATCGCGCCTGGCCCGCCTTCCCACACTTTCGCCAGGCCGAAATCGAGCACCTTGACGGAGCCGTTGCTCGCGATCTTGATGTTGGCTGGCTTCAAGTCGCGGTGAATGATGCCTTTCTCGTGCGCGGCTTCCAGCGCCTCGGCAATCTGACGCGCGATGGTGAGCGCTTCCTGCAATCCCAGAGCGCCGCCGGCGATCATTTCCGCCAGCGTCTGGCCGTCCACCAGTTCGAGGACGAGCGCGTGCTCGCTGCTCGCGTCTTCGAATCCATAGATGGCGGCGATGTTCGGATGATTGAGAGCGGCGAGCATCTGCGCTTCCCGCCTGAAGCGCTCGAGCCGATCGACATCGGCCGCAAACGAAGCCGGCAGAACCTTCAAGGCGACGTCGCGATTCAGCTTTCGATCTCGCGCGCGATACACCTGCCCCATCGCACCCGCGCCAACGAGCGCGGTGATCTCGTAGGGGCCGATGCGATGTCCAGCGTCGAGGACCGAATGCAGAGGATTTTGCAAAGCGCGGTCGTCGCCGGCCGGCACGCCGCTGAATCCGCCGGCGATGACCAGGGCGTCCGCCAGCGGCAGCCGATCGAGCACGCTGATGCCAGCGGCGTCGGCCTGCAGAAGCAGCTCCACCTCTCGCCGCAGTTCGTTGTCGTCTTCAGCGGCCGCCGCCACGAAGGCAGAGCGCTCCGCGGGAGCATGCTCGAGGGCGGCCTGGAACAGCGCTTTGGCGCGCGGCCACCTTTCGCTGTTCACACCCGGCCCTCGAGACCAAGCTCGCGCGTGAGCCACGCCTTTGCGGTGCGCCATTCGCGCTTGGCGGTTGTCGGGGAGATCCCGAGCACGCAGGCGGTCTCTTCGATCGTGAGTCCACCGAACGCGCGAAGTTCCACCACGCGCGCGAGACCCTCGTCGAGCCCGGCAAGGCGATCGAGCGCATGATCCAGTTCGAGCACCGGAACCACGTCCGGGGCGCTCGGTTCTTTTGCCTGGTCGATTGACACAGTCAGAAGACCGTCACCGCGTTTGCCCGCACGGCGGCGCCGTGCGTGGTCCACGAGAATCCTGCGCATCACCTGCGCCGCGGCCCCAAAGAAATGCGCCCGATCTCGCCAATCGACCCGCCGCTGGTCAACCAGCCGCAGGTAGACCTCGTGCACCAGTGCCGTCGGTTGAAGCGTATGGCCAACCCGTTCGCGCCGAAGCTGGCCCGCAGCGATCCGCCGCAGCTCCGCGTAGACGAGCGGCAGCAATTCGTTGAGAGCGTTCGAGTTACCTCGCCCCCATTCCGACAAAAACGCCGTCAGATCAGGCCGGGACGCCAACGGGACTCCCCCACTTGTTCAGCTTGGGCCCTCAGCATAGACCAACCCGGCTCATCGCAGGGGATCGTCGCGCTGGTCCATTCGAGGCGGTTTTTGCGCGATCTCCGTTGTAGGCGTGATGCGCGGGATGACCGCGCACCGTCCACCCTTTCGACGCCCGAGGGACGTCAGGAGCACAGACCATGAAGAACAGGATCCTCTTCTCGTCGATTGCGGCGACCTTGATGCTCGCCGGTCAGGCCATTGCCCAGGAATACACATTCGTTTCGGTCGATGTCAGCTGCCCGTCCACGGCGGACGCGTCCGCCTGTCCCGCCGGGCTTGCGCCCGGCCAGGTGGCTGCGCAGACCGGGGCGAGAGGAATCAACGCCCGCGGCGACATCGTTGGCTTCTACGTGGCCACGACCGGCGGCAGGCAACGCGGGTTCCTGCTCAGGAAGGGGCGATTCACCAGCGTCGATTTTCCAGTGGCCGGGGTCCGTGCGACGGTCGCCAACGGTATCAACGCCCGCGGCGAGATCGTCGGGCAGTACACGCTGCCGGTGCACGATCTGAACAACCCGCCTCCTGAGGACTCGCCGCTCTATTGCCCGGGCGCCGCCGATCCTGCCTGCATCAAGGGCTTCTATTACTGGAACGGCGAATTCTCAACCGTCCTGTTCCCGACGACCGTTGATGAAAACGGACAGGAGCACAAGCATCCGGGCGCCATCCCCCAGCGCATTACCGCCGATGGCGACATTTACGGATGTCTTCATGACCACGACCTGGGGCCCTCCATGTTCGGCGCCGTCTGGACCCGTTTTGGAGCCTTCAGCCTGGCGGCTAACGGCGGTCAACTGCTGGATCCGATGCCGGTTTCGATGTCCATGAACAACGGGGGCACCCCAGGTGGCGGCGTCGTGGTGGGCCTTTTCACGGACATGTCCAATCAGCCGCGGGGGTTTGTGTTGCGCAGTGGAATGCTCGAGGCCTACGCCCCGACTGCGGCGACCAACCTGAGTGCTATCTGGGATATCAATCCCGGCCAGCAATTCGTCGGGACATATCGCGAGTCCGGTGAACTGACCCTCAAGCGTCACGCCTTCCTGCAGAGTCCCGATGGTTCGAACTCTATCAATCTCGACTTCAGGTGCCAGGAGCTGGCCGGATGCGCCGGTGCACCGTTGGGTACGGTGGCGTTCGCCACCATTGCCTACAGCATCAACGCCGAGGGCGTCGTCGTCGGCCAATATGCGCTCGTCAACGGTGCGCCATTACACGGGTTCATTGCCATACCGCCGGGCACGAACTGAGAGACGTGGCCCGCTCAGGGTTGACCACTGAACACGTGGACGGTGGCCGGAAACGCGGCACGGACGTCGGGGGTCACGCCGCGCCCGGCAACCTGGAGCTGACGCAGCTTCGGCAAGCGCGCCAGCCGGGCCACGCCGGCATTGGTCAGCCCGTGACAGGTATCGAATGTGATCCGCTCGAGCGAATCCATGGCCGACAAGAGCTCAGGGGTCCGGTCGGTAATCGTCGTGTAGCTGTTGAAGTAATACGACAGGTTGCGCAGGCCGGTGATGTGCCCGGTGGCCGCGTCCGTGGTGTTGCGGCAGTACATCAGGATGAGCGACGCGAGCCGCTCGCACTTGCCAATGTGCCGGTAGCCGTCATCCGGGACATCCATCGGCATCAGCTCCTCGAGCGCCGGAAACGATGGCAGCGCCGCGATGCCGTCGTCGGTCACGTTCAGGCAACTCACCGAGAGTCCCCGCAGCAACGGCATTCCCGCCAGGGCGAGGAATCCGCGCGTGCGGAGGTTGTGGCAGCGGCGGCCCCAGATGTACTCGATCGACCCTGATCGGCTGAGGGCCTGGAATCCTTCGTCGCCCGCCGTGGTGTCCTGTGCTCCGAGAGCCCGCAGGTGCGGCATCTCCGCGATGTGAGGCATCCAGTCGTCCTTCGCGGCCGCGGCAAGCACGGCCAGGTGCGAAAGGGAGATGAGCGGGGCCATGGCGGCGGCGGTTATCGCGAGGCTGCGGTCGTCGAGGTCGAGGCTGAAGAGGCCTTCCAGCCCGATCAGGTGCCGCAAACCGGCGTCGGTGAATGGTCCTCGGAGCGAGAGGTGGTTGGGCAGCGACTTGTGCCCGAGCAGCGATAGTGCCGCCTCACCGCCTTGCCACGACTTGAACGCGGGCAGTTCGTGAAGTCGCGGCACCGCCCCGTCGGTCAGCGCGAGGCTGAGATGGCGGAGCTTGCGCTTGCCCGCGAGAGCCCGGACCGCGGCATCACCGATCTCCGCGGACGCCCCGAGCGTCACCTGTTCGAGCGCGTCGCAGTGCGCGAGAACGCCGACGCCCGACGGGGTGACGCGATTCCAGGAGAGCGAGAGCGTGCGCAGATCCGGGAGGTGGCGCAGCACCTGCAGCCCGGCGTCGGTCACACCGGTACCGCTCAGATCGAGGTGCTGCAGCGACGACAACCTCGCCAGGTGTCGAATCCCCTCGTCGGTGATCCCTGCGCACCCCGAGAGGCCGACGGCCGTCAGCGTCGGGGCGCGGTGCGACAGATCTTCGAGCAGGTCATCCGTCAGCTGACCCTGCCCGCTGAGCCCTGCCGCAGGGTGTCGCGCGAGGAGCTCGACAATCTTTTCCCACTGGCGCGAGCCGGCGATCGGCTCCCAGTGGTCCGGGCCCTTGCGCACGACCAGCCGCAACGGCTTCGCGGTGACGCGCACGTCCGGCGTCAGCGATTTCGTGAACGCTTCGACTGCTTTCCAGTCCGTAAAGCCGTGCTCCTGCGCGATCAGCTGTCGCGCTTCGTCGAGGGTGATCTCCACGGCGTCGTCCGGGTGCGCCGGGCGCTTGCCGAGATCGAGCTGGACGTAGGTGCGCATGGCGGGCCACGCGCGCCGGTGCCACGTGTAGTTGTAATGGCGCTCCATCGCTTCAGGCGTACCAGACCGGTAGGCCTCCAGCAGCGCTTCGGCCTTCGCCTCGTAGAGCGCAAGCGTGAGGTTTTCGAGATTGCGGCGAGTGGGCGGGAGTGCGTGGCTCATGAGACCTCCCATACGCCCGACGTCGGCTGAGCCCAGGCCGGAGAAAGGCCGATCCGAGGGTGGGGGGCCCTCAGCGACGCGGCTTGCGCCGATCGACCTGCACCGCGCGTGCACCGCTGATGCGGTCGTCGAGGAGCTCGAAGGTCACCGCGTCGCCAACCGCGAATGCGTTGAAGGACACCCCTTCACGCACGTCGCTGCGATGGAAGAACACCTCTTGGCCGTTCGCCAGGCGGATGAAGCCGTGGCCCTGGCCGATCATGAGGGTGATAATCCGACCCGAGCTCGGTGTGCCGCGCCGCTCGAATGGGCCTGGCGCGCCGATGCGAGCAGGCGCCCGCTTTTTAACAGCGCCTCTCCTTTGTTGGCCCACGTCTACACCCTTCGTCTGTCGCGCGCGGGGCGTCCCAGACAGCAATCGAGCTCTGATGGATATGGTCTCGCAGCCGGGCTGAACTTCAGGAAGAGCGAGTCAGCGCCTCGATACGCCCGGGGACGGGACAGTATTCGGCAGGATCCACGCCCAAAACTGTAGCACGGAATGGCGTTGGAGCCGGTCCGCCAGGCATGGTCGCCCGGCCGGGAACCGATTCGTCTACACTGCGGACCATCAGCAGGACCGCCCTGCGCGGCCGCTGATCCTTCTTGGAGGAATGGTTCGATGCTGGACGAACACCCGTTCATCAAGCGCGTTCACGGGGTCCGATACCAGGTGAAGGACGTTGCGCGGTCGGTCGCGTTCTACACGCAGCACCTGGGCTTCAAAGTAGAAATCCAGGTTCCTCCAGCGTTTGCGAACGTCTCGCTCGGTGAGGCGCAGATCCTGCTGAGCGGACCCGGCGCATCGGGCTCACGGCCAATGCCCGATGGACAGCGGCAGGAACCGGGCGGCTGGAACCGTGTGGTGTTGAAGGTCGCCGACCTTCCCGCCCTGATTGCCGAATTGAAGAAGGCCGACATTCGTTTCCGGAACGAGATGGAGACAGGTCCGGGCGGCCGGCAAATCCAGATCGAGGATCCGGACGGTAACCCTATTGAGCTGTTCGAGCCGGGAGGCCGGTGATCATCCCGTGCCGCGCCGGCCGGACCGACGCAAAGATTCCGAAGCCGGGGTTCGCGCGTCCCGGGTACCGCGGTACGAGCGCCGGCGGAACCATGCTGACGGACGCCGTCCCTCCGACGCCCAGCACGAAGCCGCTGCCGGCCGGTAACGACCAGACGTACCCAGCCTGGACTTTTCCGACCGTGTAGATCGCCGCCGGCGTCGCGTGCATGTGCAGGTCGTGCCCGGGCTTCCCACTGATCTCGGCGCGTCCGAACCACGTATGCCGGTCGCTCAGCGACAGCGCCGTCTCGAGCAGACCGGCATGCGTCGTCAGCTGAACGACGTCACCGGGGACTACCTCGGGACCGGCGTTCATGCCGTAGGCCAGCGTCGTGGCCCAGATCCTCGAGCCGGTCATCTGGTGATAGGTCGCCGAAGCCGTGAATCGATCGACGTCGCTTCGAGGCTCGGGCGGAAACTCGGCTTCAGCCTCGTTGAGATGCGCGGCTGACACCTGGAACGCGAGACGGGGCGTGGGCATCACGGTCAGGCGGCCGGAGACGGAGTCGAGCGGGCCGAGATCCAGATCGGCGCGAGCCTCGTCGGGCTCCCGCCCGTTGAACACGGACACCTCTGCCTTCCAGCGTTGCTGCGAGACGCCGGTGGTGATCAGCCCGAAGCTGATGTGCGACGAGTCGAGCCAGTGATGCGTCATCGGCGCGATCGGGTTCGTCATCGCCGAGACCCGGTGCGGGAACGCCACCGGCCCGAGCGCGGGCTCTCCCGCCAAACCCGCATACAGCTGCCAGCGCAGTGAGCCGCGAAGCGGCCGCTCGTAGTCGGCGGCCAGCTCCATGAAGAGATCGTGGGGATGCTGGCGATCGTGAATGGTGTCGCCCTCACACACCTCTCCGCTCGCCAGCATGTTGATGAAGCCGCAGTCGCTGACCGTCCACGGCTCGACGCTGACCATCGCACGGAGTCCGACGCGGCCGGTTCCCACCGGCCGGCGGGCCATGACCATCAACCAGTTCACGCTGCTGAACTGTTCATTGCTGGACCCGCCAGTCCGATGGATGTCACCGGGCTCGTAGAGGAATTGTCCGACCGCTGTTCCGTCGAGCATCAGGTTCCACGGCCCGAGCATGCGGTCACGCCCGTACATCGGGGACTCGTCGGGCTGCCACGCCGTTCCGGACGCCTCGCGTGCCGGAAACAGATCCGCCATCGGCGAATCGCTGGAATGTTCATGTTGATGTTGATGTTCCGGGGGGGACTGGCCTGCTCCTGGCGGCTCCTGCCCAAGTGCCATCGTCACAGTCGCCAGCAGCATGACGGCAGTCGTACCTGAGGCTCTGAGGATTCGCTTCATGCGGCAGTGATTGTCCGGCTAGGGTCGGGGGACGTTCGCGAGGAACTCGGACGCGACCGACTTCGGATCGCGGCGCTCCAGGTCCACGGCGGCATTCATCGCCCGCATGTCGCGATCGCTGATGCGGCCGGCCAGCCGCGCGACCGCCCGGCCGATGGCGGGCTCCCGCAGCAGCGACGCCGTCCGTACGACCGGCACGGCGTCGTACGGCGGGAAATACTGGCGGTTGTCAACGAGCAGCTGCAGGCCCAGCGAATCGATCAGGGCGTTGGTGGCGTCGCCGGCGATGACGTCGACCTGTCCTTCCGCCAACGCTCGATAGATGAGCGACAGGTCCATCCCCCGCGGCTCCGCGGCGAATCGCAGCTCGTAGGCACGCACCAGGCCAGGATACCCGTCGTCGCGCTGCAGAAACTCGTACCCGAAACCCGGCGTCCATCGCGTCATCGTCCGATGCAGGTCCTCGACAGTATGCAGACCGAGCGACTGTGCGTCCTTTTGACGCACCAGAATGGCGAACGTGTTGTTGAAACCGAGCGGCTGCACGACGCTGAGCCCCTGCGCAGCATACAGGACGCGCGCGCGCTCGAGCGCCTGGCTCGATTCGCGCGGCACCGTCTCGTGAAACACCGCCGCCACCGCCGTGCCGGTGTACTCGACGTAGACGTCGAGATCGCCGGTCCGCAGCGCACGGTCGCACACGAACGTCCCGCCGAGGTTCAGCTTCCGCGCCACGCTGACGCCCTCGGCCTCGATGGCCTGCGCGACGAGCTCGCCGAGGATCACCTGCTCGGTGAAGTTCTTCGAGCCAACCACTACGGCGATCCCCGTCGACCGCGCGTAACCGCCGGCGCTGACGGCAAGGACCACGACGGCAACCGCCGCGGCCGCGCGGGCGAGCAGCCCGACGCGGACATGGCCGGTACGAACACCGCGCTCTGCCCACGCGAGCAGTCCATCAGCCGCCAGCGCGAGCATCGCCGCCGGGATCGCTCCGGCAAGGATCGTGGTCGTGTCGACCATCGCAAGCCCGCGGAAGATGTACTCGCCGAGG
>Ga0190274_10001718_pt1 | contig 12820 bp, 13 predicted proteins | sample Popmic531T_FD_133002 | JGI IMG/M metagenome (GOLD analysis project Ga0190274, IMG submission 133002) | Populus adjacent soil microbial communities from riparian zone of Yellowstone River, Montana, USA - 531 T | ecosystem: Environmental > Terrestrial > Soil > Riparian zone | place: USA: Montana...
CCTCGGAACGGGATTCGGCCCCGCTAAAGCGGATTGCGGGTGACAAGGCACCGCTAACTCCCCGCCTAGCACGGTCCGCTGACGATCCTACCCTGCCGGCCGTAGGATCACTCCGCCCTTGAGCGCCCTGCTGCCCACAGCCGCGATCGAAGTCGACGCCGGATCCTTCTTCGCGATCGTCGTCGTCGCCGCGATCGCGGCGATCACCGTCGCCTCGGTTCCGAAACGCCTGGCACCGCCCGTCGTCGTGCTCGAGCTCCTGCTCGGAATCGTGATCGGGCCGGAACTGCTCGGCCTCGCCCACTCCGACGACTTCATCGAATTCTTCTCCAACCTCGGGCTGGGAATGCTCTTCTTCTTCGCCGGCTACGAGATCGACTTCAACCGGATCAAGGGCAAACCGATGAAGCTCGGCGCCTGGGGCTGGCTGCTCTCGGTCGCCCTCGCCTATGGGATCGGCGGTGCCCTGGCGGCGGCCGGGGTCGTCGTCTCCTTCCTCTATACCGGCTCGGCGATGGCGACGACGGCGATCGGCACCCTGATCCCGATCCTGCGCGACAACGGCGAGCTCAAGACCAGGTTCGGCACTTACCTGCTGGCCGCCGGCGGCGCTGGCGAGTTCGGCCCGATTCTGCTGGTGACCCTGGTCCTCTCGACCGCCAGCCCTCTGCACGAGTCGGCGATCCTGCTCGCCTTCATCGCCCTTGCCCTCGCCCTGGCGCTGCTCTCGGTGCGCTATGCCTGGCGCGGCTGGCCGGCGCTGGAGCGGACGCTGGAGTCGAGCAGCCAGCTGGCAGTGCGGGTCACCGTCGTCCTCGTCTTCGGCCTCGTCCTGCTCGCCAGCAAGCTCGGCCTCGACCTCCTGCTCGGCGGCTTCGTCGCCGGGATGATCGTGCGGGTGGCGCTGCGGGGCCACGAGCTGCAGGTGTTCGAGTCGAAGCTGACCGCGGTCGGCTTCGGCTTCTTCGTGCCCTTCTTCTTCGTCACCAGCGGCATCGAGTTCGACCTTGCCGCGCTCGGGTCGATCGGGGCCCTGGCCAAGCTGGTGCTGTTCTTCGGTCTCTTCCTCGTCGTCCGCGGCGCTCCCGCGATGCTGCTCTACCGCGGTGTGCTCGGCGCTCGCGACCGGGCCGCGCTCGCCTTCTACTCGGCGACCGAGTTGCCGCTCGTCGTCGCGATCACCACGATCGCGACCGAGACCGGCCACATGAGAACGTCGACCGCGGCGGGCCTGGTCGGCGCCGCGATGCTCTCGACCCTCGTCTTCCCCTTCGTCGGCCTCGCCCTGCGCAAGGGCAGCGAGGCGGCGGAGGGCGAGGGCCCCTCCCCGCTCGGGAAGGGGCCCGTCGCCTCGCCTGGGGTGGCGGGTTAGCGGCGGATCAGCTTCAGGCGCCTGTAGACGGTGGCCTTGGCCGGGCCGGCCTTCACCGTCTGCTTGAAGAGGAGTCGCTTGCGGGGCGCAACCTTCTTCTGCGCCCTCGGCTTCACCTTGAGGACGATCTGCTTCGTCTTGCCGCCGGCGATCTTGACGACCCGCCTGCTCGTCGCCGCCCGGTGCTTCTTCAACAGACCCTGGAGAGTGACCCGGCAGGCGTGCCCGACGGCGGCCGGGCAGCGAGCCTTGACGAGCAGGCGCTTGCCCTTCAGCGTCGCCGGCGCGACCAGGCTCCCCTGGACTGTCGCGAGCAGCTGCCGGTCGCTGAGGCCGTCCTTTCCCCCGCGGTCGCCGCCCCCGGTGCCGCCGCCGGCGCCGCCGTTTGCGTCAAGCGAGAGCGCGACGTTGTCGAAGCGGGTGCTGGTGGTGCCGCCGAGGAGGCCGGTCCCGGCCAGCGACGAGGTGGTTTCGACCGCGATCGAGATCGCGTAGGCGTGGCCGGGCACGACCGTCACCGCCGCGTCCTTGCCGACGAAGCCGGAGGCGCTGTCGATCGTCTCGCTCAGGGGCTTCGACTGCCGCTCGGCGGTCCGGTCGATCAACGTCACGGCATAGCTGGTCTCCGCGGCCAGGTCGACCAGGCTGCCGGGCGCAAACTGCCGGTCGAGGTGCAGCGTGCCCGAGTCCGGGCCGGCGACGGTGAAGTCCGGCGACTGCAGAGTCACGTTCGATTTGAACACGGTGACCAGGTTGAGCGCGACGGTCGTGTTGGCGGCGATCGACCCGGGCGGATCGCCGTTGCTGTCGTCATAGCCGCCCGAAACCGTGCAGAGCGGTCCGGCGTTGCAGCTGGCGCTGGTCAGCTGCCACCCCTGGGCGCCGCCGCTGAAGGTCCCGCCCTCTGCCGGATAGACGCCACTCGCGGCTCCTGCGGACGGCATCGCCAGCAGGAGCATCGCGATCGTGGCCGTCGCCGCGACCGCGCCTCTCCGTATATGGGTTCCCGTGAATCGGGTCACGATGCTCCTTTCGCTGAGCCCTGGGGCCGTTGCAGGATCAACTACAGGGAACCCGATACTTAAAACTCCCAACCTCAATACCTAGTTTTATGGACTAAGGTCCGATGTCGGAAACGGGATGCGGGCTGCGCTCATGCGTGGCCGACCCGCTCCGATCCCCGTAAGATGCCCTCTCCGGGGCGCGTAGCTCAGTGGGAGAGCGCTCGCTTCACACGCGAGAGGTCGCTGGTTCGAAACCAGCCGTGCCCATGCCCCGATGGTCGCGGCGACTGCGATCGGGCTGCAGCGGACCGGCCCCTCCCTGGCAGAAGGGGCCGGCGCCGCTGTCTCACCTATCTAGCCGTGCTTCGTAACCGAGAGAACCGGCATTGCCTGATCGGCCTTGGAGATCGTCACCCTGCGCACCCCCCTTCAACACTCGTGGTGTCATGCGTGACTGAAGACCTATTCAGCGCTAAAGAGAGTTACTGCGTTCGAAGGAGATACAGCAAACTCGATCCACTAGTAAGCGAATCGAGCTTTAGACTGAATCGCGTGTAGTGATCGGTGTCCTCAGAACGAAAGGAGCACCTTGCCAGCCAAGAGCCAGAAAGCCACCGCCACCGAGCCGGGGGTCAACGCCCGAATCGTCAAGGCCCTTGGACACCCACTGCGGGTCCAAGCGCTGCAGATCCTCAACCTGCGGGTGGCGAGCCCGAGCGAAATCGCCAACGAGCTGGGCATCGGCGTCAGTGGTCTGAGCTATCACATCCGGGTTCTCTGCGAGCTCGAGTGCATCGAGCTGGTCGACACCAAACCGGTGCGCGGCGCGGTCGAGCACTTCTACCGCGCAACCGCACGTGCCTTCTTCACTCAGGAGGACTGGGCCGAGGTGCCGGAGTCGGCGCGGATAGGGATTTCGGGCGCCATGTGGGGCGACATCGTGCCGGAGGTCAACGCCGCGATGACCGCCGGCAGCTTCGACGCCCGCGAGGACCGTCACTTCAGCTGGACCCCGATGGTGGTCGACCAGGAGGGCTGGACGGAAGTGCGCAGCGCCCTCAACGAGGTCATGCTGCAGGTCATCGAGATCCAGGCCAAGAGCGCCGAACGACTGGCGGCCGGGGGCGAGCGGATCTCGATCGCCGCGCTGCTGGCCTGCTTCGAGAAAGCGCCGGGGGAGGAGTAGGCCAGGCCAAGCCCGGGGGCCTAGCGCTCCTGCAGCACCGAGAGGGTGTTCCCCGCCGGATCTTTGAACCAGGCGATCAGGGGACCGCCCTCGCGCATCACGCCCTTCTCGTCCTGGGGCATCTCGTCGTAGCGCTCGAAGTCGACGCCGCGGGCGGCGAGCTCGTCGACGGCCTTGTCGATGTCGTCGACCGGGAAGTTGAGCATCGTGTAGCTGGCGGGAGTGAAGCCGGGGCTGAGATAGATCAGCGTGTCGCGGCCGCCGGCGAGGTGGAGCGTCAACAGGCCGTTCTCCGCGTCCAGCAGCTCGGTCTTCAATCCCAGGGTCTCGCCATAGAACTGCTGTGCCTTGTCCAGGTCGTCGACTGCGAAGCCGCTGAAGGCTTTTGAGCTCCCGAGCATGATCGAGTCCTTTCGGTTGCTGTGGTCGGTCCGACGCTACTCCCCTTCCCCACCGGGCCGGCGGCGCCCGCGCTTACGTTCGCCGATACGGCGCTTCTGCTCGAGGCGGCGGTACCGGGACGCCTTGGTCGGCTTGGTCGGGCGCCGGCGCGGCGGTACCGCCAGCGCCGCGGCGATCTTCTGCGCCAGGCGCTGCAGGGCCAGCTCACGGTTGCGCGCCTGGCCGCGGGCGTCCTGGGCAACGGCGGTGACGCTGGCGCCGGCGCGGTCGAGCAGGCGGTTGCGCTGCGCCTCGTCGAGCACCCGCGAAGCCTCGACGTCGAAGACGGCTTCGACCCGCGAGGCGGTGACGTTGGCGTGCTGCCCGCCCGGGCCGGAGGAGCGGCTGGCGCGCAGCTCGATCTCGGCGAGCGGGATCGAGAGCCGGGAATCGACCCTCAGCTCGTCGGTCACGGCTAACCCGCCAGCTCGGGGATGTAGCGCTCGACGTGTTCGGCGATCGTCTGGCGCACCCAGCGCTGGGTCTCGGCATCGGCCATCCGGTAGCGGCCCAGCAGCATCTTCTGCTCGGTGAGCGGCAGGCCCGCGATCTCCCAGCGCACGGCGAGTCGCTCGAACAGCGCCTCCGAGCGGCGCTGCCAGGCGTCCTCCAGCGAGGCCGCATCGCTCGTCGGCGGCTCGCCGATCTTGGCGATCGTGGGGGCGCTGAGCGACAGCCGCAGGGTCAGGGTGTTTCCCTCGGGGTCGACGTAGTCGACCGTCGCCGCCTTCTGCCGGGGACGGCGCTGCTTCTTGCGCTTCGCCATCGGGACCCCGCTAGGCCAGCGCGTCGATCTTCGTCGCCAGCTCGAAGTCGGCCGCGGTGAGCCCGCCCTCGGAGTGAGTGGAGATCGTCACCGTCACCGTCGCCCAGGAGATCTCCAGGTCGGGGTGGTGGTTGATCGCCTCGGCCGGCTCGACCAGGCTGGAGACGAACTTGACCGAACCGACGAAATCGCCGCGGTCGAACTCCTTCGCGATCGCTGCGCCCGAGCGCTTCCAGCCGGTCAGCCCGGCGAGCTTGGCCTCGATCTTGGAGTCGCTCAGCAGCGCCATCAAACCTATGCTGCCAGGAGTACCGAGACTGCGCAATGACGGATGGCAAGCCCACTCTCAGAGAGATTCGGCGAAGTGAACAGGCGGCTCGACGGTGTCGAAGGGCAGATCGTCGAGCTGCGGCAGGGCATGGGCGCGCTGCCGGCGCTCAGCCCCCGATCGGGGCCCGCGGGTTCGCCCCCCAGAAGACCACCGTCCCGAGCATGCCGAGGATGTGGACCATGACGATGTTGAAGACCATCGACTTCGCCGTCGCCGTGCCGACGCCGACCGGTCCGCCCGAGGCCGTGTAGCCGTAATAACAGCCGACCAGCACGATCACGGTCGCCATCGCCATCCCCTTGGTCAGGCTGAAGATCAGGTCACCGGGGTTCTGGAACATCCAGAAGATCAGCTCGTAGCCACCGGTGGAGACGTCGCCGATCTGCTTCACCACCGCCACGTAGCTGGCCAGGTACATGATCCCGATCCCGACCAGGTAGATGAACGGCAGGGCGAGCCAGGCGCCGAGCAGCCGCGTCGCCGCGAGGAAGGTGATCGGCGGGATCCCCATCACCTCCAGCGCATCGATCTCGTCGGAGATCCGCATCGCGCCGATCTCGGCGACAATCCCGGTCCCGACCTTGGCCGAGAGGATGTAGCCGAAGGCGTAGGGCAGCGCCTCGCGCAGGTCGCACCAGGCGGAGAAGAGGCCGGCGTAGGCGGGCACGCCCTGGGCGCGAAAGAGGTAGGCGCCGAGGATCCCGCACTGGAGGCCGAGGATGAAGACGAAGACCCAGATCACGATCGCCGAGCCAAGGATCAGCAGCCCGGCCTGGCGGATCCCCTCGCCGAAGAAGCGGAAGACGCGGCCGGAGTAGATCTGACCGGCGACCTGGGCGCCGAAGCGGGCGATCTCGCCGAAGGAGTCGAGCCAGCCCCGCGGGACGTCGATCCAGCCGATCACCGGATCGCCTGCAGTTCCGGGTTGGTCGCGAGCAGGACCGCGGTGAATACGTAGAGGAAGGCGAAGACGCCGAGGAAGGAGATGACCACCGCCTGGTTGACCGCGCGGCCGACGCCGGCCGCACCCCCCGAGGCGGTCATCCCCTTGTAACAGCAGACGACGGCGATGATCGCCCCGAACAGCGAGCACATCAGGACCGAGCCCCAGAGGTCGGTGATCGAGGCGTTGGAGAAGAGCGTCGCCTTGAAGCCCGCCAGCGACTGGTGGAAGAGGAGCTCGGTGACGACCCCGCCCGCCAGGCCGAAGACGATGGCGAAGACGTCCAGCAGGCCGGTGATCACCATCAGCGCCAGGAAGCGCGGCACGACCAGGTTCTTGACCGGATCGACGCCGAGCACCTGCAGGGCGTCGAGCTCCTCGCGGATCTTGCGGGCGCCGAGGTCGGCGGTGATCGCGGTGCCGGCGACGCCGGCGACGACGACCGCGGTGACGATCGGGGCGATCTGGCGGACCGCGGCGAGGACGAAGAAGCCTCCGAGCCGGTCCAGGGTCCCGAACAGGGTCAGGGCGTTGGCGGCCTGCAGCCCGGCCGCGCCAAAGCAGAGGGCGAAGGTCGAGATCAGCATCGGGAACCAGCAGAGCCGCAGGGCGAAGCTGAACTGACCGACCAGCTCCTCGCCATAGGGAAAGGGGGGTCGGACCGCGGAGATCAGCGTCTTCGTGGTGAGGATCATCATGTTCCCCACCTGCACGAACAGGCCGTTCATGGAGCCGAAGCTCCGCGCTAGGGCTTCGCTCGCCACCAGCTCATCGCCCTGCCGAGGGGACCGGCGGACTGTCCGGCCTCGTACTCCTCGCCCTCCCGGACCCGCTCCCGCCGCACCCGCGTCTGCGCTTCCCGCCGCACCCGCTGCTCGGAGGCCTTCTGCGCTTCGGAGAGCTGGGCGATCAGCGTGTCGCGAGTCTGCTCCAGCTCCTGCACGCCGGCGACGTGGGCGACGGCCCGCAACGGCGCGGTCGGCAGCTCCTCGGCGCTGAGATAGCGCGTGTAGCTGCCCAGCTCCGCCTCCAAGCGCCCGATCTGCCGGCGCAGCTCCTGCCGCACCTCGATCGCCTCGCTCTCCTCCTCGAGATCGGGGAGGCTCGGCGCCGGTGGCGCCGGGGCCTCCCCCCCAACATTGCCGGGGATGCTTGCGCAGGCCATCGCCACGATCGCCAGGTCGCGCGGGCCAAGGCCGGCGTCGCTGGCGCGACGCAGCGCCTCGGCCGCGATCCGCTCCAGCTCGGGGGCGGGCTCGACCCCGTCGGCGACAAAGGTCCCCTGTCCCTGGCGACTGACGACGAGACCCTCCTCCTCGAGGCCCTCGTAGACCGCGCGGACGGTGTTCAGATTGACCCCCGCCCAGCCGGCGAGGCGACGGAAACTAGGTAGTCGCTCGCCGCTCGCCAGCTGGCCGGTGGAGATCAATGCCCGCAGCCTCCAGGTCAGCTGCAGCCCAACGGGCAACTCGTCGCCGGGATCGATCGCGAAGGGGTTGGGCTGAACCTCCGCGGCGACGTTTTGCTGTGTCATCAGAAGACACAGTAGCGGCGATGACTGTTCTAGTCAACTAGTACAGCTGGATCAGGGGGTGAGGACGATCTTCAGTGCTTCGCGGCGGTCGTAGATGGCATAGGCCTCGCTCGCCTCGTCCAGGGCCATGTGATGGGTAACCAGCGGCGCCGGGTCGAGCTTTCCCGCCTCGAGCAGGCCGAGGACGCGGTCGACGTGCGCGATCACGTTGGCCAGGCCCAGCCGCAGGTCGAGGCCCTTCAGCCAGGCCAGGCCCAGCGGCACCTCGCCCTTGCCGGCGTAGGCGCCGATCCCGGAGACGGTGCCGGCGTCGCGGGCAAGGCTGATCGCCAGCGCCAGCGGCGCGGGGTCGCCGACCGCGTCGACGACGACGTCGACGCCGAGACCCGCGGTCGCCGCCCGCACCGCCCGCTTCGGCTCCTGCTCGGTCAGGTGCAGCGGCGTCGCCCCGAAGGACCTGGCCATCTCCAGCCGTTCGGAGACCGTGTCGATCGCGAAGACCTCGACCGCGCCGCCGGCGAGCGCCGCCTGGACCGCGCAGAGGCCGACCGGGCCCAGGCCGAGCACGGCGACGGTGTCGCCCGAGCGCATCCCGGCATGGGCTACGGCGTGGTAGCCGGTCCCCATCACGTCGCCGGCGAAGAGGGCGACGTCGGCCGACATCCCCTCCGGGACCCGGCGCAGGGTGAGGTTGGCGCGCGGCACCAGCAGCTGCTCGGCCTGAGCGCCCTGGAGGTCGCCGAGGTTGGCGCCGTGGCCGAAGGTCTGCCCTTCGCGACAGCGGTGGTAGTCGCCGCGCAGGCAGGAGGAGCAGGTCGCGCAGGCGGTGTGGAAGGTGCCGAGAACTCGATCCCCAACGGCCACACGATCGACGTCGTCGCCCGCCGCCAGCACCGTGCCGACGAACTCGTGGCCGATCGTGAACCCTGGCTCGACCGGCACCCGGCCGTGGTAGATGTGAAGGTCGGACCCGCAGATCCCGCTCGCCTCGACCCGGATAACCGCATCGTCGCCCGCACGAATCTCCGGATCGTCCTTCCCCTCGATCCTGACCTGTTCCGGAGCTTGAAACGTGACGGCCCGCATGGCGCGAGCGTATCGCCACCGGCCAATGAGGGGCCACCCGTTAAGCGGAACCCCTGCCGGGACCGGCTGGCTAGCCGCGGACGCCGGCGACCTGGAAGCGGTTGAGCTCGCCGTCGGGGCTGGCGGTCTCGGCGATCCGCGATTCCAGTGCCAGCTCCTTCTCGAAGTCGGCCGCCTCGCCGTGCTGGAAGGAGACGTCCTTGCCCTCGAGCAGCTCGATGAAGACCTCGACGAAGCGGGCGTCGAGCTGTTTGCCGGCGACCCGGCGCAGCTCGACGATCGCATCGTGGCTCGACATCGGCGTGCGGTAGGAGTCGCGCGCGGTCATCACGTCGTAGGTGTCGGCGACGGAGATGATCCGGGAGAGCTCGGGTATGTCGTCCCCGGCAAGGCCGCGGGGATAGCCTTTGCCGTCGATCCGCTCGTGGTGGGCGAGAATGATCTCGGCCACGGGGCCATAGCCGTCGAGCGAGGAGACGACGCGCGCGCCCTGCTGCGGATGGCGCTTGATCAGCATCCAGTCCTCGTCGGTGAGCGGCACGTTGGCCTTGAGGATGCGATCGGGAAGGATGAACTTGCCGATGTCGTGGAGGAGAGCGGCGATGTGGACCAGCTCCTCCTCGCGGCGCGAGTAGCCGGCCCGCTGGGCGATCGCCCGCGAGTAGCGCGCCACCGCGGCGCTGTGCCGGGCGGTCATCTGGTCCCGCAGGTCGAGCGTGCGCAGCATCGCGCTCAACATCCCGACCTGGAAGCTGGCCAGTTGCTTGCTGCGCAGCTCCAGCTCCTCGGCCCGCTGCTGGGAGACGAGCAGGGCGCCGAGCAGGTACTGGAAGGTGACCAGAACCACGCCGAACAGCGCGATCCCGGCGATGCCGACGTGCAGGTAGAGATAGACGACGCCGACCGCCATCAGCGCCGCGGCAAGCTCGGAGGGGAGCAGCGGGACCAGCGCGGTGCGAATTTTCAGCAGGAAGGAGCTGCCGTTCAGGTAGCACGAGTAAGAGGCGATCAGCGTGAAGTTGATCGCCAGCGCCACCCCGAACACGGCGAAGACGAGCGCGTAGAAGGCGGGGTCGGACTCGGAGATTTCGCCGCTCGTGATCGCCCAGTGGAAAGCGAGGCCCGTGACCAGGGGGAAGGTGACGAAGGTGAGGAAATTGTTGAGGAGGAAATGCGGGGCGTTGCGATCTATGGCCAGCCAGCCGATCAGGATCGTCACCACGCCGATCACCGCCGCGGGCGGGCCACCGAGGAGGACCATCGCCAACACCATCGGCAGGAAGCTGCCCGAGAGCTTCACCTTCGACGTGGTGGTGATCGCCGTCAGATCGCTGAAGATCGAGAAGGCCAGCAGGATCCCGAACAGCGCCGGGTCCCAATTGGCCGTATCGGCGGTCAGGATCCCGACCGAGATGGCCGCGACCACGCCGGCGACCTGAGCGCCGATTATCAAGCTGCTTGGACGGTTGCTAGCCATTGGCGGACCGGGTCGGCGCTCCACGCCGCTTCCCTCGCTTGGGGATTCCGCGAGGAACCGCCGTTCCCTTCGAGAACGGCATGCGGCCTTGGTGCGCCGATCGCCTGCAAGTGAAATTACCCCGCTAAAAGGCTCCTTACAAGCGGGCATAGCCGTATGACGGGCAACGTGCAAGAGCGCCGAGCGCGGCCATCGGAGGGGCAGGTCCGGGCAATCCGGTCCCGAAAAAAGCGAAAGGCACCCGCTCAGGGGTGCCCTTCGGAACTGCTGGCGAACGCTAGGAGTCGCGCTCGCCGTTTGAAATCAACTGAAGATCTAGTGTTTGTAAGCCATGCCTGTCTCCTCCTTTAGATGAAGCCCTCAGATAAGTGCCGGTGTCTGAACTCGTGAAATGCTTGGCAAGGTTGTAGCACAACTTCGCGGAAAGTTGTGCAACTGCAGGAAAACTTGTGCATAAATGCAGTAGTTCTCCCAACGATCAATGCGTAATCGAGGCCTGACCGCCCCCCTTCAGCGACGCCCCTTCCGGCGGCTCGTGACGACCTACGCGGTCAACGAGCTGGGCGACTGGATGGGAATCGTCTCCCTCTCGGTGCTGGTCTTCGAGCAGACCGACAGCGCCCTGGCGACGGCCGCGCTCTTCCTCGGCACGCGCTTCCTGCCGGCCCTGGTGGCGCCGATCCTGGTCACCCGCGGCGAGCGACCGCCGCCGCGATTCGTCCTGCCGGTCGTCTACTGCGGGGAGGCCGCCGCCTTTGGGGCGCTGGCGCTGCTCGCGGGACACTTCTCACTGGTCGGGGTGATCGTGGTCGCGACGATCGACGGCGCTCTGGCTCTGACCGGCCGCTCGCTGACCCGGGCGGTGGTCGCAGCGCTGCTCGAGCCGGCCGGCGAGCTGCGCGCCGGCAACGCCATCCTCAACGTCGCCTTCACCGCCGGCGCCGCGCTCGGGCCCGGCCTGGCCGGGTTGATCGTCGGCGCCTTCGGCGTGCAGACGGCCCTGCTTCTCGACGCCGCCTCCTTCTACGCCATCGCCGTGATCCTGCTCACCGCCGGCCCCCTCCCCCAGGCGGAGCCGGAACCCGGGCGGATGCGGGAGCGGGTGCGGGCGGGGGGCGCCTATCTGCGCGAGAAGAAGACCCTGCGCCGGCTGCTGCTCGCCCAGAGCGCCGCCTTCGTCTTCTTCGCCGCGGTTATCCCGGTCGAGGTCTTCTACGCCAAGGAGACGCTTGGAACCAGCGACGCCGGCTACGGCCTGCTGCTCGCCAGCTGGGGAGTGGGGATGGTCATCGGCAGCTTCGTCTTCGCCGCGGTGCGGCGGGCGCCGCTTCCGTATCTCCTCTTCTTCAGCACGATCGTGGTCGGCGCCGGCTACCTCGGCCTGGCAGCGGCGCCGACCCTGGCGATCGCCTGCGGCGCCTCGATCGTCGGCGGCGCCGGCAACGGCGTGCAATGGGTGTCTGTCGTCAGTGCCGTGCAGGAGCTGACGGCGGCGGGGATGCAGGCCCGGGTGATGAGCGTGCTTGAGTCGATCGGCGCCGCGATGCCCGGCATCGGAATCGCCATCGGCGGCCTGATCGCAGCCACCGTCAGCCCGCGCACCGCCTTCCTCTTTGCCGGGGTCGGCATCCTCGCCATCGTCGCCTTGGCGGGGCCGATACTTGGCTCTAAATGGCCTGAACGTCTTGCAAGCCCTAGTTCAAACGAGCTTGACGGGCACGGCGACATTGTGCTGGAGTTGATTTCAGGGAGCAGGTCCATCCAGTCCGACTCGGAGGTATTGCGTTGAAGAAACTTCGCGTGTCTGCAGTGGTTCTTGCGCTTGCAGCGGTTACCGCAGTTGGATTGGTTTCATGCGGCGACAGCGACTCGAGCGGCAAGGAGGGCGGCACGCTGAACGGCACCTACGCCGGCTTCCCCGACTACCTCGATCCGGCCCTCTCCTACACGGCGGAAGGATGGACCGCCATGCAGAACACCTACATCCCGCTGCTGACCTACGCACACGCCAACGGCGCCGCCGGCGGCAAGGTGATCCCCGGGCTGGCGAAAGAGATGCCCAAGATCAGCGACGGCCGCAAGACCTACACCCTCTTCCTCCGCCCCGGCCTCAAGTACTCCGACGGCACCCCGGTCAAGGCTTCCGACTTCACCTACGCGGTCGAACGCCTCTTCAAGACCAATTCCGGCGGCTCGCCGTTCTACACCGGGATCGTCGGCGCGGAAAAGTTCGCCGAAACGAAAACCGGCGGCATCCCCGGGATCGAAACCGACGACAAGACTGGCGAGATCGTCATCCACCTGGTCAAACCGCGAGGCACCTTCACCAACGAGCTCGGCCTGATGTTCGTCGCCCCGGTACCGCCGGACACGCCGAATACGAACCAGTCCACCAGCCCGCCGCCGGCCACCGGGCCGTACATGATCACCAAAGCCGATCCGGGCAAAGGCTGGAGCTACGAGCGCAATCCCTACTGGGAGAAAGCCAACTCGGAGGCGATGCCCGACCTGCCCAGCGGGCACATGGACAAGATCAACATCACGATCGTCCGCAACCCCTCGACCCAGGTCAACGACACCGAGCAGGGCAAGTTCGACTGGATGCAGACCCAGGTGCCACCCGACCGCTATCCGGAAGTGAAAAGCAAATACGAGGGGACCCAGTTCCGGATCGAGAAAA
>Ga0190274_10001719_pt1 | contig 12819 bp, 11 predicted proteins | sample Popmic531T_FD_133002 | JGI IMG/M metagenome (GOLD analysis project Ga0190274, IMG submission 133002) | Populus adjacent soil microbial communities from riparian zone of Yellowstone River, Montana, USA - 531 T | ecosystem: Environmental > Terrestrial > Soil > Riparian zone | place: USA: Montana...
CCCCAGCATCGGCGTGGGCGACTATTATCCGGTCTGCTCCAACGCGGGCTATCGCGCGGGCGAGTCGGTGACGGGCGATTTCGGCTGCTACCTGCCGCAGGAAATCCTCAAGGTCGGCTTCGGCCTCACTGACAACCTGACGGTGGAGGGCATCGGCATATTCGACTGGAACCGCACCCAGCCGGAGCCGGTCGGCACCTATTTCTCGAGCAACGATTTCGTGCCGCGCGGCGGCGAGGAAGTCTTCCTCGGCTTCGGCGCGTTCTCGGACCAGGGCACCGACTTCCGGCCGCTCGGCGGCCCGTTCATCGAGAATTTCCAGGGCGTGCCGCGCGGCCCGACGATCGAGCCCTCCGATTCAGGCCAGTACGGCATGGCGGTACGCTGGTACCTGCCGGACTTCGCGCAGGGCACCGAGTTCGGCTTCTACTTCGTCAACTATCACAGCAAGCTGCCGCTGATCAGCGGCCGCACCGGCACGCAGGCCGGCGTCGCGAATTCCCTCGGCACCCTGACCGCGGCCATCGCCACCGCGCAGGGTCTCGCCTCCGGCCTGCCGCTCGACGCGGCCGTCGCAATTGCCGCGAACGCCGGCGCCAATGCCGCGGCGGCCAACGGCGGCGACCTCTCGCTCGAGACGGCGGCCGGTTACGCGACGATCGCGGGCAACACCGCGCTCGGCGGCGGCAGCGTTTCGGCGCAGGCCACTGCGCTCGCGACCCACGAGTACGCGCAGACCGCGCGCTATTTCACCGAGTACCCGGAGGACATCCAGCTCTTCGGCGTGTCCTTCAACACGCAGCTCGGCATGACCGGCATCGCGCTGCAGGGCGAGGTTTCCTATCGCCAGGACGTGCCGCTGCAGTTCGACGACGTCGAGGTCCTGTTCGCGGCGCTGACGCCGTTCGAGGCGGCCGCGCTCGCCGCGCAGGGCATCGCGGTGCCCGCGAGCTGCACCCCGCAGCTGCCGACGCTCGCGCGCTGCGGGCAGCTCGGCGCATACGGCCCCGATCAGGTCGTCCAGGGCTGGGATGTCTATGACATGTGGCAGGGCCAGATGACCGCCACCAAGGCATTCCCGCCGATGCTCGGCGCCTCGCAGTTGGTTGCCGTTGCCGAGGCGGGCTATACGCACGTCGCCAGCATGCCCAGCAAGACCGAGGGAGGCCCGACCGGACAGGGCCTGCGCTTCAATGGACCCGGCACCTCGGTTTCCGGCAACGAGGCGCTCGCCGGCCGGCATTTCGGCGAGGTCGAGCCCCTCAACCGCTTCGCCGACGCGGACTCCTGGGGCTACCGCGTGGCGCTGAGGCTCGACTACCTGAGCCTTATCGGCGCCTGGAACTTCTCGCCGCGCTTCGTCTGGTCACAGGACGTCGACGGCACGACCCCGGGCCCGGGCGGCAATTTCGTCGACGGCCGCCGGGGCGCGACCTTCGGCGTGCTGGCGAGCTACCAGTCGCAGCTCGAGTTCGACGTGAGCTACACGACATTCGACGGCGCCGGCCGCTACAACGAGCTGGGCGACCGTGATTTCCTGGCGGCGAACATCAAGTACTCGTTCTGACCCGGGGCGGAGGAAAGCCATGAAGAAGCTGAAGTACATCCTCGGTGCCGGAGTCCTCGCCGCCGGAGCGCTCGGGCTCGCGGCCGCCGTGTCCGCCCAGGGCATCGGCGCGGACCTGACGCCGATGGGCGCGGAGAAGGCGGCGAACGCCGCCGGCACGATCCCGGCGTGGAACGGCGGCCTGAAGTCGGCGGCCGACGCCGGCGCGCCCGGGTTCAAGTCGGGCGGGCATCATCCGGATCCGTTCGCCGCCGACAAGCCGCTTTACAAGATCGACGCAACGAACGCCTCCCAGTACGCGGCCAACCTGACCGCGGGGCACAAGGCGCTTCTCGCCGCGTACAAGGGCAGCTACTTCCTGAACGTCTACCCGTCGCGCCGCAGTGCCGCCTTCCCGCAGCGCATTTACGATGCGGTCAAGGCCAACGCCGCTTCCGCGAAGCTGACGGGCAGCGGCAACGGCGTCACCGGCGCGATCGGCGGCCCGCCGTTCCCGGTGCCGAAGACCGGCGTCGAGGTCATCTGGAACCACATCCTGCGTTACCGCGCGGACATCGCGGAGCGCGTGATCGGCCAGGCGGCGGTGACCCGCGCCGGCAGCTACAACATGGTCAAGTTCCACGACGAGACCTACGTCGGCTATGCGCTGCCCGGCGCGACCGAGGCGGCGCTCGACAACGTGATCCTCTACTTCATCCAGGAAACCATCGCGCCGGCGCGGCTCGCCGGCGAGATCCTGCTGGTGCACGAGACGCTCGACCAGACCAAGGAACACCGCAAGGCCTGGCTGTACAACCCGGGCCAGCGCCGTGTGCGCCGCGCGCCGAATGTCGCGTTCGACAACCCGGGCACCGGCTCGGACGGCCTGCGCACGTCAGACCAGTTCGACATCTACAACGGCAGCCCCGAGCGGTACGACTGGAAGCTGGTCGGCAAGCAGGAAATCGTCGTCCCGTACAACGCCTATCCGCTGCACAGCAACAAGCTGAAGAACGGTGACATCCTGAAGCCGCTGCACATCAACCAGCAGCACGCGCGCTACGAGCTGCACCGGGTCTGGGTCGTGGACGCGACGCTGAAATCCGGCCAGCGCCACATCTACAAGCGCCGCACCTTCTACGTCGACGAGGATTCATGGCAGATCCTGATGGTCGACTGCTACGACAACCGCGACCAGCTCTGGCGCGTGCAGGAAGGCCATTCGATTAACTATTACGAGATCCCGACCTTCTGGACCACGCTCGAGACGACCTACGACCTGCAGTCCGGCCGCTACCTCGCGCTCGGCCTCGACAACGAGGAACCGGTGACGGTCAACTTCAATGCCAGGAAGACGGCCGCCGACTTCACGCCGGCCGCGATCGCCAACCGCGGCACGCGCTAGGCCGAGGCCGGGGCTGCGCTTGAGGCTCGCGCTCGCGGCGTTCGCCCTCGCGTTGGCGGCGCCGGCGCCCGGCCAGGACGCGGCTCCGGAGGATCCGGCCGCGCGACCCGCGGTCATCGCCCCGCTCGCCGTCCGCTCGTTGCTGCTCGACGTCGCCTGGGCCGGCAAGCGTGTCGTCGCGGTGGGCGAGCGCGGGCACATCCTCCACTCCGCGGATGCCGGTCGCACCTGGACGCAGTCGCCGGTCCCGGCGAGCGCCAACCTCACCGCCGTGTATTTCGCGGACGCGCAGCACGGCTGGGCCGTCGGCCATGTGGAGACCATCCTGCGCACGCGGGACGGGGGCGATTCCTGGGAACTCGTCCACTTCGAGCCGGAGAGCCCGCAGCCGCTCCTCGACGTCGCCTTTGCGGACGCGATGCGTGGCGTCGCCGTCGGCGCGTACGGCGTCATCTACGTGACGACGGACGGCGGCGCGGTGTGGAGCCAGGTGCCGTTCGAGCCGGCGCCGCTGTCCGGCGCCGAGAAGGTCGAGGCGACGGTGGACGAGATGGAGGCCGACGTGGACCTCGGCTTCGAGTTCCACCTGAATGCGATCACCCGCGGGCCGCCGGGGCGCATGTACCTCGGCGCGGAAGCGGGACGGCTGTTCCGCTCCGACGACGACGGCGCGAGCTGGCGTGAGCTGCCGTCGCCCTACGACGGCTCGTTCCACGGCGTCCTCGCGCTCGATGGCGACGTGCTGCTCGCCTTCGGCCTGCGCGGCAACCTGTTCCGGTCGGAGGACGGTGGCGCGACCTGGGCCGCGATTCCGACCGGCACGACTGCGCTGCTCGACGCCGGCGCGCGCGTCGGACCGGAAACCGTCGTCGTCGCGGGCACCGCGGGCGTGATGCTGGTGAGCCGCGACGGCGGGCGTAGCTTCGAGCTCTCCCAGCAGGACGACCGCAAGGCGATCGCCGCCATCGTGGCCTCGGGCGACGGCGACCTGATCGTGGCGGGCGAGGGCGGCGTGCGGCGCCTGCCCCTGCCGGGCGCCGGCGCGCCATGAGGGAATCCGGCGACCAGCGTATCGCGGCCTGGCTCGAGCCCCATGTCTTCGGCCACCGCGCGATCATCCTCGCGGCCTTCGCGCTGGTGACGATCGCGCTCGGCTGGGTCGCGGTGACGGGCCTCAAGCTCGACACCAACTTCAACAAGCAGTTGCCGCTCGAGCACGAGTACATCCGCACCTACCTCGACCACAAGGAGGAGTTCGGCGGGGCCAACCGGCTGCTGATCGCCGTCGTCGCGCGCGACGGCAACATGTTCACGCCGGAGTTCTTCCAGGCGCTGAAGGTCGCGACCGACGAGGTCTTCTTCATCAAGGGCGTGGACCGCGCGCGGGTGCAGTCTCTGTGGACGCCGAACACGCGCTACACCGAGGTCGTGGAGGGCGGGATCGAAGCCGGCGACGTGATCCCCTCGGACTTCCAGCCGGACGCCGAGGGGCTCGCGCGCGTGCGCGAGAACATCCTGAAGGCCGGGATCGTGGGGCGCCTGGTGGCGAACGACTTCTCCGGCGCCATGGTGAGCGCCCAACTCGTGGACGCGGATCCCGAGACCGGCCTGCCGGTCGATTACATCGCCGTCTCCAGGGAGCTCGAGGAGAAGGTCCGCGCCCGCATCGAGCGCGACAAGGTCGACATCGCGGTGCAGGCCCCGGTCTCCGTGCACATGATCGGCTTCGCCAAGGTCGTGGGCGACGTCGCCGACGGCGCGCTGTCGGTCGTGACGTTCGCGGTCGTGACCGTCGCGCTCACGCTGCTGCTGGTGTGGATCTACATCCAGTCCTTCCGGATCGCCCTGGTGCCGGTGGTGTCCTCGCTGGTCGCCATGGTGTGGATGCTCGGCCTCCTCGTGCTGCTGGGCTACGGGGTGGACCCGCTCGGAATCCTGGTCCCGTTCATCATCTTCGCGATCGGAACCAGCCACGGCGTGCAGAAGATCAGCGCCGTGAGCGACGCCGCGATGAGCGGCGCCGACAGCAACGAGGCCGCGCGCCGGACCTTCCGGCTGCTGTTCCTGCCGGCGATCATCGCCCTGCTCGCGAACCTGGTCGGCTTCATCACCATCCTGCTGATCCCGGTGCAGGTGATCCGCGAGATGGCGGTGACGGCGAGCCTCGGCATCGGCGTCATCATCCTGACCGACCTGGTCCTGCTTCCCGTTCTGGTGTCGTACGTGCCGATCACCGGCCGCTTCCGCGACCGCGTCGCGAGGCGCCAGCACGCTCTGCAGGTCGTCTGGGAGCGCCTCGCGCGCATCACGCATCGCGGGCCCGCGGCCGTCATCATCGCCATCGCGGCGGTGCTCGGCGTGCTGGGCGCGAGCAAGGGCCTCGAGACGCCGATCGGCGACACCCAGGCCGGGGTGCCGGAGTTGCGCGCCGATTCGCGCTACAACCGGGACAGCAACCTGATCAGCAGCCGGTTCTCGATCGGCACCGACATCGTCAACGTGATCGTCGAGACGAAGGCGGACGGCTGCATCAGTTTCCCGATCATCGACGCGATCGACCGCTTCGCCTGGCACATGGCGAACGTCGAGGGCGTGCGCGACGTCATGTCGCTCGCGGGCGTGTCGAAGGTGGTCAGCGCCGGCTGGAGCGAGGGCAGCCTCAAGTGGCGCAACCTGCCGCGCGACGAGCGCCAGCTGGTCCAGGCGCAGAACTACATCGAGACCAGCACCGGGCTGCTCAACCGCGACTGCAGCGTGATGCCGGTGATGCTGTTCCTGTCGGACCACCGCGCCGAGACGATCGAGCGCGTGGTTGCCGAGGCCAGGGCCTACCGCGAGAGGCACCCGACGCCCGAGGTGACCTACCGGCTCGCGACCGGCAACGTCGGCGTCATGGCCGCGCAGAACGAGGAAGTGAAGGCCAAGGAGTTCGTGATCCTCGGCTGGGTGTTCGCGGCGGTCACCATCATGTGCCTCGTGAACTTCCGCTCGGTGACCGGCACCATCATGGTGATCATCCCGCTCGCGCTGGTGTCGATCCTCGTCTATGCCGTGATGGCATTCGTCGGCATCGGCCTCAAGGTCAACACGCTGCCCATGGTCGCGCTCGGCGCCGGCATCGGCGTCGACTACGGCATCTACCTCTTCAGCCGCATGCAGGAGTTCCTGGACCGCGGCCACAACGTGCACTACTCGTACCTCGCGGCCCTGCGAGTCACCGGCGCCGCGATCTTCTTCACCGGCGTCACGCTCGCGATCGGCGTCGCGACCTGGGTGTTCTCGCCGCTCAAGTTCCAGGCCGACGTGGGCCTGATGCTGACGTTCATGTTCCTCGTGAACATGCTGGGCGCGATGCTGCTGCTGCCGGCGCTGGGTGCGTGGCTGCTGCCGCGGGGCAAGACCTCGAAATAGGGTGCCTGCCGGGGCCGCGGATCGGCTAGTCGAGCGCCGGCCGTCCCCGCAGGGCCTTCTTGACCTTCTGCAGTCTCTTTCCGTCCAGCCGCCGCGCCTTCGCCGCACGGCCGGGGCGCGTCTGCTTGCGCGGCTTCGGGACGTGGCGAGCCTGCTCGACCAGGGCCTCCAGCCGCGCGATCGCGTCCCGGCGATTGGCCTCCTGGCCGCGATGGCGATGCGCCTCGATGACGATCTCGTCGTTCTGCGTGAGCCGGCGGCCCGCGAGGCGGCGCAGCCGCTGCTTGCCTTCCTCGTCCAGAAGTGACGTCGCGGCGACGAGGAAGCGCAGCTCGCAGGCGCTCGAGACCTTGTTGACGTTCTGGCCGCCGGGACCGGGGCTGCGGACGTAGGAGAGCGTGTACTCGCCCTCTGGGATCATGCTCAGTCCTGCCCGTCGTCGGACGGCACGACCGGCCGGGTGTCGCGCGGCGCGAGCGCGGATGCCGACTTGCCGCCCTCGAGGATGCGTATCTCGCGCTGGGCCGGCGGGATGGTGAGGCCCTTCGCGCGGAACAACGCCCAGATTCGCCGGTTCACGTCCGAGCGGACGTTGTTGACGCCCTCGGCGGGGTCGCCGATCCAGAAGCGCAGCTCGATCTCCATGCCGTAATCGGCGAACTCGAGCAGCCGCGCCACGGCCGGCGGGTCGCGCAGGATCCGCGGGTGATCGGCCGCCTGCAGCAGGAGCTCGAGCGCGAGCTCCACGTCGTCGTGGTAGGCGATGCGAACGGGAAGCCGCAGGCGCACCCGCGGATGGCCGTAGCTCCAGTTGATGAGCGGGTTCGTGATCACGTTCTGGTTGGGCACCAGCGTCGCGACCCCGTCGCGGTCACGGATCACGACGTGCCGGCCCCTCAGTTCCTCGACCCAGCCGAAACCCGTGGTGCTGGTGCCCGTGCTGCCGGTGAAGCTGATGACGTCGCCGGGCTTGATCGAGCGGTCGATCAGCAGCACGAAGCCGCTGACGAAGTTCGCGGCGATCGCCTGCAGGCCGAAGCCGAGTCCGAGGCCGATCGCGCCGGAAAAGACGGTGAGCGCGGTCAGGTCTACGCCCGACGCCTGCAGGCCGAACAGCACGCCGAAGGCGATCAGGAACGCGTAGGCGAACTTGCCGATGCCGATGCGCGTCGACGGCGCCAGCTCCTTGATTGCGCTGATGCGCTTGTCGATCCAGCGCGCGACCCAGACGCTCACGACCACGAACACCGTGACCGTCGCGATCGCCTTCAGCACCGACCAGATCGTGATCCGTGTCTTGCCCTCGACGAGCCCGATCGAATCGAGCTGCGCGATCACCGGATCGAGCCAGCCGAGGACCTCGGCCGCGATCACCGCCCAGACGATCAGCGTGGCGCGCAGTTCCCAGGCCTTGATCGTGCGGCTCTTCCCGAGCGAGAGCCTGAGCAGGAACATCACGAGGCGGATCACGGCGAGCAGCGCGAGCAGCGTGGCCGCCGTCTCGAACCACGGCCGCGGCGCGCCGCCCGCGGCGAACAGCGCAAGGCCGGGGATCAGGAGGCCGACGAGGTAGGGGGCGACGACGGCGAAGGCGTCGGCGACGATTCCGCCCGCATGGCCGTTCGTGCGCGCGAGATACCAGCGCCGGCCCCAGAGCACGCCGACAGTGACGAAGATCGCCGTGGCCGCGATCACCGGGAACTGGGGATTTCCCACGAACGCCCCGACCGCGCCCAGCAGTGCGGCGGCGCGATCCATCAGGCGTTGAGGTCCGGAATCAGCTCGCTCTCAAGCCGCAGGATCTGGTCCTTGAGGAGCAGCTTGCGTTTCTTCAGGCGCCGCAGCTGCAGCTCGTCGATGTAGATGTCGAGCGACAGGCGGCAGATGACGTCGTCGAGGTCCCGGTGCTCGATGCGGAGCTCGCGCAGGCGCTGCATGCGCGCGAACAACTCGGTGTTTACCTTGTCTTCGTCGGTCATGACGCCAGGGTGTCGGTCTCGAGGACAGGGAAAGCGGGGTCCAGCCACACCGGTCGGACCGACCCGGGAAGCTTAGCCAAACGACCCGGCGGATTCCACGGCACCGCCGGGTCGTGGAAGTCCGAACCGACCGAGCCTTCGAGGCGGCAGCGGACGGCGAGCGAAATGGCGGCCTCGCGGTCGCGCGGGCTGCCCCCGCCGGTCATGACCTCGACGCCGCGGCCGCCCGCCGCGGCGAATTCCGCGCACATTTCGCGGCGCGCGCCGGCCGAGAGCGGATACCGCATCGGGTGCGCGATCACCGCCTTGCCGCCGGCGCCGACGATCCACGCCGTCGCCTCGGCAAGCCCGGGCCAGTCGCCGCCGACGTGTCCCGGCCGTCCGCGCCCGAGCCAGCGCTCGAAGGCGGCGCCCATGTCGGCGGCCATGCCGAGCGCGACCAGCTCGCGCGCAAAGTGGGTGCGGGTCGGGAGGCTGCCGTCGGCGCGGATTGCCGCGAGCGCCGCGCTTCCGGGTGCGCCCGCCGCATCCAGCCGGGAGGCGATCCGCTCGGCGCGTGCCTCGCGCCGCGCCTGTTGCGCGGCCAGTGCGCAAGCAAGCGCAGGCGAGGCGGGGTCGATTGCGAGCCCGAGCACGTGGATGGACCGCCCGCGCCAGCTCGCCGACACCTCGACGCCCGCGACGAACGCGAGGTCCAGGACCCGTGCAGCCGCCGCGGCGGCCTCGACGCCCGCCACCGTGTCGTGGTCGGTGAGCGCCATCAGCTTCACGCCGTGGGCGGCGACGTGGGCGACGAGCGCCGCCGGATCGAGCACGCCGTCGGAGGCCGTGGAATGCAGGTGCAGGTCGACCGGCGAGTGCGGGCTCATACGGCGCGCGGGCCGAGCCCGACCGAGTCGACACGGTCGCCCGTCACCACGACGAATCCACGCTGTCGCGCGTAACCATCGGCCGTGTAGTCGAAGACGTAAGTGCGATGCCAGGCCAACGGGGCGTCTCCGCTACGCACCACGCGCAGGCGCAGGATCGAAACGGTGCCGTCCAGCATCTGCACGTTGGCACCGGCGCAGGTTTCCTGCGCGACGCGATTCGCGAGCTCGCGGGCCGCGAGGCTGGAATGCCAGAAGGCGACGGCTATCGCGAGCGCGGCGACGGAGAGCAGGAGCCCCCAGGTCATCGCACCAGCGCGAGCCAGTCGATGTCGGCGTCGGCGAATGCCACGAAATTCGGGTTGAGCGTGTCCTCGCGGTTGTACTCGAGCGGATCGCCGTCGAGCTTGAGGACCTGCCCGCCCGCCTGTTCGAGCACGCACTGGCCTGCGGCGGTGTCCCACTCGCAAGTCGGCCCGAGGCGGGGATAGACGTCCGCCAGGCCCTCGGCGACGAGGCACATCTTGAGCGAACTGCCGACCTCCACGAGCTCGTGCGGACCGACCCGCGACAGGAAGGCGTCCAGCGAGCTGCCGCGGTGCGAGCGGCTGCCGACGACCCGCACCGGGCCGGGCCCGCGCCTCGCGACGCGGATCGGGCGGCCCTGGGCGGTGGCGTCGGAGCGGAATGCGCCGATGCCTTCGCAGGCGAGATAGTCGCGCTCGAGCACCGGCGCATGGACGACGCCGAGTACCGGCCGCTGGTTGTCCACGAGCGCGATGTTGACCGTGAATTCGCCGTTCCGCTGCACGAACTCCTTGGTGCCGTCGAGCGGGTCCACGACCCAGAGCCGGCTCCACTTCCGGCGCGTGGCGAACGCGGCCTGGGCGGATTCCTCGGACAGCACCGGGATCTCCGGCGCGATGCGCCGCAATCCGGCGAGGATCAGTTTCTCGGAGCGCAGGTCCGCCTCGGTGAGCGGCGAACTGTCGGCCTTTTCCTGGACGCTGAACGAGGACGCGTAAACCTCGAGGATGGCGCGTCCGGCCTCGCGCGCCAGCGCGGTCACGTCGAGCAGCAGCTGGTTCGGGTCGGTGGTCATTTCGGCTCCGGAAAGTGGCGCGTTATATCATAGGCGCGTGCACGGGAGCGCTCATTCCCCCGACTGGTCCGCCATCGACACCGTCCTGCTCGACATGGACGGCACGCTCCTCGATCTCGATTACGACAAACGCTTCTGGGGGGAGCACCTGCCCCGGCGCTTCGCCGAGAGCCGCGGCATCGCAGTCGAGGACGCCCGCCGGCTGATGCGCCCGATCTTCGAATCGACGGCGGGCACGCTCGACTGGTACTGCGTCAATTACTGGAGCCGGGTGCTCGCCATCGACATCGCCACCATGAAGCGCTCCACCCGGCACGAGGTCGACTGGCTGCCCGATGCGCGCGCGTTCCTCGACCGGGTCCGGGCCGCCGGCCGCCGGCTCGTCCTGGTCACGAACGCGCATCCGGACACACTCGCGATCAAGGATGCCCACCTCGGCATCCGGCGCCGCTTCGACGCGGTCTATTCATCGCACGAATTCGGCGAGCCGAAGGAGGGCGCGGAGTTCTGGCGGAAGTTCGCCGCGCGCGAGCCCTTCGACCCGGCCCGCACCCTGTTCGCGGACGACAACGCGGCCGTGCTCGAGGCCGCGCGCGACCACGGCATCCGCTGGGTGTACGCGGTACGCCGACCGGTGCATCGTGCGCCGGCGCGCGCTGCGAACGGATTCGCGGGCGTGGAATCGGTGCTGGAGCTGGCGCAGGGCCTCGCGGCCAGGACCCAAGGCTAGCGCGACCCGCCGCCGCCGGGCCCGCTGCGGCGCCGGCGGCGCCTGCCGCCGGGAGGACCCGAGCCTGCGCCGCTGCCTTGAGGGCGGCCCGCCGCGCGCTCGACGTCGCGGGGCGACGGCCCGTCCTCTTCCTCGTCGCCGAAGGAGCGAGGCGCGAAGTGAGCGGGCCGGAGTTCCCCGAGTTCCGCGGGATCGTAGCTGCCGACCGGTATGCGGTGGCCGATGAAGGCCTCGATCTGCGGCAGCGATTCGACGTAATGCTCGCAGCCGAAGCTCACGGCATCGCCCGCCGCACCGGCGCGCGCGGTGCGCCCGATCCGGTGCACGTAGTCCTCCGCGTCCTGCGGCAGGTCGTAGTTGAACACGTGGCTGACGTCGGGAATGTGCAGGCCCCGCGCCGCGACGTCGGTCGCGACCAGCGCCGCCAGCTTGCCGTCGTGGAACTCGCGCAGCATGCGCATGCGCTTGCGCTGCGGCACGTCGCCCGACATCGCTGAGGCGACCACGCCGTTCGCCCGCAACAGGCGCTCGAGCCGCTCGGCGAGGCGCTTGGTGTTGACGAACACGAGCGTGCGGGTGGCCGCTCCCTTGCGCAGCAGGTGAACGAGGAGGGCAGCCTTCTCCTCCATCGCCGGGAAGTAGATCACCTGGCGCACGCGCTCGGCGGTGATGCGCTCGGGCTCGATGCGGATTAGCTCGGGGTCGTTCATGTGCTCGTAGGCGAGCTCGAGCACGCGGTGCGAGAGCGTCGCCGAGAAGAGCATGTTGAGGCGATGCTCCGGCGCCGGCAGCCGGCGCAGCAGGAAGCGGATGTCCTTGATGAAGCCGAGGTCGAACATCCGGTCGGCCTCGTCGAGGACCATCACCTGCACGTGGCGCAGGTCGAAGACGTGCTGGCGGAAGAAGTCGATGGTGCGGCCCGGGGTGCCGATCAGCAGGTCGACGCCCGCCGCGAGCGTGCGACGCTGCTTTTCGTAGTCGACGCCGCCGAATGCCAGGCCCAGCGCGAGACCGGTGTACTGTGACAGCACCTCGGCGTCGCGGTGGATCTGGATCGCGAGCTCGCGGGTGGGCGCGAGCACCAGCGCGCGCGGCGAGGTGGCCGGCCGGTCCGCGGCGGCGGGGTAGCGCAGCAGGTGCGTGAAGAGGGCGACCAGGAACGCGGCCGTCTTGCCGGTGCCGGTCTGGGCCTGGCCGGCGACGTCGAAGCCAGCCAGCGCCCGCGGCAGGGTCTGGGCCTGGATCGGCGTGCAGTGCTCGAACCCCGCGTCGGCGATGCCGCGGGCGACGGGTTCAGGCAGGTTCAGTCCGGTAAAGGAAAGGTCCGAGAATTGCTGATGTGTCAACGGATCACTACTTTGGGCGTCATCACTTGAAAAAAGGCCTCCGACACGTTACAAAAGGGTCCTAGCGGTGCGGTTCCCCGCACGTATTGCTCCCAAACGCGCTGAATATTGTGCCGCATCGGGCATTCGCCCGTCACCGATCAACTTGAAATCAGGAGAAATGCCCGCGTGAGCGGCAATATCGTCCATACGACCGACGCGACGTTCGATACCGACGTCCTCAAATCCGATACGCCCGTACTGCTCGATTTCTGGGCCGAATGGTGCGGACCCTGCAAGGCAATCGCCCCCATCCTCGACGACATCGCGAAGGACTACGCGGGTCGGGTCAACGTGGCCAAGCTCAACATCGACGATAACCGCCAGACGCCCGTGAAGTACGGCGTCAGGGGCATCCCGACGCTGATCCTGTTCAAGAATGGCGCCCCGGA
>Ga0190274_10001720_pt1 | contig 12818 bp, 8 predicted proteins | sample Popmic531T_FD_133002 | JGI IMG/M metagenome (GOLD analysis project Ga0190274, IMG submission 133002) | Populus adjacent soil microbial communities from riparian zone of Yellowstone River, Montana, USA - 531 T | ecosystem: Environmental > Terrestrial > Soil > Riparian zone | place: USA: Montana...
GGTCGGGAAATAGCCGAAAAAATGCTCCGGGACAACGGGATTTATGACGTCAAGGTCGTGTCGGTTCAGGGCTTTTTAAGCGATCACTATAACCCGTTAACCAAGACTGTTAACCTGAGCCCCGATGTTTACAATGGGGTCTCCATAGCCGCCGCGGCGGTGGCCGCCCACGAATGTGGCCATGCTGTTCAACATGCAGATTCCTACCGATGGCTAATGCTGAGGAGCCGCCTGGTTCCGGTGGTTCAATTCGGCTCCGGGATTGTGCAATGGGTTTTGCTCGCCGGGATATTCTTAATAAATACTTTTCCCGCTTTATTATTAGGAGGTATTATCCTGTTTGCTCTAATTACCCTCTTTTCGGTAATTACGCTTCCAGTTGAATTTGACGCTAGCCGCCGGGCACTGGCCTGGTTGGAACGGACGAATGTGACCAACACCCAGGAATATCCCAAGGCAAAGGATGCCTTAAAATGGGCGGCCATGACCTACGTAGTTGCAGCGGTAGCCTCCATCGTTACACTTATTCAATATCTTCTTATATATAATAACCGCAGCCGCCAATAAGCGAATTTTCCGCTGACTAAGCTCAGCCAACCTAATTAGATAATATTATATGTGTTGTTTTTGCTATTTCTGATAGCCAAGCAGCACATTTTTTTTACCATTTGTCCTCATCTTTGGCCGTTAATTTATTTTCTCTTAAATTTAACTGGACTTAAAAACTAACAGACATGAGAAAAATCGTAACACTCCTCACGGGGTTGCTGTTACTATTTAGTACAGCATTCTCCCAAACAAAAGAAGTAACCGGTTTGGTTACAGATGATTCAGGAGCTCCCTTACCAGGTGTTTCCGTATTGGTAAAAGGCACCAAAACTGGTACCACTACCGATGCTTCAGGTAAATTCTCTGTTCAGGTAAAAGATGGCGCTACGCTTGTAATCTCCGGGGCCAGTTATTCTGCCATTGAGATTAAAGCGACTCCCGGAAGCTTAATGTCAATAAAGCTTACTGAGAAAAAGCAAGAACTCACCGAGGTGGTGGTTACCGCCCTCGGTATCCGTCGCGAAAAAAAGGCATTGGGATATGCAGTTGCAACGGTCGACAAAAAGGCCCTGGAATTGCGTCCTGAAAGCGACGTGGTTCGTTTGCTGAATGGTAAAGCTCCAGGTGTTGATATTAGTAACACAAGCGGTATGTCCGGAAGTGGTACTAATATCGTAATACGCGGAGTAAATACCATCTCCGGAAATTCCACTCCATTATTTATCGTTGACGGAGTTCCTTTCGACGCATCTACCAATGCACAGGCAAGTTTTGTTTATGGAAACACCACGACTAGTCGTTTTCTCGATCTCGATCCAAACTCCATTGAAAGCATCAGTGTATTAAAAGGACTTAGCGCAACTACCCTTTATGGTGAGTTGGGCCGCAACGGTGTGGTAGTTGTTACTACCAAAAATGCCGGAACACGCAAGTCCAACAAGAAAATGGAAATTACTGTTTCGCAATCTTACTTTAACAACAAGGTTGCCAATCTTCCTGAATATCAAAATACATATGGTTCAGGATTTGATCAGAGTGTCGGTCTCGCATTCTTCAGTAACTGGGGAGGTGCTTTTAAAACTCCTGCAGATAGCGTTGCTCACCCTTATAGTGTTGCTTCTTTGAACGCTGCATTTCCTCAATATGTTGGAGCGAAATATGGTCTTGCTCCCAAGAACAGTGTTGAGAATTTTTTCCGAACCGGTCATATAAGCACAACATCTGTTGGTGTATCGGCTTCCGGAACAAACGCAACGTTTAATGCCAACTATACTTATATGGATGATGTGGGATTTACTCCTGGAAACAGAGTCATAAAAAATACAATCGGGATGGGAGGTAATGTTCGATTGTCTAATAATTTTACAATCAGTGGTACCGCTAACTACGCGATCACTGATTTTAAAGCACCTCCAACCTCCACTAGTTTTGGTAGTAACCCTTCCTCTTCTTCCGTTTATGGTAACCTGATCTACACGCCAAGAGCTGTGGATATACAAGGTCTCGAATGGGAGAACCCGTTGGATCATTCATCAATATATTATCGCCCGGCTAACGATATTCAACATCCGACATGGACAGTTAATAATGCATTTACCGGACAAAAAGTAAATCGGATATTTGGTAATATCGCTGCCCGTTATGATATTCTCAAGAATCTAAATATCACTTACCGGTTAGGATTTGATAATTATACCGATTTTAACTACTACGATCAGAATAGAGGTGGAAGGGTAGGTGAGGTGCTTGGTATTCACCGTACAGTTACAGGAAGAAATACAATATGGGATCACTCCTTCATCGCCAACTACAATACAAATATTAATTCCGACCTCACTATAAATGTAGATGCCGGTCTCAACTCGCAGGAAAGGCAATATCAGCAGGATGGAATGAAAAGTACGCAACAACTGGTATATGGCCTCTTCGATCACGACAATTTCATCGTGCATGAAAATACTTCGGAAGACGGCACCACGATCGACTTCAAGTCCAAAACCCAGTCTATCGGAGTGTTTGCACAGGCTTTGCTTGGTTATAAGGAATATGTCTACCTTACTGTAGGTGGAAGAAATAGTTGGAGCTCCAACCTGGAAGAAGACAATCGTTCTATCTTTTATCCATCGGCCAGCGTCGCGTTCATTCCCACTACTGCATTCGAAGGTTTGCAGAATAACAAATGGCTGAATTATCTCAAACTTCGTGCGGGTTATGCGACCAGCGCAAACTTCGGTTCTCCCTATAATACACGCCCGGTATTGGCAATCAGTACCAACGTATTTGTAGACAGGATCGGAACTGTTCTTAATAGTAATAGTATCAGCAACCGTTTGGCTAATCCAGATCTGAAGCCAGAGTTGCTGAGAGAAGTAGAATTGGGAGTGGAAAGTAAATTCATTAATAACCGACTCAGCCTCGATCTTACTTTATACAAAAGGGTTTCAGATGATCAGATCCTGGATCGTCAATTGGATCCCGCTTCCGGTTTTACCGTAACTTCTATCAATGCAGGTTCTGTAACCAACCAGGGCATTGAACTCGCATTTGGATATACGGTAGTACGTACCAAAGACTGGAACTGGCAATTAGATGCAAACTGGACAAAAAATAAAAGCGAAGTTTCGGGTTTGCCCGATGACGTAAAACAAATCGTTATTGATGGTTTCAGCAATGAAGGATTATTTGCTATCAACGGACATCCCCTTGGTGTAATACAAGGAAGTTATACTGCGAAAATAGATCCCAAGACGGGTGAGCCATCGCTCAATCCTTTGGAAGGAGTTCGTACAGTGAATGCAAGTGGAGATTACAACACTTCCAACTCAATTGGTATAATTGGTGATCCAACTCCTGATTTCAAAATGGCTGCGATCAGCACCCTGAGTTATAAAGGATTTAGTTTCCGCATGCAGTGGGATTGGACCCAGGGCGGAGATATGTTGGCATATACACCCGGAACGTTGATTGGTCGTGGTTTGACAAAGGATACCGAGTTCGACCGTTTATTACCTATTATATTACCAGGTGTTAAAGCAGATGGCACGCCGAATGATGTACAGATAAGTGCGAGCCAGGCATACTTCAACAACTACAGCGGCTTTTTCGGAATGGCGGATCTTATCACATATGATGCAACCGTAATCAGGTTGAGAGAAGCATCTCTTTCCTATTCGCTTCCAGCAAGCATGTTGACTAAAACTCCATTCGGCTCTATTTCATTAACAGTATCAGGACAGAATCTTTGGTACAACGCTCCTAATTTTCCAGAGTTTGTCAATTTTGATCCTGAAACATCCAGCCTCGGAGTGAGTAATGTGAGAGGATTGGAATACTTATCGGGACCAACATCCCGCCGTTTGGGAGCGAGTTTGAGAGTAACATTCTAAACTGAAAAACGAACAAAATGAAACTGAAAAAAATAATATTAATACTGTTGGTGTTTGCAGTGATAGGATCATGCAAGAAGTTTGACAGCATGTTGAACAACCCCAACAGTCCAACCCCGGAATCGGCTAATGCCGACCTGTATCTTACACAGGCGCAACTGGCCTTCTCGGATTTTTTTAATACAGCTTCAAGTTTTGGTACAGAAGTTTGCCGTCAGATTGTAATGTACGGACCACGTTACGATAATGCCTATTCGCCAACTAGTTTCGACGGAATATGGACCACTGCCTATACGTCGGTATTAAAACATACAAATGCGTTAATTCCCATTGCCGAAGAGCAAAAGAAATATGTGAACCTGGGTATGGCTAAAATAATGAAAGCATATACCCTGATGACGCTGGTAGATATGTTTGGCAATGTCCCCGCAGCGGAAGCGAATCTCGGCGCAGAGAATACAAATCCTGCTCCTCAGGATGGTAAGGACGTTTATGCAGGTGCCATTGCTTTGCTGGATGAAGCGATTGCAGATCTGGCAAAGCTCCCGGGTGCTTATCCGGGCTCCCAGGATTTATTTTACGGAGCCAGCAATGCAACAGGAGCCAATCGTTGGAAAACACTGGCAAAAACACTGAAGCTTCGGGCCTATGTTACGACGCGGCTTGCAGATCCGACTGCCAAAGCAAAGATTGATGCATTACTTACAGAGAATGATTTAATCGATACGCAGGCAGAAGATTTCGAATTCAAATTCTCCACTAAACAAGCAAATCCCAATAGCCGCCACCCGCGTTACAACGGAAACTATTCGGCGACTGGAACTGCCGGCGATTATATTGGTACATGGTTTATGTGGACTATGGTTCAGGAGAAAGGTACCGGTGCCAATAATGATCCTCGTACGAGATATTATTTTTATCGTCAACGCACCAACTATGCCGCTGTAACGGAACAATCTTCATCTTGCTCCGTTGCACCTCCTCCGCCGCATTATCCTGCTGGAATGCCATTTTGCTTACTTATCAGTGGATATTGGGGACGCGATCACGGAGACAACACGGGTATTCCTCCAGATGGTAATCTTCGTACCACGGTAGGTATTTATCCCGCGGGAGGTGATTTTGATGCCAATCAGGGAGTCAGCGTGGGTCTGAACCGGGGTGGACAAGGTGCCGGAATACATCCAATCTGGCTATCCGTATTTACAGAATTCTTAAAATCAGAAGCAGCATTGATTCTCGGTACTGCGGGCAATCCGCGGACCTTACTCGAAAGCGGAGTGCGAAAATCGATGACCAAAGTAATTGGATTTCCTGCTACAATAAATGTAACAGTTGATCCGACATTGGTACCCGACCAGGCAAGAATTGACGGATATGTGGCTAAAGTGCTGGCCGCATACGACGCCGCGGGAACGCCTGCTGATAAGATGGAAGTAATTATGAAGGAGTATTATTTAGCCCTTTGGGGAAATGGACTGGATATATGGAACAATTACCGCAGAACCGGCAAGCCGGGCAATATGCAACCCACGATAGATGGGAACCCAGGTTCCTTCACTCGTTCGATGCTATATCCTTCGGTATTCGTTAACCGTAACGTAAATGCCCAGCCCAAAACAGTGGATGCACAGGTTTTCTGGGATACTAACCCTCCTGGTTTCATTAAATAAAATATTACTATTATGAAGAGAATAATAATATCGTTATCTGTTGTTGCCATTCTTTTGGTGACAACCAGGTCCTGTAAAAAAGGTGACGTGGTTTCAGATTTTGCCGCAAATGGTACCGGGACCTATCTCACGCTGGTGAGTACGAATAATATAACCATCGATTACTCTAATCTGGCTACTACCAAGGTTAGTATTACTGTAAAAGAGTATGGTGACCCGTTAGATAAGATTGTAGTATATGTTACTAAGGGTGCAGTTACATTAGACAGAACGAAATGGAAAAAGGTTAAAGAATATACATATACCGGAGAAACAATACTTGAAGTATCGGCCAACGAGATGGCCGCTGCGCTGGGAATACCTGTAACATCCCTCGAGCCGGGGGCCTCTTATAGTTTGTACAATCAGGGCGTAACAAAGAGTGGTAATATTCATGATGCGGCTAATACCAATAGTTCTTACCAGGGACTTTCTGCTTATAATATGGCGCTTACCTGGTCTGCAGTTGTTGTTTGTCCATTTGTTCCAACAGGTTTTGCTGGCAATTTTGAGGTATTGGAAGATGGCTGGGGAGATTATAGCGCAGGTGACGTGGTGACTGTGGATTCTGCTTTTGCTACCTACATTAAAATGACTGTTTATCCGGGCCCCGCTTATGGCTCTGTGAACATAAAGCAAGTTAGAGTGGATATCACTCCCGCCACTGGTAAAGCTACTGTTACCAATCAGATCTATGGAGATTATCCACCCAGTTATATCGATATGAGATTAAATACGGTAGGTGCAAACAATTGGGTGTTTTCATGCGCAGGAACAATTACACTTCGCATGAATCACTTTGGTGTAACGGCCGCAGGAAACCAGGGGGATTATAACCTCCGCCTAAGAAAATTATAAACTTTTTTTCTCGTGTGACGATTGTTTTCATGCAGATGAGAACCCGGACGTTTTGGTGTCCGGGTTTTCTTATTTGTAGATGGTTTGAATAATATCTAATCCAATTAACTTTAAAATTGTTGTTGAGTAATAAATAATTTGAATGTAGTAAGACGCTGAAATGAAAAAACTCCGGCAAAAGCCGGAGTTTCATTTTATAAAAAGAACATTAAAGTTTTATTTCATCCTCATGCTGATCGAAGAAGTGGAACTCGGTAAGATGGTAGTTGCTGTTTTCCTTGACATGGATCTTCTGCCCATATTTCCATCTCCATTTCCATTGTCTTGAATTGAACATACGGCCCTTGGTCAAATAAGCGTATAAAATAGGGTGCACCACCACGGTGAGATTCTTATGCTGATGCGTGATCAGGTAACTCAGGTTCTTTTCAATTTCATCTTCCAGTATAAGCGTAGAAGAAATTTTGCCGGTCCCTGCGCAGCTTGGACATACTTCCTGCGTATTGATATTCATCTCCGGCTTCATACGCTGCCGCGTGATCTGCATCAATCCAAATTTGGATATTGGCAACACCGCATGTTTGGCCCTATCTGGTCGCATGAACTCTTCCATCGCTTCCATCAGCTTGCGCTTGTTCTCCGGGAGCTTCATATCAATAAAATCAACAACAATAATTCCTCCAAGATCCCTCAATCGCAATTGCCGCGATATTTCTGCAGCCGCTTCGAGATTTGTCTCGAGCGCATTCAACTCCTGGTTGTTGCCAACACTTTTATAACCGCTGTTTACATCAATTACGTGCAGCGCTTCAGTATGTTCAATAATAAGATAAGCACCGCTCGGTAAGTTTACCGTCTTTCCAAAAGCTGCTTTTACCTGCTTGGTAATTCCAAACTGGTCGAAGATGTGTAAGCCGTTATGATAGAAGGAAACGATCTCGCTTTTTTCCGGCGCGATACGCTGAATATAAGTGCGGGTATCGTTGAAAATATTTTTATCGTTCACAACAATCTTATTGAATGATTCATTCAACAGATCGCGGAGCATACTTGTAGCCTTGGTTTGTTCACTTAATATTTTAGCGGGAGCTACGGCGTTGCGTAAGTTCGACTGGATCATTCTCCATGTTTCTGTGAGCATGGACAGATCTTCGTGCAGTTCGGCAGTATTTTTTCCTTCTGCAGCTGTTCGAACGATTACGCCAAAGTTCTTCGGCTTAATAGCTTCAACGATTTTCTGAAGTCGTTTGCGTTCATCTGAAGAATGGATCTTTCTTGAAACTGCAACGATATCATTAAATGGTGTAATTACTACAAACCGGCCGGGCAAGGAAATTTCGCAACTCAATCGCGGGCCCTTGGCAGCTATTGGCTCCTTTAGAATTTGTACTAATATATTTGGCTTACCACTAAGCACCTCGTTAATCTTACCGGTCTTAATGATTTCAGGCTCCACCTGGAAGCTACCGAAGTCAAAACCACCCTGTGTGGTATCCGTAATAGATTGTTGTGTGAATTTGAGAAGCGAGCGGGCGTAGGGACTTAGGTCAGTGTAATGTAGAAAAGCATCTTTTTCGAAGCCAACATCTACAAAAGCTGCATTCAATCCCGGAATAAGTTTTTTTACTTTTCCAAGATATAGGTCTCCCACTGCAAAACTGCCATCCGCTTTTTCGTGATGCAGTTCTACCAGCTTTTTATCCTCTAAAAGTGCAATTTCTACACCTTGGGGAGCGGCATTTATGATTAGTTCCTTATTCAAGCGTTTCGTCTTTTACCGTCATATCATCATCACTACAAGGAAAGTTGCTGAGGTGGTATTATTTGCGGAATATCAATGGCATAAACAATCGCGTACACAGATAAAAAGCAAACAACATGTTCAGCGAACCTGCCCGATTTCGGGCGGGGGATAAGAAGTAAGTCGGCCGGCATACAAGGTTTTGCCGGCCGCTATCGAAGATTTTTTACCTGCTCTTCTTCTTATGGCGGTTTTTTCTCAGTCTTTTCTTACGCTTATGCGTCGCAATTTTATGACGCTTTCTTTTTTTACCACAAGGCATGATGCTGCGAATGATTTAGTTAAATAATGTGTTTAAATATCTTTTTTCTTTTTGGGCTAAGAGGTTAAAAGGGAAAAGGAGATAAAATGAATACGCTGGGTATCCTCTTTCTCATTTTTCAATCAAACACTTAACTCTTTGGGGTTAAAGATCAAATGAGTTCAAACAATTTTTAAGAACTTCTCTTATTCCTCGTTTTCTCTTTGATGCTCTTAGCCTATTTCTTCAATTCTTCAATCCTTTGATTGATCTCTTTGATTATTTCGTCTTCTTTAAAGAACTTCTTACTTGCCTCGTACCATTTCACTGCATTTACCTTGTCGCCACTTCGCTCATAAGCTTCTGCAAGTGTTAGAATTGCTTCCAAATTCTGCGGCTGCTTCGAAACCACCTTCGTCAAACGCTCGATTGCTTTGTCAAATTGTCCCGATTCCATGCCACCGAGTCCTAACATGAACTGAGCGTACATATTATCCGGATCTCTTTCGGCAACTTCCCTAATTAACTGAATGCCCTGCATTGGATTCTGGCTGATGCCACCGAATAGATAGCAGCTACCCAAGCCAATCTTAGAGGAATCATTTCCAGGATTTAGAACCAGTGCCTTTTCAAACAACTCTTTTGCTTCGCCTGCCATCCAACGCTTAAGCTCTGGATTGCCCTGCTGACGAAGGCCCTCTAAAAAATAGTGGGCAGCAAAGGTGAGGCTTTTCTCTGAATTTTCCAATTTAGAAGCCATTCCGGAATAATATGCATAAGGCAGGAGCATATGTGCCGAATCCCTCCAGAAATTAGCTATCTGGCGATAGACTTTTATCTGCTGTTCCTTCACATCTCCCCGTACCACAGCAGCTTCCAGCTGATTGATATAAGCTTGTTGATCCTGATTAAGTTGTTGCTTTGCGGCCGATAATACAGCCTTGGTATCCACCACATCACCCGGGGCCGGAGCGGTTGTACCTGGTTTAGCGACAGCATTGTTGTTTTTGGATGGGACAGTGCGGCCAAAAAAATAAATAAGGCAGAAGAGGAGGACTCCACTGCCGACAAGGAGAAATTGCTTCTTATTCACTGCTTCAATAAAATTTAAGCAGCAAATTTACGCTTCGTGATCGGGGTTTGGCTGATCTTCTTTTACTGACTGCAATTTTTTAACCTCTGCAACAAATTCTTTGGCAGGTTTAAATGCAGGGATGTAATGTTCAGGAATATGAACTGCAATATTCTTTTTAATATTACGTCCAATCTTAGCGGCGCGCTTTTTGGTAATGAAGCTTCCAAATCCGCGTATATAGATATTTTCACCGGCTGACAAGGTATCTTTTACTTCCTTGAACATTGTTTCCAGCGTAACCAAAACATCAACCTTGGGAATACCTGTTTTTTCAGATATTTGGTTAACGAGGTCTGCTTTTCTCATACAATTGAATTTTTAATGGGTAAAAAAAAACTGTTTTTTATTTCATGGCCAACACCCACATAATCAATTCATTACTGAAATTAGAACTTTCTTACGAAATAATCAAGAAAATATAAACTATTGATAATGACTTGCCCATCCCCTTTTCGGCTTCATTTTCTAACTACACTCATTTTCAAAACGTTAAACTATTATAATTAGTATGAAGCCTGCGTTTACCCAAAAGCTTTTAAGGTGGAATCTGCATAAAAATAAGCGCAAGATGCCATGGAAAGGGGAGAAAGATCCATATAAAATATGGCTGAGCGAGATCATTTTGCAGCAGACCAGAGTGGATCAGGGTTGGGCCTATTACGAGAAATTTATCAAAGCCTTTCCTACTATCAAACATCTTGCAATAGCCAAAGATGAAAAAGTTTTCAAGTTATGGGAAGGGCTAGGTTATTATTCCCGATGCAAAAACTTGCTGGCAACTGCCCGCATTGTAATGAATGAGCATAAAGGAATCTTTCCTTCAGACTATGATGACATTAGAAAATTGAAAGGAATAGGGCCGTATACTGCAGCAGCGATTGCTTCATTTGCATTTGATATACCATGGGCTGTAGTAGATGGCAATGTACAAAGGGTTTTGGCGCGGTACTTTGGAATAACAACCCCGGTAGATAATAATGCGGGGAAGAAGTTATTCGATCAAATAGCGCAGGCGTTACTTGATAAAGATCATCCCGCGATCTACAACCAGGCCATTATGGATTTTGGTGCGACGATCTGCAAACCGCAAAATCCCCTTTGCGAAGAATGCGTGCAGCGCGCCGATTGCGTTGCATTGAAACAGGATCAGGTGAAATCACTTCCGGTTAAAGGAAAAGCAATCATTAAAAAAGAAAGATGGTTCTATTATTACCTGATTGTTTTAAATAAACAGGTGTATGTAAAAAAACGGACCGGTAAAGACATATGGCAGAACCTGCATGAATTTGTGTTAGAAGAAGCGTCGGGAGCTACCAATATCCGTTTTGAACAATCGAAATTCTTGAAAAAATTGTTTGAGAAACAGGCATTCACGGTTATTGCTGCCAGTAAAGTGTACCGACAACTGTTATCACATCAGCACATTAATGGTCAGTTTGTAATAATAAGTGTAAACAAACCGATTGCAGGATTGAAAGAGTATATGTTAATAGAAAATAAGAAGATAAAAAGACTTGCATTCCCCGGATTGATCAATAAATACCTTCATTCCAAACCCGAATTCCTCGCCCTTTAATTGGGATAAACAGGCTAAAAAAAACGGGAATTTTCTTCGAAAAAATTTAACTTTAAAGAGAAAAGGAACCAACAGGCGATTTCAAATCAATAAACTTATCAGTATGAGAGGTGTAAACAGGGTGATGCTTATTGGAAATTTAGGCAGAGATCCGGATGTACAATTTCTCGAAGGTAATATTGGTGTGGCGAAATTTCCACTTGCCACAACTGAAACATTTAAAGACAGGGGAGGTAAGCTCATTTCGCAAACAGAGTGGCATACAGTAGTACTCTGGCGTGGTTTAGCAGAGCTGGCTCAGAAATACCTGCATAAAGGAAGCCTGGTTTATATTGAAGGTCGGCTGCGGACCCGTAGTTGGGAAGATAAAGAAGGGAATAAAAAATTCGCTACGGAAGTGGTGGGCGATAACCTGATCATGCTCGACAAGAGAACAGATGGTCCCGGTCATCAGTCTACGCATAGCAGCACTTCACAAACTGACAATGCTGAAGGGTTTCACAGCCAGGAAATACCCCCATTGGGAGAGTCTTCACAAGACTTGCCTTTTTAATAGATTCTTGTATTATTTTTGCACCCATAGCATTTCAAGGGCAGGCCGTATGACCTGCCTTTATGATTAACTGTAACACATGTGCCCGTTAATCGCATTTAGTAACTAAACTGTATACTTTGGATAACGCTGGTTATTGTTTCTTGAATGGGGGGATCTTTCCGGTATTGCTGGCTTCTGGTGTACAGGCTACCACTACTATACTCGCCTTATTTGTGGTTGTGCTATTAATCCTTTCTTTCTTTATCTCGGGAGCAAAGATTGCATTCTTCTCGCTCAATTACCGCGATATCAATACGCTCAAAACAAAGCAAGATGTAGGTTGGAAACGAATAGCATCCTTGCTGGAAGAACCTAAAACACTTCAAGCATCCTTGCTTATTGCAAATGCTTTGGTTAATATCGCCATCATTATTCTTTCAAACCTTCTTATCGACAAGGTGATATCCTTTGGCCCTAATGCCAATATGCAATGGGTTAAACTGGCAATAAAAGTTCCGGTTATTACTGTAACCATTCTTTTGTTTGGCGAAGTATTACCAAAGATCAGGGCATCACATAATAACCTGCGTACTGCTTATGAAGCTTCTTACCTGGTAGAAGGTATTTATTATCTCTTTAAATGGTGGAGTTACGGATTGATCGCGATGTCTGATAAAATTGAGAAATTTTTTGGTGGATCTGCATCCCGGGCATTAACGCAACAACAACTGGAAGAAGCAATCCGTTCCACCGTTCACGAAGTGGAAGGTCAGCGTATACTGGAAGGAATTTATAAATTCCGTCATATTACGGTTAAACAAATCATGCGAACCCGGCTCGATGTGAGCGGTATCGAACATAATATCTCTTTTGTAAGGCTAAAACAGCGTATAGAAGACCTTCATTATTCACGTTTGCCTGTATACAGAACAAGTCTCGACGATATCGCGGGCATGATACATACCAAGGACCTACTTCCACATCTTAACGAGAACGATGACTTTAACTGGCACAGCGTAATGCGA
>Ga0190274_10001721_pt1 | contig 12814 bp, 7 predicted proteins | sample Popmic531T_FD_133002 | JGI IMG/M metagenome (GOLD analysis project Ga0190274, IMG submission 133002) | Populus adjacent soil microbial communities from riparian zone of Yellowstone River, Montana, USA - 531 T | ecosystem: Environmental > Terrestrial > Soil > Riparian zone | place: USA: Montana...
CTACAAGGGACTCTTGCGTTGCCACCTGGGATTGTCCGTGCCCGAGCCCGCGGCCTGTCGCATCCGCGTGGGGACGCACATCACTGGCTGGCAGGAAGGCCGCGCGCTGATATTCGACGACACCTTCGAGCACGAAGTCTGGAACGATGGCAGCTCACCGCGCGTGGTGTTGTTCATCGACTTCATGCGGCCAATGCGTGCGCCACTGCGCTGGGTAAACCAGGCCGTGCTCTGGCTCATTCAGCGTTCGCCGTATGGCCGGCAGTCGATGCGGCGATTCTCGGATTGGTACGCGGGCCGCGGCATCGACGCGGATCTTTAGATCAGGAAACGAAACGCTGAACCAGCCAGATGGCGGCTCCCGCGAGCAGCGCTAGCAGCAATGCATGCGCTGCATGGATCAGCCACACGATGCGGCGCATATGGGCCGCATCGTTGACGCGCGGAAATGGCGTCTTCGGTACCGGCACGCCGAGGAATGCGCACAGCGGCTCCCATCCCTCGCGCACGTCGAACACCAGCAGTCGCTGCGGTGGAATGGCCGCGCGCACCTCGTCCAGGTGCCGCGCGTAACGCTCGAGCATGTACGCGCGGTCGTCGAAGCGTCCCTCGAAGGCGCCTTTCCACAGTAGTTTGTCCGTGACCGCGGCGATGAGCCCGAAAGGCGGAAGCCACGTGGGGAGCGCGCGGCGCAGCGGCAGCAGCGTTTCGCGGGTACTGCGGTACCAGTCCGCGGCATCGCGGCTCGACAGGATGACCCGGGCGTCCGGGTAGTGAGCCGCAAGCTCGCGATAGAACGCCGCACACGGAAAATCTCCGGTGGACGCGTAACCCTGGAAGAGGGATTCCCAGTCGGGACGTGCGCCTTCGAGAATCGCGCGCCAGCGCGGCACGTGCCAGTCCGCCAGCATGTTGCGGAAGTGATAGCAGCGGCCGAAGCCGAGTTGTTCGAGCGCGATCTTGAGCGAGCTGGTGCCCGTGCGTCCGAAGCCGGCGCCGATGACCTTGAGCATGATGTGCTGGACTATAAACGTTGACGGCGCCGCGCGCGCGAAGTGAGCTGCACCGCCCTTCAGGGCGGCGTGGTCAATACCAGGTTCAGTCGGTTATGCGCGGCGACGATCTTCGCGAACAACTTGTCAGGCGCTGCGATCAGATCGATCGCGATCGGCACTTCACCCGCCATCCCGGCCGCCAGCCGCGACTGGTTCATCTGCTCGAAGAGACCGAACAGGGATTGCGCATTGTCGGTGCCCGTGAAGCCGAACTTCTTGATGTACACGTACTGGTAGACGTACCAGTACTCCTGCGTGGTGAACATGCCCTCGTAGCCGTAAGGAATGAGCTGTCGCAGCATCTCGGTCTTCTCGGCGTGCACGTAGAGGAAGTCGGTCACGCCGTGCAGCGCGAGGTTGTTGGCTACAGTCTGGTTCCATGGCACCAGGAAGCCGAGAAAGTCGTCGGTGCCGTCGGTGAATTGTTCAGGCAGGTATTTGAGAAAGCGCTGCTCGAGGATGTGATCGACCTGGAACAACATGCCGAACCCGCGGCCCGACACCAGGTCGCGAAACTCGCGGTAGGGCAGGATGTCGCTCAGGAATTTGCGGAACTCGCTGGCTTGCGACGAGCTCACGGCGTATCGGCGGCCATCGACATAGGGACGGAGCATCGCGCGCCAGTTGATGCCGAATTCCCCTTCCATCATTCGTGCGGCCAGGGCGTCGCCGTTGAGGCTGTCGAGCCACTCCAGTGCCGCACGCCCCGTCTTGCTCTGTTTCGCCTTGCGTGCAGAGTAGGTAGCGAAGTCCTCGAACAGCGAGCGATAGACCATCTCTCCCGCCAGCGTGGGATCGCGCACCGCCGAGAAATCGCTGGTGAACAGGCGGAACACGATGGCGTCGCGCGCCGTCTCGTAGAACTCGCTCCACAACACCGAGTGACCCATCTCTTCCAGCGTGCCCTTGAGGAGCATGACGTCGGTGGCATCGGTGGCGAATCGGAACAGCTTGGTGACGTGCTCGGCGTCGTCGGGCGAGAGCTCATCGAAAGCCGGCAGCGATTCGATGGCGATGCGGCGCATCTGGTCGATGAGATGGCTTTCGGGGATGTCGTCGATCATGTCGGCGTTGAGCAGCACCGGCATCAGCAATTCTCCGAGCGCATCCGCCAACGGCCGACGGGCTCCCGACTTCAGGCTCGTCTTCAACAGCGTGAACATTTCATCGCGGACTGTGTCGTCGGCGTAATCCACGAAGTCGCGCAGAAGCCGCGGCCCATTGCGCAGGAATGCGCGCGCCTGCTGGACCAGGCCGGGATTCATCGAGATGAGCGGCGCGCCGGGCATCAGGGAACCGCCGGCATCGGACAATTCCTTCAACATTCCGCTGCTCACGCCGGGAAGAACTCCGAGCAATGCGAACACACCCATCAGTGCGAGGTCCCCATCGGTCACCTCATCGCCGTACCAGGTGCGGCCCGTGCCGGCGGCGTACACCACGCCACCAATCTCGATGATGGAACCGACCACCGGAATCATTTCGATGGCGCTCACCATCATGTTGATCGCGAATGTCTGGCTCGCCGGTCGTGTCGCATAGGGCGCAATCTCGCGGAATCCGCGCCCGTGGGCCACGACCCAGCCGGTGAAGGGCATCACCGATTGGTCGTCCATCACCGCGTGCTCCACGGTTACGTGCGAGACATGGATGTCGAAGGGATTCGGGTCATCCGATAGATAGAGGTTGTCCAGCGGCGACTGCGCCGCACGGACGTGCACGCTGCCGCAGGTCACGATGCGCACGTGGTAGTGAGAGATATAGAGCGAGTTGCCGGGGCGGGGCAGGCCCGTGACTTCCACGGAGAACGAGCCCGGTTTCGTCGGATCTTCGTGCGTGACATCGACGCGCCAGCTCGTTCGGCCCGGCGCTTCGTGCGTCACCACGCAACTGCCCGGCTTGCGCAGGATCTTTGCGCGATCGCCGGACTCCGCCACTCCCTCGAGCCCGACGAATTCCACCGCTTTGAGCTCGTCCCGCATCTCGCCACGTTGCGGCTGAATGGCGATGCTCGTGGGTAGCACGCTCCACTGCGGATCGTATTCGGCGCGTACGAAGGTGCTGACCGGTTCGAACATCCCCGGGCGCAGCGGCTCGCCGCGTTGTGGCACGTCCGCGCGCGAGTTCGCACGCACGATCTCGAAGTTCACGCTCGAACGATGGCCGATGGCGCCGCGGGGAAGCGGTCGCGGCTCTACCAGCTCCACATCCGGAGACAGCACCAGCAACAAGGTGTCCGGCTGCGTGGGCTTGTTGTCCTTGGGCAGGCGCGGCGCTTCGATGAGCTGCCACCAGACGGGCCGATAACCACCACCGGCGCCAATCTTGCGCGGCCAGGCCATCTTTGCGATCCGTGTCGTTTCGGGGTCGCCGCCGGGCGTCTTCGATTCCTCCATCAGGGCGATCTCGCACCACGCGAGATCACCCTCTATCCACCCGAACTCGACGAATCTCGATCTGTCCGGCGCACCCAGGATGTCGGAGGTCTGGCTATCAAGAGCCATCGATGATGCTCGTGTCCGAGTCGAGCACGACCAGGCTCGTGGGTACGGAGAACTCCCACGGATCGCCGTAGGGCACGGCCGTATCCAGCGTCTGATCCAGGCTCTCGGCGATCTCCGCGACGATGGGTACGTACAGCGGTGAACCCACGACCGGCGCATCGCGCCCGCCCCAGATCTTGTTGGTGTCGAGGTAGTAGAGAATCGCGCGCTCGAATCCCGGACGAACCGGCACCTGCACGCGCGAAGAGCCTGCCTTGCGGAAGGCCTCGAACACCGGGTCCGGATCGGTCTCCAACAAGCGCTCGTCCCAATCATTCTTCTCGCCCCAGAAGTAGGGATAGAAGAGATAGGTCATGTTGTCCCACTGGAATGCCTGCTCGAAGAACGACAACTGTTCGCCATACTCCATGGCCACCGGCACATCGATCTCGGGCAGCGTGTGATTCGCCGACAACGGCTTCACGGGGTCGAACAGATCGAACGACTTCTGCATGAGCATGTTCAGCGAACCACGCTTGAGCTCGGTGCGCTCCACTTCGCGCTTCTGGTCCGGTGAGAGATCCGAGCCAGGCAGCACCGCCTTGTTGGATAGCGAGGACAGCTCGGCGTTGTAGGTCTGCCAGGCCTTGTCGTTGGCGGCTTTCAGCTTCGCCCAATTCGCCATCTGCCAGCTCTGGAAGGCTTCCGCCGTACGTGTGCAGGTCACGCGAATTCCTGCAACCGCTGCGGCGATGTCGAAGGACAACGCGGTGATCTTGATCACGCCTCGCACGGCGCTCAGCGCCACGTCGCCTTCGCCATTGATCATGTTCATTTCCTTGCCCGCCACCTGCAGCTCGTACTTGGCGTCCGCCTCGTTCTTGTCCTTGAGGAACGTGTGCTTGGAGCCCCTGACGTTGGTGTAGGTCGCCTCGTAACCATCCGGCACGGTGGCGGTCCCTTCCGTCGTCTTGATGTTGTAGTCGCTGTCGCCCAGCGTTCCGTGCGTGGTCTCCGGCAGCATGAGGCTGGTGCAGATCTCGATCGTCTCCGCCGGCGGCGGCGCCAGGTCCACCGCGCCATAGGTTTTGGCCAGCTTCATCCAGTAGTTTGAGCTGCCCGAGTTCTCGCTGATGTCATCCGCCGTGACGGCCAGCTCCGGCGGCACTGCCGCCACCGGCTTCACCGTGCTGCCTTTCTCCATCGCCCAGTGCCACACGGAAGCGGGCTCCGGCACGTAGAACTCGAGCATCAGGCGGCGGCCGTAGTTCATCACCTGCGCACGCCAGCGCTGATCCAGCCAGCGGTATACGCCGACGATGTTCTGCGATCCCGCCAGGTCGTTCTTGAACGAGTGATTGTTGACCTCCTCGGTTTCCGTGAGCGTGGTCAGCGTGCTCGACGAGAAATTGCGCTGAGTCAGCGTCGACACCGAGCGATCCACCACGTCCTGCGCGAATGTGCTGGCCGTGGAGCTGGATTCATCGCGCGATGTTCCGTAGGAGAAGTCAGCGCTGGCGTCCACCGACAACACTGGCCCGTAGTTGGCCGAGATCGACGATCCAAGGGACAGCGACATTTCCTCCGCGATCGAGCGCGTGGTTTCCGTCGACAGCTCCGAGCGCGTGTTCGTCTGCAGGTCACGCGTGGTTTCGGCCGTGTTCTCCGTTTCACTGACCAGCGTCTGCGTGGTGCGATCCAGCGTGCGGTGATTGCGTGACCGGCTTTCCGTCGCCATCACGTTCTCGATGTAGGCGATCTCCGAGCGCCGGTATCCGATGAGTTCCTGGTTGACGATGAGGAGATCCGCAACGCCCGAGGGCCGGATGCCACTCGCGCTCGCGCTGCGGCCGAGGTTCGGCAGAGTCACCGTCTTCGACAGCGCTGCCACCGCCACCGCGAAGCCTGCGCCCAGGCGGCGCGCCACCGCGACTACGCGGACCGCGGTCTGCAGTCGCCGCCGTGCGGCGGCCGAGGAAATCGTGGAGTACGAGGCAGCGATGAAACTGTCCTTGGCCAGCGCTGCCACTGCGATCGGGTCTTCGAGTCTGTGGCGGACCTGGGGTGGCAGTGTCTGGAAGTAGGCAGACAGCGCCGCCGGGGGTATCGGGTTTCCCGCGGCGATGAACGCCGGTTCCGCTTTCACGAGCGCAGACAGCAGCGCTTCGTTGCGATCGCTGCCGAGGTACGCCTCCTGGCGCACGTAGTCATCGCAGAGACGGATCGCTTCGTCGAGCGACTCCGCCTGGGCGAGAGAGATCTGAAACTTGGTGTCTTCGAGCGGGCTCAGGTCGACGTCACTGTCCAGAGCGAGCGGGCGCGGTGCACGCACCGTCACCATGCGAAACAAACTTTGCATTCCCATGTTCGATTCCTTTCGATGTTGTGTGGCGTAGCCATGCTAGGTGACGGGGAACACGTCGCCGAGCGCGCATCAGGCGCGGAGAGTCGAAAGTTAGACTTGCTTCAAGATAAGGAGAATGACGTGCGAAAGCCGTGTCCGGATCCGAAGAACAATTCCGTTATGGCGGCCGCGGTGCGTCACAGGCCATGCGCATCGAGCCGTCCGGGGCCACCAGCATGAATCCGCCGCCGTACACATCCCTTGGCCGCGAATGCCTGGGTAGATAGCAGCGCCAGGGCAAGGAAGACAACTCGCGTGAGACCCATTCAAGCTCCGGATGGCGGGTTGGTGTTGCAACGAGTGAGCGACTTCAGACGGGTCAATATGTCGAGTTGCTCGCAACTGCGCCCGTGGCGAGCGTTGGCAGCGTGCGTCCATGGAAAAAGCGTCACAATTGCCCTGATCGCGACACATACTCGGGCATGTGCGCCGGCCTTCTGGCGCCAGTGCCGGTGGGTATTTTGGGGAGTCAAATGTCGCGTCTATCCCTGTTGTCCGTATTTGCGAGCCTGGTGCTGGTGGCCTGCGGGGGTGGAGGCGGCGGCGGAAGCAGCAGCAGCAGCAGCAGCAGCAGCAGCAGCGGAGGCGCCGGGCGAAATCTCACGCTGACACTGTCGACGAACACGATGGATATCGTCGCCGTCGCGCCTGCGACCGGCTCGCCGGAACCGCGTCCGCTGGCGGGGGCCATTACCGGTACCGGCACCGGAACACTCTATGTGCTGCTCTCGACGAGTGATCCTGCGGTCGCCACGGTCGGTGCGATCACGCTCGGCACGAACAGCGCCGCCACCGAGATCATTCCGGCAGCCGTAGAAGCACTGGGTCCTGGACAACACACGGCGACGATCACGGTTCGCGCCTGCTTGAACGACGCCACCTGCGCCACGAACCAGGTCAATGGCAGTCCCGCGACCGTCACCGTCAACTACCGCATCAACGGCACGCAGAGCACCGTCAGCTCGCTCACGTTCAACGTCGGCAACACGGCGCAGCCCGCGGACCTGACGCGCGCGTTTTCGGTGAGCTCGTTTCCGGCCAGCGGTTGGACCGCCACGAGCGATATACCGGTGTTGAACGCCACTCCCGCTACCGGTGGGGCAGCGCTCGCGACGCCGGTCAGCGCGTCCATAGACGCCGCCGCTCTCGACACATTCTCCGGGGGAACCTACGCCGGAAGAATTCGATTCACGCCGAACGCGGCGGGCCTGGTTCCGTTCGATCTGCCGGTGACGGTCAACATCACGCGCACGCGCGTGAACTTCGTGGCGCCGCACGTGGCGGTCGCAGGTCGAAACGACGGGATCATCATTCGCGGTGAAAATTTCAATGCGGCTCCGCCCACCGGCGTTCTGATCGGCTCCACGCCGGTCACGAGTTTCCTGTTAGCGAGCGATACCGAAATCCTGGCGATACATCCTCCGCTTGCGGCGGGTGCGCACACCGTGCACGTGACGAATGCGCAGGGAGTCGACCGTACCACCGCCGTCCTTCACGTCGTCAACGTCGGCGCCATGCCCGCGGCGGCACTCGACTATCCGGATGGAGCCGGCGCGACGGCGTTTACGCTGTTGCACGACGCGCGGCGCAGCGCGCTCCTTGTACAACTCTTCTATAACACCGTCGGCTCGGCCTCGAGCCAGGTCGTGCGCTACGCCTACAATGGCACGAGCTGGCAGCAGACCGGACGCATCTACATTCCTCATCGCAGCACGATCGCCTTGTCGGTGAATGGTGATGCGCTGTTCCTCGCGCATGGAGCCGCGGCCACGTTCTCCGTGGAAGAGCGCGATCCGGTGTCGCTCGCGTTGGTGCGCACGACATCGGCCGCGAACTCCTACCACGAAGCATTTTCCATGGCGGTCGCGAGCGACGGCAATGTGCTGATCGAAACCAACAGTACGTTCTCCTCGACGAGTTTCGAGGAGCTGCTGTTCTCGCCGCTGAGGCGCACGATCCAGACCATGATCCGGCCCGGCGGGCGCGTGACCAACCCGCCGATGACACAGCATTCGGGACACACGGTGGCGAGCGGTGACGGCTCGAAGGTGTTGATTGCCGATACGCAGAATCAGTGGACGGTGCGCTATTACAACGATCTCGAAACCCTTTTCACCTTCGATCCGACTCAATCTTTCAGGCCGTACTTCCTGCAACTCGCGATGAACCGCCGCGGCACGCTGATGGTTTCGCGCGAGGATGGCGTCTATGACGCCAACTTCCATCGGATCGGCTACCTGCCGAACACCACGCGTCTGTTTGGAGTTTCGCAACATCTGCCGCGGGTTTACACGTTCGACGACAACGGGACCATCCGCACGTTCGACACGTCGGCCATATCGATCAGTGGGTCCCTCGCGGAGGTTCTGCCCGCCATAACGCCTCTCGCCGATCCGGACGCGCTGTTCGGGACTGCGCCGATGGTTGTTTCGCCGGATGGACTAACCACCTTCGTCGCGGGCCGCGCCAGATTGCTCGTGCAGCCACTGCAGTAGGTTCATGCGGTGGTGATAAGGTTGTGAGGTGAGCCTTCATCGGGCGTCTACGGGCGCCATCATCAACCTGGGTCAGTTGCTCGGCCGCGGCGGCGAGGGCACGGTGCATGCCGTCATCGGCGCACCGAAACTCGTGGCGAAGATCTATCTGAAGCCGCCCGACGCCGCCAAGGCGGACAAGCTCAAACTCATGATTCGCGGCAAGTCGAGCGGTCTGCTGGGCGTGGCGGCCTGGCCCGTGGACCTGCTGACCGACGAGCGTGGCGCCGTGCGCGGCTTCCTCATGAGTCGCATCAGTGCGCGCCAGGATGCGCACCGGCTCTACAGCCCGAAGAGCCGCCGCGGCACGTTTCCCGATGCGGATTTTCGTTTCGTGGTGCGCGCCGCAACCAACCTGGCGCGGGCCTTCGGGCAGATCCACGCCGCGGGGCACGTGATCGGCGACGTGAATCACGGCAACGCGCTGATCGGCAAGGACGGCACCGCGGTGCTCATCGACTGCGATTCCATCCAGGTTCGCGATCGGAGCCGCACCTTCGCCTGTGACGTGGGGACGCCGTTGTTCACGCCGCCGGAATTACACGGCAAGACATTCCGCGGCCTGCACCGTACCGAGAACCACGATCGGTTCGGACTCGCCGTGCTCACCTTCCACCTGCTGTTTCAGGGCCGTCATCCGTTCGCGGGCGTATACGCCGATGGCGAGATGCCGCTCGAGCGGGCGATCGCCGAGTCTCGTTTCGCGTACGGCGCGCATGCCACGGCGCTCGGCATGTCGCAACCGCCCGGCACGCTGGCGCTGACGACCTTCGGCCGCCCGATCGCCCGGTTGTTCGAGCGCGCATTCGCGCCGCCCGGTGGCGAGGAGGAGCGTCCATCCGCGATCGAGTGGATAGAGGCCCTGAACGCTCTCGAGCACGAACTGGCCGCGTGCCCTCTGCGTCCGCGGCACTTTCACCCGCGTGGCGCAAGCTGCTGCTGGTGCGAAATCGAGACGCTCACCGGCGCAAGATTGTTCGATGAAAGGCAGGGGCCCTCGGCTGATGCCGATGCCGTGACCGCCGAACGATTGTGGAAGGCCATCGAGGGCGTGCATCCGCCGACGGAACTCGAGCTGCCAAAATTTGCGTGGAAGGATGGGGGCGAACCCGCCGGCGACTTCCAGTGGAGCAGGCTCAAAAAAACGTTCTTCGACGGAATTCCGTCAGTGCTGGTCGGCGGCGTTCTCGCGGTCGGCATCCTGGGCTCGGAGTTCGGTGCATTCGCGTCGATCGCCATGATCGGTCTGCTGGTCGGCGCCGGAATCTTCATCGGCGCGTACGCCAAGCCAGGCGGAAAGTCGCGCCTGTCGCGCGCGCTGCGCGTCGAGTGGGATCGCGCGATTGCCCAGTGGCGCAAGAACAGTTCTGCGGGCCACTATGCCAGTGCACGCTTGGAACTCGAGAGGTCACGGCGTTCTCTGGTCGAACTCGTGGGACAGCAGCGCCATGAGCTCGAACGGCTCATGCAACTCCTCGAATCGCAACAACGGCAAGCGTTTCTCGATACGTTCGAGATCGACAAGGCGAGCCTTGTGGACGTCACCCGGGCGCACATCGAGAAGCTCGCGAGCCGCGGGATTCGCTCCGCGGGTGACATCAGGCGTTATCGAGGCAAGCTGTCGGGGCTGGTTCCGGCGCCTGTCATGCTCGAGCTCCGTGCCTGGGCGGCGCAGTGCTCTGACAACTTCAAGTTCTCCACCCGCGACTCGATGTATGTCGCAGAAGCCGCGAAGATCGAAGAGAAATACAGCCGGCAGCGCCGCGTCATTCTCGAAGCGCTGCGCCGCGGCCCCGAGCTGCTTGTGTCGAAACGCGACGAGATCGCCAGTGCGCGCGCGCGGGCCGAAGATGTCCTGCGGCGCAAGCATGAATATCTGAAGGCGCGTCGTGGAAAGGTGGAAGAGTAGACATGCTTCTGCATACCATGCATTCAACATGACCACCTTCGATCAGGTTCCTTTCGACAACGTGGAGTTCGCGGACAATCCCGAGCCCCGCTGTGCCTGCCTGCTGCTGCTGGATACGTCGGGCTCCATGGAGGGCGCGAAGATCGCGCAGCTCAACGCCGGTCTCGCCACCTTCGCCGAGCAGTTGCGCGGCGACTCCATGGCCGCCAAGCGTGTGGAGGTGGCGGTGGTCACGTTCGGTCCGGTCAAGGTGGTCCAGAATTTCGTCACCGCGGACACCTTTTCTCCGCCCGCGCTCAAGGCATCCGGCAACACGCCCATGGGCGCGGCCATTGAACGCGCCGTCGCGCTCGTATCGGAACGCAAGAAGGCCTATCGCGCGAATGGCATCGGGTATTACCGGCCATGGATTTTCCTGATCTCGGATGGCGAACCCACCGACAAGACGGACGCGGCCCAGTTGCTCGTCCGCAAGGGCGAGTCGAAGAAGTCCTTCATGTTCTATTCAGTGGGTGTCGAAAACGCCGACATCGGCAAACTGGCGCAGATCGCGGTCCGGCAGCCGCTGCGGCTCAAGGGTCTGTCTTTCGGCCAGTTGTTCGTCTGGCTCTCCGATTCGCTGAGCAGCGTTTCGCGCTCGCAGATTTCCGACGCGCCCGAGCTCACCAACCCGGCCGCGCCTGGCGGTTGGGCGAAGGCCGAGTAGTGCTCTGGCGTTACGCCTGCGGGCAGTCCACGGGAAGTTCGCACGAGAAGTTAGGCAAGCCTTGCCAGGACCGCATGGCCTGCGCCACGGCAGATGCGGATGCCACGCTCATCGCGGTGGTGGCCGATGGCGCCGGCACCGCGGGACTCGCGCATGTCGGTGCGGAGATTGCCGTGGCCACCGTGAGCAGTGTCGCGCAACTCGGTGTGCGCGCCGGGCGCACGGACTACCCTGACATCCTTCGCGAAGGCGCCACACTCGCGCGCCAGCGTCTCGTCGAGGCGGCGGCCGAGAGAAAAGCAGACCCACGAGATCTTGCCTGCACGCTGCTGGCGGTCATCGTTGCACCGATCGGCGGTGGCGCGCTGCAGATCGGCGACGGCGTCATCGTCATTGCCGAACAACCACTCTCGTGGCGCTGGCTGTTCTGGCCGCAGAAGGGCGAATACGCCAACACCACGTTTTTCCTGAGCGACGAGAAATCGCTGGCCAAGGCCGAAGTGGGTCCACTGCCAGACGAGGTTCAGGACGTGGCGCTGATGTCCGATGGTCTCGAGCCGCTGGCGCTGCAGTTCGCGAAGCGCACGGCGCACGAGCCCTTCTTTCGTACGGTGCTCGCGCCCTTGCACGCGGCCCCGGGCAACGGCGAGGCGACTGCGCTCTCGATGGGCCTCACCACGTTGCTGGCGTCGCCCGCCGTGCGTTCGCGAACGGACGACGACGCATCGCTGGTCATCGCGACGCGACGTTCAACAGGTCAGCCATGATTCGCCGCGCGCTGTTCGCAGTCTTCGCATTGATGTGCGGAGTTGCGCACGCGGGCCGACCCGAATTCACGCACGCCATCCCCGATGAGGCCACGTGGCGCTCGCTCGCGGCGCGGCCCCAATCGGCGGCTGCCGCGCGCACCGAAGTGGTCAAATTCCTGCTGGATCTCGAAGACGGCCGGCGGCTGTGGTTCACGAACACGGACCGGTACCCGGTTCATTACTTCTTTGCGCGCGACCACATTCCGCGCACGGTGGCCGTGACTCGCGATCACGATGCCTTCAATCGCATTCAATACCGGGATGCGTCACGCCGCTTCGAGATGGGCTCGCTCGTGCACTACCTCGATTCCGACGAATGGACCATGGAGCTCGTGAGCGGCGACACGCTGGATGGCGCGCGCATCGTGAGCCTTTTCGAAACGGTTCGCGCGGCGTTGTGGACCGGCGACCGATTGCGCTTCCGGCCCACCTCGGCGCTGCATGAAAGCAGCATTGCGAATGTGCGTGAAAGATTGCCCACAGTCACTGCCGACGAAGTCTTCGCCGGCATCCGATACCAGCCGCTGACCACCGGGGTCACCTTCGGTTTCCTGCGCCTCGTGAAAGGCACGCTGGATCCGACGACGGTGCGCGCGGACCAGATCCTGGTGCTCGAAAATCTTCCCGACGAAATACCCGTGAGCGCCGGCGTGATCTCGCGCGAGCTGCAGGCGCCGCTCGGCCACATCGCCATCCTGTGCGCGACGCGCGGCACACCGAACATCGCGGTGCGCGACGCGTTCGAGCGCGCCGACTTCGCGGCGCTCGACGGAAAGCTGGTGGCGCTCGACGTCAACATGCAGGAATTCTCCATCCGGGCCGCGACGCGCACGCAGGCGGAGAAGGCGTGGAAGAAGCGCCGCCCGAAGCGCCCCCAGGTACCAGCGCTCGATTCACATGAACGTCGGATGCTC
>Ga0190274_10001722_pt1 | contig 12809 bp, 9 predicted proteins | sample Popmic531T_FD_133002 | JGI IMG/M metagenome (GOLD analysis project Ga0190274, IMG submission 133002) | Populus adjacent soil microbial communities from riparian zone of Yellowstone River, Montana, USA - 531 T | ecosystem: Environmental > Terrestrial > Soil > Riparian zone | place: USA: Montana...
CGAGGGGCCGAGGCGGCGCATCCGGACGTAGGCCTCTTCCGACCACGCCCCCAGGTGATAGGACGCGCTGACGCCGAACAACCCGATCAGGGTGAGCGAGTAGATGAGGGTCGCGATCCGCGCACGGCCGGTGGGTGCAAGCGCCACCAGCATCAGACCCGCCGGGATCGCGGCGAAGAACGCGCCCTGGTGGAGCCGGCCCCGCATGCGGGGCTTCGGGCGCTCGTGGATCGGGACGGCGCGGAGCTGCTTACGGTCGGCCAGGATGCGCGGATCGACGTCGGACACCCACCCAGCCTAGAGCACACGCCCCTAGACTCATCGCACAGCGCGACGTCTGGAGGCGGATGACATGACCGAAGCGATGGAGCGACAGGGTTCCGGCCGCACGAAGTTCCCGAACAAGGCCTATGAGAAAGAGCTCTACCGGCTGCAAGAAGAACTCGTGAAGATGGAGCAGTGGGTGGCCGAGACGGGCGCCCGCGTCGTGGTGATCTTCGAAGGACGTGATGCGGCCGGCAAGGGGGGCACGATCAAACGGATCGCCGAACACACGAACCCGCGGATCACGAAACACGTCGCGCTGCCCAAGCCCACCGAGCGTCAGACCTCCCAGTGGTACTTCCAGCGATACGTGGCCGAGCTGCCCGCGGCGGGCGAGATCATCCTGTTCGACCGCAGTTGGTACAACCGCGCCGGCGTCGAGCACGTGCTCGGGTTCTGCACGCCCAACGAGTACTACCGCTTCCTCCGCCAGTGCCCGATCTTCGAACGCCTCCTGGTGGAGGACGGCATCATCCTGATCAAGTACTGGTTCTCGGTGAGCGACGAAGAGCAGGAGCGCCGGTTCGCCAAGCGCATCACCGACCCGCTGCGCCGCTGGAAGCTGAGCGAGACCGACCTGTACTCACGCACCAAGTGGGTGGACTACTCGCGCGCGAAGGACGAGATGTTCGTCCACACCGACCTGCCCGAGGCGCCGTGGTACGTGGTCGAGTCCGACACGAAGAAGAAGGCCCGGCTCAACTGCATCTCGCACCTGCTGTCGAAGATCCCGTACCAAGAGGAGGCCGTGCCGGAGATCGAGCTGCCGGACCGCCAGAAGGACGAGGGCTACGTGCGGCCGCCGCGCGATCTCTACACCTACGTGCCCGACCACGCGGACGAGATCGCCGCCGAGCACCACGGCAAGCACGACTAGTCAGCAGCGGCCCGGCTCGATGCCTGACGCGGTCGGGCCGCTACACGAGGTCGTCGAGGACGTCGGCCACCGACTTGCGGATCCCCGTGACGAACGGGATCTCGACCTTCGTGTACAAGCGAGCCTTGGCCTCGCGCAGACGGCGGATGCAGTCCACCAAGGAGTCGGCGCGTTCGGCTTCGAACGCCAGGATCCACTCCCAGTCGCCGAGTCCGAAGGCGCTGGTGGTGTTGGCCAGCACCTCGGGGAACTCCCGGCCGGCGCCCCCATGTTCGCGGAGCAGCTCGCCACGTTCCTCGCGAGGCAGCAGGTACCACTCTGGCGTGCGGACGAACGGGTACACGCACAGGAACTTCTCCGGCGGCGTGCCCTTCACGAACGCAGGGGCATGGTCGGCCGTGAACTCCGCCGGCTTCACGGCGCCCATGAACATCCACGTGGGTTCGATCAGTCGGCCGACCGTCGTGCGGCGGAACTCCACGAGGGCGCGCTGCAGCACGTCGGGCGAATCACCGTGGAGCCACAGCATCAGATCGGCGTCGGCGCGGAAGCCGACCGTCGAGTACGTGCCACGCACCTGGACCGTGCCTTCCCAGGACTTGTACAGGTTCTCGATCTCCTGGGCGGCGTCGCGACGGTCGTCGGTATCGTCCAGCACGTCCCGCAGGTCGTCGCTGCCCACGAACACCGGGTACAGGGTGTAGATCGTCTCGCTCATCGAACCGTCTCCTCGTCGTTCGAAAGACCTGCGGGATCTCGTTGGAGGTGGGCGACCACGGCCTCTGCCGTCTCGCCGGCCGCCCTGACGCAATCGGGGATCCCCACGCCATCGTAGGCCTGGCCCACCACGAAGATACCTTCGGGCAGCGAACGTCGGATGCGCGCCACCAGGTCGAGGTGACCCAGCTCGTACTGCGGCATCGCCTTCGGCCAGCGCACCACGGCAGCGTGCTCGGGCATGTCCGGGAGCCTCACGAGCGCGGCAAGGTGCTTGGCACACGCCGCGATCAGGTCGGCGTCGTCGGCATCCAGGATGTCCTCTTCGCCCACAGCGCCGATGTAGCACCGCACCACCGCGCGCGTTCCGAAGGCGTCGGAGGGCCACTTGCTGGAGAGCCACGTGGCGGCGGTCATCGGTGCAGCCCCGCGAGGCACCACGAACCCGGTTCCTTCGGGGAGACTGGGCTGCGAACCCTCCGCGTACACCATCAGCACCACGCCGGTGGAGGCGTATGCGATCCCGGCGAGGTCGGCAGCCGCCGCCGGGGCCGGGTCCTCCACCAGGCGGGAAGCTTCATGCGCAGGCACGCTCACGATCACGGCATCGGCATCGATCGTGGTCTCGTCGCCAAGGGTGACGCGGTGGCGTCCATCGGTCGCATCGATCGCGGATGCGAAGGAGTGCGTTCGGACACGGAAGCCCAGGTCTATGGCGAGCGCATCGGTGAGCCGGTCGACGCCGTCTCGAGGCCGCACGAACATCGGGCCCGGATCAGACTTCCGTGATTGCCGGTTGGCGGCCTGCGCCCCCCGGATCAGGCTTCCCTGCCACGATTCCCAGCGCTCCAGGTCGGGGAACGTCGCGCGCACCGACAGGCGGTCGATATCGCCGGCGTAGAGTCCCGCGAGCAGCGGGGCCACCGCTCGATCGGTGGCCTCGCCGCCGAGCCGCCGGCGCAGCAGCGATCCCAGTGTCTCGTCGCTGTCGTCCCTGCGCTTCTTCTTCAACAGATCCAGCGCGGCACGCCGCCGACCCGCCCGTGACAGGCCCGGCCATGAGAACACCTGGCCGATGTCGCCGGGGATCCCGAAGGGAGCCTGCTTCGGCATCGCCACCAGCCCGCGCTCGGTCCACAGGTGCGCGCCGGTGGCGCCGGGCGCGACGAGTTCGTCCCCGATCCCGAGCTCCTTGCAGAGCTGCACGGCCCACGGCTTGCGCGCCAGGAACGAATCGGCGCCCGACGGCAGCACCAGGTCACCGACCTGCACGCTGCGGAGCTTCCCGCCTGGACGGTCGTTCGCTTCGAGCACGACGACGTCGATCGAGGGGTCGGCCTTCGTCAGGCGGTACGCCGTCGCCAGTCCGCTGACGCCGCCGCCGATGACGACGACCGTGGGTGCGTCGCCATTCGCGGTCACCCTGTCGGCACCTCGGCCTCGGCGAGATGGTCGCGCACGACCTGGGCCAACACGTCCAGGTACTCGGGATCGGCGTTCGGCATGCGCGTGCGCGCGAACACGATCCCGGCTTCCTCGGCGATCTGCTTGGCCTCGATGTCGAGATCGAACAGCACCTCGAGATGGTCGGCCACGAACCCTGCGCTGCACACCAACACCGCGGGCGCTCCTTCGGCGGCGATCTCGGGGATGACCTCCTCCACCGGCGGACCCCACCAGGGGTCGGCGGTACGGCCGGCGCTCTGCCACGCGATGCGGTAGTCGGTGAGTGCGAGCTCGGCGGCCACCAGATCCGCCGTCTCCTGCAAGCCGTCTCGGTAGCGGCAGCTGTCGGCGCAGTCGCAGTACTTGCAGCGCTGCGATCCGTCATCCAGCGTGCGCACCGGCAGCGAATGCGCGCTGAAGACGACGGCGGTGCGATCACGCACCTCATCCGGCACCGACGCCAACCCTTCCCGGACCCGCTCGGTGAGGAACGCGATGAAGCCGGGATGGTCGTGGTAGCGACGCACGAACGTGAACGCGGGCCCGACCCCTTCGTCGGCCGCGGCCTGCTGCACCCGTTCGATGTAGGTCTCGACCGACATGCCCGACCAGTGCGGCGCCATCACGATCCCCACCGCGTACTCGACGCCGTCGGCGCGCATGCGCTCCACACCCTCGGGGATGAACGGCGGCGAGTGCTTCATCCCCAGGTACGCGCGGTAGGTGCGGCCGTCGCCGTCGGTGTTCAGCCGCTCGACCAGGCCGTCGGCCTGCGCGGTGGTGGTGTCGAGCAGCGGGAACACGTTGCCGATCGCGGCGTAGCGATCCTTCAGCTCCTGGAGGTGCTCGGGGGTGGGTGGGCGGCCCCCACGGATGTCGGTGTAGTAGCGCTCGATATCGGCGGGACCGCTCGCCGTGCCGTAGGCCATCACGAGCACGCCGATCGGGGTCTGTGGATCACGCACTCAAGGATTCCTTTCGGTGTTCACGTGCACGAAGTCGACCAGTCGCTGAAGGGTCTCGGGCGAGGTGGTGGGCAGCACGCCGTGGCCCAGGTTGAAGATGTGGCCGTCACGAGCCCCGGCGCGCTCGAGCACACGCGCGGCCTTGGCCTCGACCGCCTCCCACGGCGCCAGCAGCACCGCGGGATCCAGGTTGCCCTGCACCGCCAGGTTGGCCGAGCCACCTACGCGATGCCATCCCTCGTCGAGCGGGGTCTTCCAGTCGATGCCGATCACCGATCCGCCCGCTTCGCGCAGCAGGGGCAACAGCTCACCCGTGCCCACGCCGAAGTGGATCACCGGCACGTCGAGGTCGATCAGCGAATCGAACAACCCGCGCATGTGCGGCAGCACATGGGTTCGGTAGTCGTCGGCGTCGAGCGCGCCGACCCACGAGTCGAACACCTGCAGGGCCTGCGCGCCGGCAGCGACCTGGGCGCGCAGGTGTGGTTGGACGATCGACACCAGCGCGCGCATCAGGGCGTCCCAGGTCGCAGGGTCGCCCAGCATCAGCGCCTTGGTCCGCTCGTGGTTCCGCGACGGCCCGCCCTCCACCAGGTAGCTCGCCAACGTGAAGGGGGCACCGGCGAACCCGATCAGCGGCACGGTGAGCTCCTTGCGCAGGAGCGCGATCGCCTCGAGCACCTGCGGGACGTCCTGGTCCGGTTCGAGCGGTCTGAGCCGTGCGATGTCATCGGCGCCTCCGACCGGGGTGTCGACGACCGGGCCACGGCCCGGTTCGATCCGCACGTCGACCCCCACGCCGGCCAGCGGCACCATGATGTCGCTGAACACGATCGCCGCGTCGAGCTCCATGCGGCGAAGCGGCTGCAGCGTGATCTCCACCACCTGCTCTGGGTGCTTGCAGGTCTCGAGGATGTCGCGGTTGCCCCGGAGCTCCCGGTACTCGGGCAGGTAGCGACCCGCCTGGCGCATGAACCACACGGGCGTGCGGTCCACGGATAGTCGCCGGCAGGCGCGAAGGAACCGGTCGTCGGTAGGGGCCGAACTCACGCGTGCAGTCTACGGAGCGGGCCGGTTCCAACCCCATGCAGGTCCCCGGGCCATCGGTTCGAGCCAGCCGCGCTAGCGTGGAAGGGACGACGGAGGAGGCGAACCGATGACGGAACGGCTCGAGGGCAAGCAGGTGGTGATCCTGCTGGCCGAGGGGTTCGAGGACCTGGAGTTCAACGTGCCCATGATGCGGCTGCAGGAGGAAGGCGCCGACGTCACGGTCGCCGGCCTGTCCACCGACACGGTCCACGGCAAGAACGGCCTGGAGGCGCGCGCCCAGACCACGGTGGGTGAGCTCGGCGACACGTCCCGGTTCGACGCCGTCGTGGTGCCCGGTGGGTGGGCGCCCGACAAGCTTCGACGGTATGACGAGGTGACCGGACTGGTCCGCTCGGCCCACGAACGCGGAGCGATCGTCGGGCTGATCTGTCACGCGGGCCTGGTGGGCATCTCCGCGGGCATCGTCGACGGCGGCCGTTCGACCGGATCGTTGGGCATCAAGGACGACCTCGTGAACGCGGGTTCGACCTGGGTGGACGAACCCGCGTTCCGCGACGGCGCCATCGTGTGGGGCCGCGTGGTCGAGGACATCCCCGACTTCTGCCGGGAACTGGTCGCCGCGATCGAAACGGGCTGAGGCCCCGGCTCAGTGCACGTCCGGCGGCGGCTCGTCCACCCAATCGGTGGTGGCGGCCCAGCGCCGAGCGATCTCCTCGGCGTCGTAGCGCACCGGCTCGGCCCGCCCGAACCCCTTGGGGTCGGGACCGAGGATCGCGTTGAACAGGACCTTCTGCGTTCCCTCCGAGCCTCCCCCGTACAGCGGATCGAACGAGAAGACGATCGAGCGCCCGCGACCCACCGGTTCGTCGGCCACCGCCGTGCTGCCCATCAGGAAGCGCGTCCCTCGACGAACCCCCGACACCCGGAAGTCACCGCTCGCCTGCGTGGGGAACGTGATCGGCGACACGGCATCGGGAGCGTGCATCGCCCGGGTATCGACCAGGGGCCATGCGTGCCGCCCCACGCCCTCACCGAGTGGGCTGTCGGCGTCGATGTTCGCCTTGAGCATCGGGCCGTCGATGCTGGCCGGCACCATGTCGTAGACGGCCTTGGAGATCCCGAGCGTGTACGCCAGACGCGCGGCACCGTAGCGCCACGCGACGAGCCGGCCTCCGTGGTTCACCCAGCGGATCAGCTCGCGTTGGCCGGCCTTGCCCAGCCGGCGCAGACCTTCGTTGATCCCTCCCGCCGGCACGACCAGGACGTCGACACCGTCGATGCCCGCGGCCACGTCGTCGGCGTCCATCTCCGTGAACGGCAGTTCCCAGCTCCGCCGGAAGAGCCAGCGCGTGTGCCCGATCTCCTCGTAGGCGGTGAACTCCCGGGACAGATGCATGATGCGGACCGCGGGGAGCGACTGCGGCAGGGTGGGCGGGCCGGGTTCGGCCACGGGAGCCACGGGATCGGCGTCCGGATCCAACCGAGCCCCGGAGAGCCAGCCGGTGAGGTTGTAGGCCAGCGGCAGGCTCCACGAGCTCACCCGGTACGCCTGGTTGGTCGGGTTGTAGGGATCCTCGTTCAGCGCCGCCTGGATGAAGCGCTTCTGCGGCTGCGCCATGGGGATCCAATAGGTTCTCGCCGGCACGGTCCCGGCGTGCGGTGACTCCAGGTAGGGCTTCAGATCCGGAACGCGCAGCGGAGCGTTCAGTTGGTACACCGCGACGTCCATCTCCTGCAGCCTGTGGATCAGCATCGCCGTCTCGCGACGCTTGGCCGGCTCGTCCTTGAAGAAGTAGTGCCGCACCTTCTGGTCGGGCACCCTGCGCACCGGCCTGGAGTGCGGCTCGTACGTGCGATTGGGCTCCAGCTGACCGCGACGTCCCTCATCGAGCGCCTGCACATACGACTCGTGCAGGTTCCGCTGCAGCCGCTTCCGGTTCGCGGCACCCGTCCCGATCATCGACCACATCACGGTGAGGTGCCGGTCGAACCGACGGTCCAACGGCGCGCCGTCGTAGACCTCGATCGTCATCCCCGCCGCGGCGTAGGCCATCACGGCGATCGTGTCCGTGAACCGTGGGGCGAACAGGTCGTAGCCGTACCCCTCGTTGAAGAACTGCCAATCGTTGGCTCGGAATTCGCGCGCGAACGCCGGGCCGAACAGGTCATAGATCTGGCGGACGGTGTTCTCCGGCGTCTCGTGGTAGACGGGGTCGTCGTTCGGCGGGAAGAACGAGCGGTAGTACCCGAACTCGTGGTGGTCGGTGAGCACCGCCGGCGGGTACTGCTTCATCAACGCCAGCTTGCCCTCGGTCTCCACCTGCGTGCGCACGAGGTGGTCCTGGTTCAGGTCGAACGCGAACCCGTTCCGCCGGAACCCGATCTCACGGCCGTCGGGGTTCTGCGTCGGGATGATCACGATCAGTGCGCGTTCCAGGATGTCGGTCACACCGCAGTCGTCGCGGTCGGCGAGCTCGTACAGCAGCTGGAGCGAGGCATCGGCGCCGCTCTCCTCGCCGCCGTGCAGGTTCCCCGCGATCCATAGGATCACCGGCGTGGTGCTGGCCAGACCGTCGACCGTCGTCTGGGGCGTGGCAGGATCACGGATCGTGGCGGTGTCGGCCTGGATCTGCGCCAACCCCTGGTTGGTGACGTTCGCGGGATCGCCGACGAGCGCGTAGCGGATCGGGCGCCCTCGGACCGAATCGCCGAGCGTCCGCACGCGCACCCGGTTACTGGCCCCGCCGACGGCGTCCAGGTAGCTGTTGATCTCGTCGGCGGTGGTCTCCCGATCCACCCCGATCGGGAAGCCCAGGACATCCTCGGGCGAGGGCACGACGCCCTGGAAGCTCGGAGGCGTCGAGAACGGATCGCAGGTGCCGCCCCGTTCGCTGCCGAGGGCCTTGGGGATGGGGAGCGCGGTCGCTGCCACCGCCCCCGCCGAGAGCCGTACGAACAGACGCCGACTGAGGTGATAGCCCTCGCTCACGCTTCGCCCTTTCCCTTGCACCGCGGGCCGTGTCTCGGCCGGGGTCCCTGAGTACCAGAAAGGCCGGGCCATGCGCAACGCAATCGATCCCGGCTTTCGTACATTCAGGAGTCCGCCCGTCAGAAGGAGCCAGGTGGCCCGCACCGGAACCCGAACACCGACGATCCCCTCGGGACGTCCGATATGGCGCCGGGCACCGACGGCCTTGCGGCACTCGCCGGCCCTGTGGGCCGCCCTGGCACTGAGCGCGTTCCTGGTGTCGATCACGGCGGCGTCCTACCCCTTGTTCCTGTCCGCGTCCAAGAGCCAGCTGCTCGCCGAGCAGATCGCCGATCCGTTGGTCACGAACTACGGCACCGGGATCACCTACCGCAGCACGCGAGTGAACTTCACGACGCGCGCGCCGGGAGGCGGCTCATTGATCGACGAGCGAGCCGCCGCCTTCGCCGAACGCACCGCTGAGAGTCCGGAGCTTGAACCCGCGCAAGAGCAGATCCTGGGAACCACGGTGGACGTCACCCTCCCCGGCGGGCGCACGCCTCCTTCAGGAGGGGTCGTGGGCCGCCTGTTCGCCGGCACGAACGTCCTCGACAACGTCACGATCCTCGCCGGTGCCGACGGTCCGGGCGTGTGGTTGCCGGACCTGCTAGCTCGCGGGGCGCGCCTGCGTCCGGGCGACGAATTCGAACTCACCGTCGACGGACACCACGAGACCGTGACCCTGGACGGCATCTATCGCGCGCTGTACACCCAGCCGCGATCGGGGTACTGGCGGACCTGGGCCGACGACATCTATGCGATCTGTCCCGGCTACGAATGCCCCCTCCCGCCCCAGCCCATCCTGGTCGACCGGTCGCAGCTGTTGGATCTCGGGACGCGTCTCGGCGACCCCGAGGGGACGTTCGCCTTGGTGGCGCCGGCGTCGGCCGATCCACCGTTGACGCTGGACGAGGCGCGCGACCTCGCGGGGTTCGCCGACCGGTTCGAGGCGGACATGAGCACGAAGGACACCGAGCTGTTCCGGCTCTTCCGTTGCTGCGGTGACGTCTTCATCCATAGCAACTGCGTCCAGTTCTTCTGTCCCGCGAGCGAGGTGTCCTACACGTCCCTGGCCGGCCAGGTCGTCGGACAGGTCGACGAGCGCCTCATCTCCGTGCAAGGTCCGCTCCTGGTCCTACTCATCGCCGGGTTGGGCATCTCGCTCGCCATCGTCGCGGCCGCCGGGGTGTTCGTCTTGATGTCGCGCCGCGTCGAGGTCGGTGTGCTGTCGGTGCGAGGCTGGGGGGGCTCCGCGGTCGGAGCGAAAGCTGTGCTCGAGGCCGTCCTGCCGTTCCTCGCCGGGGGCATCGTCGGGTTCGCCCTGGCGAGCGTCACGATCGCGGCCGTGGGTCCGCCGGGCAGGATCGAGAGCTCCGCGCGATCGACGGCGGTCACCGCCGCGGTGATCGCGGTCGCGGCCTCCCTGCTGGTCGTGGGGCTCGTCTCGGCCGCCGTGTTCCTATCCAGCCACGATCACCGGCATCGGCTCACCCGGGTCCTGGGGTTCGTTCCTTGGGAGCTCGCGGCCTTCGCGGCAGCGTGGGTGATGGCCAGGCGCCTCGAAGGCGGCGGGGCCATCGTGGAGTCCGGAGGGATCGAGCGACCGGGCGCCGCAGTCTTCCTCTTCCCGTTGCTGCTGGCCTTGGCCATCGGGATCCTCGTGGCTCGGGTGATGACGATCGCGCTGACGATCGGCCACCGACGCGCGAGCGGCTCCCAAGGCGCAGGGCCGTGGTGGTTGGCGTCCCGACGCCTCCGAACCTCGGGCCGGCTGCCGCAACTCCTGCTGATCGCCGGAAGCCTCACCCTTGCCGTGTTCGTGTCCTCTCAGGGCATGGTGCATTCGCTCCGCACCACCGTGGACGCGAAGGCCAAGGTGTTCGTCGGCAGCGACGTGCAGGTGGTCGTGAGTCGCGACATCGAGCCCGCGCCGGGGTTCGGCTTCCCCGTGACCCGTGTGGTGCGGTCGCGCGACGCGGGAGCGTTCACCGGCAGCACGCTGCGCTACGACCTGCTGGCGATCGACCCGGACACGTTCGAGGCGGCGGCGTTCTGGAACGACGCCTTCTCCGACGACTCCCTGGCCGACCTCGTCGCCCGGCTCCCGTCGACGGGGGGGGCCGCGCTGCCGGTCATCCTGTCTAACGGCGGGGACTACGACCCGTCCTCGATCGACCTCAGCGACAAGACGGTTCCGATCGAGATCGTGGGCCGGGCCACGTCGTTCCCCGGCACGTCCACATCGGACAGACCGCTCCTGGTCGTCGATCGCGATGCCCTCGCCGAGCACTTCACGGACATCCCCGATCCGCTGAACACCCCGATGGCCTCGGCGGAGTTCTGGGTCGCGGGGTCCACGGACGAGATCCTCGCGTCCCTCGTCGACATCGGCGCGACGCCGTACAGCGTGTTGACGGCCGACGAGGTGGAAGACATCCCGTTCATCGATGCCGCGATCCAGACGTTCCTGATGTTGGACATCCTGGGGATCGTGGCGATGGTGCTGCTGGTCGTCGTCGCGATGATCTACCTCCAAGCCCGGCAGCGCTCCCGCGTGGTGGCGACCGAACTCTCGGGGCGTATGGGTCAAGGGGATGGCACGATGCGCCGCTCCCTGATCCTGGAGCTCGGAGCGGTCCTGATCGGTGCCCTGGTGGTTGGCGCGGTGGTGGGCGCGGTGGCCACGAGGCTCGTGGCGCCGAGGCTCGATCCCTTGCCCACGATCCCGCCCGATTCGCTGATCGTGCTGCCCGTCGTCGGGATCGCGATCGGCTTGCTCGCGACGGTCATCGCCTCGGTCGTCGGTGCGCTGCTGGCCGATCGTTCGGCTCGACGGGTACCCCTGGGGGAGGTGCTCAGGGTTGCCGAATGACGCCGTCGACATCGCACGCTGCACGGACCTCGTGCGGACCTACCGCACGCCCACCGGGGAGGTGCAGGCACTGCGGGGGGTCTCCGCCACGTTCACGCGCGGCGCCGTGACCGCGGTCGTCGGACCGTCGGGCAGCGGGAAGTCCTCGCTCCTGCGACTGATGGCCGGCCTGGACCGAGCGAGCGCCGGGACGTTGGAGGTCGACGGCACGACCGTCACCTCGGCGTCGGCGCGAGCGCGACGCCACCTCCGTCGCTCGAAGGTCGGCTACGTGTTCCAGCGACCGTCGGACAACTTCGTGCCGTACCTGTCCGTGGGAGCCCATCTGCGGATGGCGGCCGGTCGCTCGCCCGCCGGGGCGGACCTCGCCGAGCTCCTGGACGCGCTCGGGATCGGCCATCGAGCGGAGAACCTCCCCGGAGAGCTCTCCGGCGGCGAACAGCAGCGAGCCGCCTTCGGCCAGGCGCTGGCGACCGGTTCGCCGCTGGTGGTTGCCGATGAGCCGACGGCCGAACTCGATGGACCGTCGGGTGCCGCCGTGCTCGAGCGCATCCGCGAGCTCGCGGAACGCGGCATCTCGTTCGTGATCGCGACTCACGACCCCGCGGTGGTGGCCGTCGCGGATCACACCCTGACGCTGGATCACGGCAGCGTCCGCGGCAGCGTGACGGATGCCGGCGGGGAATGGGAGGACCGTCAGCTCGATGAACTCCGGTGGCCGACGTCGATGGAGCCGCTCTGGGACGACGGTCCCGTGGTCGATCTCGTCGGGGTCTCAAAGACCTACGGACATGGGGAGGAAGCGGTTCGAGCGCTGGTGGACGTCGACCTCGAGGCGCGGGTCGGCCAGGTGATCGCGCTCGTCGGCCGGTCGGGCTCGGGCAAGACGACGTTGCTGCACTCCATCGCCGGCTGGGAGATCCCCGACCAAGGAGTCGTCAGCGCCCCTGGTGGGCGCGAGCCGGACTGGTCCCAGATCGCCGTCCTTCCTCAGCGCCTCGGCCTGATGGAGGAGCTGACCGTGCAGGAGAACGTCGAGTATCCGGCGAGGGTGGCCGGCGACCTCGCGGACCGTCGCGAGCTGGTGGCCTCGCTCCTGCGCCGGTTCGGGCTGGAGGAGCTTCGGGATCGGGCTCCTCGCGAGACCTCCCTCGGTGAACAACAGCGCACCGCACTGGCACGCGTGCTCGTGATGCGACCGCAGGTGCTGATCGCCGACGAGCCGACCGGCCATCAGGATGCGGCGTGGGTCTCGAAGATCTTCGCCACGCTGCAGGAGGCGGCTTCGTTGGGTACCTGTTGCATCGTGGCCACCCACGACGGGACGCTCGAACGATTCGCCGACCGCACGCTGTCGATGGCCGACGGCCGGATCGTGACCACCTCGGTCGGGTCCTGAGCGGGAGGAGTGGGATTCGAACCCACGGGACCCGTCACCGGGACCAACGGTTTTCAAGACCGTCGCCTTCGTCCGCTCGGCCATCCTCCCGTCGATGAGCCTATCGGGAGAACAGGTCCACGCCCCCACCC
>Ga0190274_10001723_pt1 | contig 12805 bp, 7 predicted proteins | sample Popmic531T_FD_133002 | JGI IMG/M metagenome (GOLD analysis project Ga0190274, IMG submission 133002) | Populus adjacent soil microbial communities from riparian zone of Yellowstone River, Montana, USA - 531 T | ecosystem: Environmental > Terrestrial > Soil > Riparian zone | place: USA: Montana...
CCGCCATCTCGCCGGTCCGGTCGTCCCGAGGACGTCCATGCCTAGGCAATTCGCCGTCTCTACCGGCCCGTATCCTCGATATGTGGACGACCTGCTCTTCTACCGTGGCGGTGAGCTGCGCCACGCCCTCGAGACGCAGCGCATGAAGATGCGCGAGGCGGTCGAGGCGGAGGCCGAGGAGAGCCTCAAGCAGGCGGACGTCGCCGGATGGGCGGCCGCCCTCGCACACCAGTTCGCGGTCGCCTGCCCGGTGCTGAAGACAAATGACGTCTGGATGGAGCCAGCGAAGCCAGTGAAGATTGACATGTCCTGGGATCGAAGCCGCGACTTCAGGGACACGAGCTACGCGCGGAACTTCCCCGGCGAGCGCATCGTCGTCCACGTTCCGTTCGAGGGCGAGCCGGATGTCTTCAAGCTCCGAACGAGCACGTTCTCACTGAATCCGCCACGAGGCCAGGTCAAGGGAAGCGACCTACTCTTGACGATCGACTACCCGCGCGACCAGGTTCCCAACGTCGGCGCCCATAGCGAAAGCTTCATCGGGCAGGTCAATCAGTATCTCGGTTGGGCGGCGCGCGAGATCGACGCCTTCAACGCCGGCCTCGAACGGGAAGCGCGGCAGGCCATCGAGGCTGGTCGCCAGCGCGTCAAGAAGCGGGACGCCGCGTTGGCCACGTCGAACATCCCTATTCGCAGCCGCGGCCAATCGGCGGAGAAGACCTACATCGCCGACGTACTCGTCCGCCGCCCAGCGCCGTCACTGCCCGCGACGCGCGCCGATCACAAAGCCCCTCGCCTCGAGCTCGTCCTCGAGGAGCGTGTTTTCGAGCACGTGCTCAGTGTCATCCGCAAGCAGTGCTTACACATCGAGCAGAACCCGCGCACCTACGTGTCGATGGGCGAGGAAGACCGCCGCAACGTCATCCTTTCGGCGCTTTCCTTTTTCAATGACGCGGTGACCGCCGAGACCGACAACCAAGGCGGCCACACTGACATCCTCGCTCGCCAGGACGGGCGCAACGTCTTCATTTCCGAGTGCAAGTTCTGGTCTGGCCCGGAGGGGTTCACAAACACGATCGACCAGCTCTTCGGCTATACGGGTTGGCGGGACACGAAGCTCGCGATCGTCATGTTCGTCCGGGAGAAGGGGCTAACGACCCTGCTCAAGAAGGCAAAGACGACGCTTGCCGCACATCCGCAGTTTGTCTCGTGGACGGAAGCCGCCGGCGAAACCGAACTCCGTGCGACGATGCACTGGCCGGGGGACGACCAGCGCGTGGCCCAGCTCAACGTGTTCTTCGTCCACACGCCGAAGGCGCGGAACTAGCCGGACGCTATTTCGGCGAGTTGTCCGGCGGTGAGGGCGGCGGGGCCTCCTGGCGCGCCGCCAGCGGGCGGACACTCCAACGCGGCGTCGTCGGGCTTCGGAGGTGGCGGTGGGCTCGGGTACGGCCTCGGCAGGTGAGTGCATCTCGCCGATCGTCTGCATGACGGATGGACGCTTGCGGGCGCACGGTGGATCTCGTGCCTGCAAGCGGACCCTCCCATCGCCACACCCCGCCTTACGTTTAGTCCAGGATTTCGGGATCCTCGAGCAGCTCGATGCGGGCCACGCCGGGCTGCCGGGCAAGTCCGACGAGCTCGCGCACGCTGGCGCGGAGCGGCCATTTTGTCGGCACACCAACCTGCACCGATGAGGGGACGACGGTGGAGTGCTCCGGCAAGGTCGCCGGGCTCGGAGGGACGACGTTCGAGATCACGGTGTCGGCGCCGGGCACGGCGAGCGTCGAGTGCACCAACCCAGGCGGGAACGTTGCGCCCGGTCAGAGCTTCGCCACCACGGTAGCCGGAACCAGTGGGCCCCTCGCTACGCCGAGGAACGGCCAGTTCCGCTTCACCGTGGAGTCGGACACGCCTTCGGCTCCGCCTGGCTCGTGCCCGAATGCGATGTGGACGCCGGCCGTCGTTGACGTCGCGTTCGGCGACGCCACCATCACGCTGACCGAAGATGGGGTCGTCTCCGACACGATCACAGTGCCCGTCTCGTAACGCGGCGAAGCGTCAAGCGATGAACTATCGCGTCTTATCGAGCAGGCGACACCTGAACACCAGGACGGAGCCGGACTCCTAAGCCCGAGTTGAAGGAACGCCTCCGAACAGGCGAAGCGCGGAGCGGCCCGCGTCCTCGGACGCAAGCCGCTCCGCAACCTGGGTGCATCAGTCGCCGCCACGGTTCAGGGCCGAATTGCCCGAGTCCTAGACGACGGTCGGTAGACGAGCCCGTTGCCTGGCTCGCCAGCGAACGCTAGGCCCCAGACTCCCTAGCCCGCAGCTTCGCTACCGCGCCTCGTCCAGCGTCCAGAGCCTGATCCTTGACCGCTTGCCCGGCACTTCGAGCTCGTCGACGAAAACGAGATCATCCGTCGGCTGCCGTAGGAGCTGCCGGGTTGACTCGGAGATGAGGATCGAGTGAGACGTTCGCTTCGTCATCGATTCCAAACGGGAGGCCGTGTTCGTCGTATCACCGATCGCTGTGTACTCAAGCCTCCGTGACGAGCCGACTGTCCCCGACATGAGCGGCCCGCTGCTCAGGCCGATGCCCATGCGAAAGCCATCCTGAAAGCCATTCTCCGCCAACCACTGGTTGAATCGCGGCAGCCGTTCGCGGAGCATCTCGCGCGCCGCGGTGAGCGCTCGGTCCGCGTGGTCGTCGGCCTCGATCGGCGCTCCGAAGACGGCCATGATCCCGTCGCCCATATAGGCGACGAGGGTCCCCCCGTTGTCGAGGATCGCGTCGCTCATCTCAGTGAGGTAGTCATTTAGTACCTCGATCACCTCGTCCGCCGGCATCGCCTCGGCGAATGCGGTGAAGGCGCGTAAGTCGCTGAACATCACCGTGCCCTCGACCCGAACGCCAGCGAGGCGGAGGTCGTCGTCGGTTCGCCGCAGGACCTCATCGACGACTGGCTCGGGAACGAAGCGGGAGAAGGTCTCGCGCACGCGCTCGCGTTCGAGATCGTGGAGCCGCTTCTTTGTGAGGGATCCGTTCATTCTCGCGCGCAAGAGCACTGGATCGAAGGGCTTCGGCAGGTAGTCGTCCGCGCCCATCTCGATGCACCGCACGACGCTCTCGAGCTCCTCGAGCGCCGAGATCATGATCACCGGGATGTGGCGCAGACCTGCGTCCGCCTCGATCGCCGCGAGCACCTCGTAGCCGTCCATCTTCGGCATGAGGACGTCGAGGAGGACGACATCGAAAGGCTCCGCGCGGAGCATCTCGAGCGCCTGCCGGCCGTTCTCGGCGGTCGCGTACCGGTGTCCCTCCCGCTCGAGGCTGCGGGCGAGGAGCGAACGGTTCAGCGGATCGTCGTCGACGACGAGTACGTTGGCGCCCGCCTCAGGCACGCTCCTCTTCCTCGCGCGCGGCGACGAGTGCGTCACCGACCCGCGCGTACTCGTCCTCGATCCGGGCGACGAGCTGCGCCGCGTCGTCGATCGCGCCCGCCTTCGCTGTACTCTCCAGCGCCTGACAGAGATCCGCGAGCGCCGCCGCTCCGAAGGTTTGCGCGTTGGATTTGAGGGTGTGGGCCGTCCGGCGCAGCTCCTCAGCTTGGCCAGTCTGCTGTGCGCTTCTGAGGTTTGCCAAGAGCGCGGGAGCACCCCGGAGAAACGTGTCGACGAGCTCGGCAACGAAGGCCGGGTCGCCCGTCGCCGCCTCCAGGTGCTCGATGGCCGAGTCGTCGACGACATCACCGTCCTGGATCTCCGGCATCGCGGCGCGCGGGCGACAGCGGGCGAGGAGGGCGGCCAGCTCGTCGCCGTGGATCGGCTTGCTCAGGTAGTCATCCATCCCCGCGGCCAGGCACGTCTCACGGTCGCCTTGCATCGCGTTGGCAGTCATGGCGATGATGCGGGGCCGCTCGTTCTTGGGCCACTCGCGGTGGATGCTCCGCGACGCCTCGAGGCCATCCATCACCGGCATCTCGACGTCCATGAGGATGACGTCGTAGCGTTCGCGACGGAGTGCCTCGAGCGCCTCGAGCCCGTTGGCGGCGAGGTCCGCCCCGTAGCCGATCTTCTCGAGGAGAAGCAGGGTGAGTTTCTGGTTCACCTCGTTGTCCTCGGCGACGAGGATATGAAGGCTCGGCCGCTCCTTCACTGCCTCCCGCGCCTCTTCGGATGGGATCGCCGACGGCTCCTCCGCCCTTCGTCCGAACACTCCAATAAGCGCGTCGAACAGCTGGGATGCCTTGATCGGCTTTGTCAGGTAGGCGCCGAACTCCACGGCCGTAGCAAGGTCCTCCTTCCGCCGGCCGAGCGAGGTCAAGAGCACGAGCGGGAGGCTGCGTGCGTCGCGCGAGCGTCGGATCTCCGCTGCGAGCGTGAGTCCGTCCATCTCCGGCATCTGCATGTCGAGGATGGCGACGTCGAAGGGGTCGCCGCGGCGGATCCACTCGAGGGCCTCGCCTGGCGAACCTGCGTCCCGGACGACCATGCCCCACGCGGTGGATTGGCGCCGGACGACCTCCCGGTTGGTAGCGTTGTCGTCGACGACGAGCAGGCGCTTTCCCTTCAGTTCGGCCGGTGCGGGGGCGAGTGCAACTGGGCTCGGCGCCCCCTCCGCCGTTACGGTGAAGGTGAAGGTCGAGCCCGCGCCGGGTCGGCTCTCCGCCCACATCGTGCCACCCATCATCTCGCTGAGGCGCTTGCTGATCGCGAGCCCGAGGCCTGTCCCGCCATAGCGGCGCGTCGTCGACGCGTCCACCTGGCTGAACGAGTGGAAGAGCCGGTCCATCCGGTCGGCCGGGATGCCGATGCCGGTATCGCGGACGGCAAATAGGAGCCGGTAGGCGTCCGCGGACGCGCCGTCGCCGCGGCCTGAGATCGGCTCGCATCCCACGGAGAGCACAACCTCGCCCTCATCCGTGAACTTCACCGCGTTCGTGAGGAGGTTGCCAAGGATCTGCCGCAGGCGCGCCGGGTCACCCATGAAGGCGGCCGGCGTCTCCGGGTCGACGAGGCAGGCGAGGTCGATGCCCTTCGCGGAAGCGCTCGCGGCGACGATATCCAGGGTCGCCTCGACGCAGTCACCCAGGACGAAAGGCCGGTACTCGAGCTCGAGCCGGCCGGCCTCGATCTTCGAGAAGTCGAGGATGTCGTCGATGATCGTGAGGAGCGAGTCGCCACTCGTGCGGATGATTTCGGCGAAGCCGCGCTGCTCGGGGGTAAGCGCGGTATCGAGCAGAAGCTCGGTCATGCCGATGACCGCGTTCATCGGCGTCCGGATCTCGTGGCTCATCGTCGCGAGGAAGGAGCTTTTCGCCTGCGTGGCCTTCTCCGCCTCCCGCCGCGCCCCCACCAGCTCGCCCACGTCGTGGTAGATGCCGAGATTGCCGATTTGCTCTCCTGCCACGATCACCGGGCCGCCGAGCACCGCGACATCGACGAGGGTGGCGTCCTTGCGCATACGCCGCGTGATGACGCCAGAGTGGTGGTGGAAGTCGTCGAGCCGCTCGGCCTCGGCTCGGAGCTCCTCGGAGTTCGCGACGAGGTCGTTGAGCTTGCGACCGACCGCTTCCTCTCGCGTATGCCCGAAGAGCTTCTCGGCCGCCGAGTTCCACGACGTGACGCTCGAGTCGTTATCCGTGACCGCGATCGCGCTCGGGCTGTTCTCGAGAAGGGACTCGAAATACTGCCTCTGCCGCTGGAGCTCCCCGATGTCGTGGTAGATGGCGAAGAAGCCCTCGACGTGACCGCCCAAGACGATTGGAGCTACGAGCAACTCGACGTCCACGAGCGAGCCGTCCTTGCGTATCCGCCGGGTGATCAGATGAGCGTGTCCAGTTTCCCGAGCCTGACTGTTGACCCGGGCGGCCTCGGCGCGCACGTCCGCAGAGTTGGCGACAAGCTCGTCGATGTTGCGCCCCAGCGCCTCTTCGAGCGTATACCCGAAGAGAGACTCCGCCGCCGGATTCCAGGCAGTGATCGTGTCGTTGAGGTCGACCGCGGCGATAGCGGTCGGGCTGTTCTCGAGGAGGGACTGGAAGTACTGCTTCTGCCGCTGGAGCTCCCCAATGTCGTGATAGATCCCGTATCGCCCGACGAGCTCACCCTCAAGGAAGACGGGCGCCACGAGGACGTGGACGTCGACGAGTGATCCGTCTTTGCGCGTCCGCCGGGAGATGATCTCGACCTCACCCTCCGAACCCAGGCGGTTCACGTCGGCGGCCTCCGCGCGGACCTCTTCGGAGGCCGCGAGTAGGTCATCGACGTCTCGCCCGAGCGCCTCCTCCCGCGGATAGCCGAACAGCTTCTCCGCTGCCGGGTTCCAGGAGGTCACTGTCGAGTCCAGATCGACGGTCACGATCGCGGTCGGGCTGATCTCGAGGAGCGACTCGAAATACTGCTTCTGACGGTGGAGCTCGCTGACGTCGTGGTAGATGGCGTACGAACCGATCGGCTTGCCGTCCATCCGAATGGGCACGACGAGTAGCTCGACGTCGACGAGAGCGCCGTCCTTGCGCATGCGCCGTGTGATGCGATGGGACGAGCCTTCCTCGATTGCCTCCCGGGAGATCGAGACGCCTTCCTCGTAGAGGGCTTCGCTGCCGAGGATGAGATCCTGGATCGTCTGTCCAAGCGCCTCGGCCTCGGAGTATCCGAATAGCCGCTCGGCGGCGGGGTTCCACGAGGTGACCCGCTCTCCGAGGTCGAGGGTGACAACCGCGACGGGACTGATCTCGAGGAGCGATTCGTAGTACTGCGTCTGGCGCCTGAGATCCGCCTCACTCGTGCGTAGTGCCTCCTCCGCTTGCCTGCGTTGGGTGATGTCCTGCACCATCGTGACTCCGAGTCGGGCCGACCCCGTCTCGTCCCGCACGACCGAATCCACGAGCTGAACCCAGATCGCGTGGCCGTCCTTGCGGATGTACCGCTTCTCGAGCTCGTACCGGTCGATCTTTCCGGCGAGGAGTTGCCCGTGGAGCTCGAGCTCACGCGGCAGGTCCTCCGGGTGCGTGAACTCACTGAAGTGCATCGTCGCCAGCTCTTCCTCGCTGTAGCCGACCATCTCGCGGTACGTCCGGTTCCTCGTGTGCACGCTTTCGTCGACCCCGCCCCAGGCGACACCGATCGGCGCCTCCTCGAACAGTGCACGGAAGCGCATCTCGCTCCTGCGGAGCGCCTCCTCGGCTTGCTTGCGCTCGGTGACGTCCATGAGGAAGCCCTGGACGTACAGCGGGTTCCCTTCGTCGTCCTTGATGACGACGGCCTCATCACGGATGGCGACCGTCCGCCCGTCGCGAGCGACGAGCCGGTACTCGAACGACCAGCTCGACTCGCCGGCCGCGAAGACCCGTTCGTGGTCGGCGAGGACGCGGTCGCGGTCGTCGGGATGGAGGAGCTTGAGGAAGAGCTCGGGATCGCCGAGCCACTCGTCCGCTGTGTAGCCGAGGAGCCTCTCGACCTGAGGGCTGATGTAGATCGATGGGGCGACAGCGGGCTCGTCGATGTAAGTAACGAGCGGAAGCTGCTCCACGAGCTCGCGGTATCGCCGTTCCGCTCGCTGCTGGGCCTTGGTGGCGGTCACGTCGTGGTAGACCACGAGATAGCCGGACGGCTCGGCGTCGACCGCGATGGGGACCGCGAGGAGCTCGACGTCGAGGAGCGACCCGTCCTTGCGGACCCGCCGCGTCACGGCGTGGAAGCGTCCAGTCCGGACGAGCTCAGCGTAGTAGTCGACCGCCTCCGCACGAAGGTCGTCCCGGTTCGTGATCAAATCCTCAAGATTGCGCCCGACCGCCTCGTCCTTCGTGTAGCCGAAGAGCTCGTCCGCCGCGAGATTCCAGGAGGTGACTGTGCCCTCCAGATCGAGTGTGACGATCGCAGTCGGGCTGATCTCGAGCAGCGACTCCAGGTGGCGCCTCTGCCGCCGCAGCTCTTCCTCGCTCCGGCGGAGTGCGTCCTCCAGCTCCTTGCGCTCCGTGATGTCGTGGAGAAAGCCGTAGCGCAACTCCGGAGCACCTGTTTCGTCGGAGATGATCGCGGCCTCGTCGCGGAACCAGTGCGCAGTCCCGTCGCGCGCGATCATCCGGTACTCAATGCAGAAGGGCTCCCCAGTCTCCCGAGTACGTCGATGCTCGGCGAGGACCCGCTCCCGATCATCCGGGTGGATGACCTTCAGCATCATGTCTTCGTCTGAGACCCACTCCTCGATCGTGTATCCGAGCACCGACTCCAGCTGCGGGCTCGTATAAACGTTCGAGCTGACGTCGTCGAGCCGGTCGATGTAGATCGTGAGGGGGATCTGCTCGATGAGCGCCCGAAGCGTCGCCTCGTTCAGAAATGACGTTCCCGCGAGATCGCTCCGTTCAAGCGCGTCAGCTGACCGGTCGTAGTCGCTCATCCAGGGAGAGTCAGGTCGAAGCGGCGACGGATCGAACCATCGGTGCGTTTCGCTATGCCCCTCGCTCCTCTCTGACCCGCGGTTGCCGCCAGATCTGGACGGAACCTCTCAGGCGCGACCGCTCAGCGAGTCGCGCAACGGACGCGGATGAAAGGCGGCGTCTACGGACGAGAATACTCCCGAAACCCTCCACACGCTAATGGCGAGTCTCCCGACCGCCGGAGACCGCGCGCGTCACCTCGCGGGCACCCGCGGAACCCTAAGACTACCGCGCCCACGCCTCGGCTAAGTCAGGCTATCTGGGCGCTAGGGTCACCGGCTGATGCCCGTCGCCGGATCTAAAACGGCCGGCAATCGAAATTGGCGGCCGTCCGGCCGCGGCAGATAACACCGCCCGGGCTATGGCGCTGGCTCGGCAACGCCACCCAGGCAGCACCAGGCGCGGCCCATCACCCTCAGGAGGCTCCTCCGCGGGGCCTTGAAGCTCACGATCCTCGTGGAGTTCCTCGTGAACCTCTACGTTCCGCTCGGGCTGGAGCTTGCCCTAATCCCGGTCGTCTTCCTGTTCGTGATGTTGCAGGTGGTGGATCAGTACAGACCGACCGAGCCACGGGTCACGCAGTTCATCAACGGCGTGCTGATAGCAGTGGGCTTGGCACTGATCGGTTACGTGGGGGTCAGCGCGATCAGCAACCTTGATGGCTTCCTCACGAGGAAGAACGCCGAAGACTTGCTCGCAGCCCCAGCACTCACGCTCGCCTTAGTCCCGTTCCTATTCGTGGTCGCATGGGTCTCGCGGCGCGAACAGGAGAACCTTCGCCAGCGCTTTCGCTCCGCCACGGCCTAGGACTCACGTCACACCGGCGGCAACGCCCAGAAGCTCCGCTTCGCGTTCTTGGCGCAGCTGCGAAGCGGCCGCCGCCCGCCCGCAAGCCTCCCCGCTCAGTCGAACGTCAGCTTCTCGGGACGACCAGAGTCGCCAGGACGCGGTCGGCCGCTTCGCCGCGTTAGGCATGAATCCCGCCTGGCCGACGGCGGCCGTGGCGTTGCGTGTTCAGTCGCCGGGAACTCGTGCTCCCGGCACCTGGCTAGGACGGGCTCATATATCTCGCCCGCGAGGTCGATGGGACTACGGTCGCATGTCGAAACGCCTCCATCTCTTCCGCGCCACCGCGACGGTTGTCCTCTCTGCGGTCGTGGCGGGCTGCGGTCAGAGCGGAGACGAGATGATCCCAGCGGCGCCGGGCGTTACCACCGGCGTCCTAACGAAAGAGGAGTTCGTCGAGCGGGCCGACGCGATTTGCCTTCAGATGGTCGAGGCCGGCGCGACGCCGAAGGCGCGGCCGGACGCGACACTCGAACGCATGATCGAGCTCCAGGGTCGGATGATCGACGACCTGCGAGCGCTCGAGCCTCCAGCCGGCGACGAGGTCGAGGTGCGCGAGGTGCTCCTCCATCTGGAGCGACTGCAGGGCGCAATGCGCGCGCTTGAGACGACTGAGGACGAGGGGGTCCTGGCGGTGGTCGCGGCCATCGGAGTCGAGACGGACGCGGTCGCGCGGGCCGCGAACCGCTACGGGCTCTTTCGCCGCTGCGACGCGTACAGGGAGAGCGCTGCGATCCGGCGGATCATGAGCGAGCCGGAGGAGCCTTCGGAGCCGACGCTCGGCTCCGATGCGAAGCTACCGAAACCCGGGACCGTTCCGCCGCCCTCCGTCCTCGAGATCCGCCGGCTGGCGGCGGCCCTTGTGCCGTCGGGCCGCGAGGTGATTCGGCGACAGGACTGCGCCGGCGGCGATCCGGCCGCGCCGTGGTGCGTCACGATCGACCTCGCGCCGAGCGACCGTCCGACGGGTGCGCGCCGAGCGGAGATCGCGCGTCTCGCGGCGCGTGACGGGTGGACGCAACCGAGCCCGACGGCAGGCGCCTGGCCGGTCGGTCTCCTCGCCCTGCATCGGCAGGAATACGACGCGACCGTATGGCTGGCAGCACAGGGCTGCACGCCGCACATGCAGCTCGGTGACGGCCCGAACCCGAAGGCACGCATGAGTCGCTGCGTCGACACCATCATGGTCACTGGCTCCCGCTAGCGCGGACTAGAGGTGCAGCCGTAGCCCACGGCCCTACCGGCGGATCAAAACCTTGGCGGTACGGCTGCGTTGGCCTCGTGCCATGACGGTGCTCGTGAGCGCAACGTCGGGCGGGGGGAGGAACTCGGGGTAATCCACGGTGGTTGTACCGGTTTCCCCGCTGTACGGGACTGTCACGGTCGTGGGTGTTGCGCTCGGAGCGTCGTTGGCGACGATGGAGACGAGCACGGACACGGGTCGGCAGTCGTCCGGCACCTCCTCGAACCACCACGAGACCTCGACACTTCTTTCCGAAACCGCCTTTGCGGAGAGTCCTGGTCGGGGCGGAATGATCATGAGACCGTTCCCAGACGCGCTCTTGTACGGCTGGCGCTCGCACGAGGGACTCGGTTCCATCTCGTATTCGGTCGGCTTCACGGGTTTGGAGACCATCGCTCCGCCCACGGTGACGGTCTCGCCGTATTCGGGCGGGGGGTCTGTCACGACGGGGTAGAGGTCCTCGCCCGCCTCAGCGCCCTGCTGGGAAGCTCCACACGCGGCCATGAGAAACACGAGGGATACAGAGAGGACGATCCGCAGGCGAAGCATGAGTGGTGGATCGGGAAACTGCGACAAACCCCTGAGTCCTACGCAGGACGACTAGGCCACGCGCTAGCGCCAGTTCTCGCCCAGACGGACCTCGCGGCACGCCTCCGACGGCGGCGAGGCTCCAGACCGCGAACACCCGGCGTGCTCCTGCTGCGCCGGCCGGGCGTGTAGCTCGCAGTAGACCGGGGCGGGACTGACGCGGAGGACGCTCACCGTCCGCACACGAGGCAGGCGCGAGAGCGCCGCTCAAGCTTGCGACACACGCGCGAACCGGGTTCGGCGGCGTAGGTGAAGATCGTCAGCCCGTGGTCTGCGGCGAGGTCTAACCGGTTGAAGCTCAGGCTGAGCTCGCCAACCACGGGATGGTGGAAGTGCTGCGATCTGCTCGACGGGGTCGGCGGCGAACCATCCGCGCCCGACCTGTTGGAACTCAGGTTCAAGGTGCACGTCGCCGTAAGGTGCGAGCGTATGGGCGTAGGTGAACCAGACCTCGGCCGTGGTGGGGTCGATACGTGCTCCCGCCGCCGTCCGCTCTGCAGGCTCAGCGTACCTGGGCATTTTCTTCACCTCCTCTCACGGCAGATCTGTTTCGTGCAGTGAGGTCGATAGGTCAGACTTGTTCGTAGCGCCTCCGCTTTCGGTCCCACTTCGGCGCTGGTTGAGGCGCTCGTCGAGTGGAAGGCGCGGACGGGTTTCTCGGCCCCGGGCGACTACGTGTTCGCGACCGGACAGGGAAGGCAGGACGGCCGCTCCAACGTGACGCGGCGGCTCCTGCGCCCCGTCGAGGCGGCGAACGTCGAGCTCGTCCAGGCCGGCATTACGCCCATCGAGGCGCTCACACTGCACGGCTTGCGGCGCGGCGCGGCCATCCTCTCGGAGGCGACGGGCGCGACTGCATCCGAGACCGCCGGCCAGCTGGGGCACAAGAACCCGACGATCACGACCGGCATCTACATGGTCGCCATCAAGCACCGCGCCCGCCTCTCGCAGGCCGAGCGGGCCGCCTTCGCCGAAGCCATCGCCTGGGTTTCAATGGGCACTAGTGCCCAATCGACGGGCCTCGAACTCGTAGCGGCACCGGACGCCCAAGGCGCCGAGGCCGCATAGCTAGCAGGCTTGCGGCCAGTGGGCGCAGCTGGGATCGAACCAGCGACCTCCCGCGTGTGAAGCGGGCGCTCTCCCGCTGAGCTATGCGCCCCGAGGCGTCCAAGTCTACCGCCGGGCCGCTGCTACGATCGACGTGCCCGGTCGCGCTAAGCGGGGAGCTAGCGGTTCCCTGAACCCGCAATCCGCTCTAGCGGGGCCGAATCCCTTCCCGAGGGGACGGCAATCGAGGAACGGGCTCGCGCACGCGAGCGTTGACGACCAGGTTCCGCGCACCGGGAGCCTGTGAACCGCGTCAGGTCCGGGAGGAAGCAGCGCTAAGCAGTCTCTCCCGGGTGCCGCGGGGTAGCCTGGTCAGAGCGAGCGTCGCAGGCACCGCCTCGAGAGCCTCTTCGACAGAAGGTGCGTGACCGGGCATTAAATCCCGCCTCCTCGAAGCCTCTCGACTCCTTTACGATGGACCGCTCGTGACTGCCCTCTACAGGAAGTACCGGCCGCAGGACTTCGACGAGGTCGTCGGCCAGGAGGCCGTAGTTCGGACCCTCCGCAACGCGATCGAGCACGACCAGGTGCGCCAGGCCTACCTCTTCGCCGGCCCGCGCGGCACCGGAAAGACCTC
>Ga0190274_10001724_pt1 | contig 12804 bp, 11 predicted proteins | sample Popmic531T_FD_133002 | JGI IMG/M metagenome (GOLD analysis project Ga0190274, IMG submission 133002) | Populus adjacent soil microbial communities from riparian zone of Yellowstone River, Montana, USA - 531 T | ecosystem: Environmental > Terrestrial > Soil > Riparian zone | place: USA: Montana...
ACACAGCGCTTCCACCGTGAGCCGGTCCGGCACGAAATAGGCGTTCTGGATGTCGATCGAGGTCTTGGCCGCAGTGAGCGCCAGCAACACCATGAGGTGCATGCTCTCGGATCCGCCCACGGGCGAACTGCCGAACATCTGGGCTTCCATGTCGCCGCAGGTGGCCGAGAGCTTGGGAAAGTATTCGGCGCCATGCAGCACGCGGCCTGTGGCCTTGATCCAGTTGTCGATGAACACGGCCTGCATCTGCGCGACGACCGGGCCTTCGGCCTTGAAATGCGTTTCGCGCCACGGCGGAAGCCCATTGAGACCTTCGCGCCACTCGGTGCCCATGCCCACGCCGCCCGTGAAGCCGATCTTGCCGTCGACCACCATGACCTTGCGGTGCGTGCGGTTGTTGAGCCGCCCCAGGTGGTACCAGGACGGGGGGTGGTAGATCTGTACATCGCAGCCTGCCGCCCGCGCGGCCGCCAGCAGATTCGACTCCATGGTCCTCGAACCCAGCCAGTCGAGCAGCATGTGCACGTGCACGCCACGGCGCGCCGCGGCCGCCAGTTCATCGACGAACGTGGCGCCGATGGCGTCGCGAAACACGAAAGTCTCGAACGTGATGTTGGTGTGCGCCGTGCGAATGGCGTTGAGCATGGCCGGGTAGATCTGCGCGCCATTGACCAGCGGGGTGATGTGGTTGCCGGCGACGAGTGGCGGGCCCAACAGGATTCCCAGGGCTCGGCGGAAGTCGGCGTCGCCGCTGGTGTACAGCCGCCGGGGACGATAGAGCAGGCGCTTCTCGGTGGTAGCGAGGTTCGCGCCGATCCACGTGACGAACGCGGTAATGGACAAGGTTGTGAGGACGATGGCGACGACGGACACGTGAATTATTTACAGATGAGAAGAGGTCGCAATGGACGTGGGATGCACCTTACACATGTTTGCATCATCGTTTGCTATCAGCGGCTTTCGCAAGCGCCTAGTGTGCCGGCCAACACACGAGGAGTAAGCGACATGGCCAAAGCGAAGACACGTCGATCGGCGTCGAAAGATGCGATTGCATTGCTGAAGGCGGACCACCGCCAGGTGGAAACGTGGTTCGAGCAGTTCGAGAAGGCGAAAGCCGGCGAACGCAAGCTCGATCTTGCCACGCGGATTTGCGCGGCGCTGACGGTGCACGCTACGGTCGAAGAAGAAATCTTCTACCCCGCGTTTCTCGAAGCCACGGAAGACAAGGATCTTCATCACGAGGCGGAGATCGAGCACGACGCGGCCAAGAAGCTGATCGCCGATATCGAAGCGTCGGGTCCCGAGGATGACTACTACGACGCGAAGGTCAAAGTGCTGTCCGAGATGATCAAGCATCATGTGAAAGAGGAAGAGCAGCCCGGCGGAATGTTTGCCGAGGCGCGCAAGTCCGGCATGGATCTCGATGCGCTCGGCGCGGAAATGGCGGTGCGCAAAGGCGAGCTCGAGGCGCAAGGTCCGCGCGCCAAGCCGGCCAAGCGCAAGGCGTCGAACGCGATTCTTTCCCGCATAGCCTCCATCGCCACGCGCTGATTCAGGCGGAACGACGCGATTCAGGGGAATCAGAAGCTCGCGCCGGGTGGCTGGCGCGGGTTTCCTTGCCGAATCGCACGCGCTTGAGCGACTTCGGATGCCAGTGCCCATTGGGTGAAAGGAAGTCACGGACCACGCGCCAGTGCGGCTGATACTGGGCGGCCACCTTGAGCGCCACCAGCACCGGAGTGGCTAACAACATGCCGGGAATTCCCCAGAAGCCGTAGCCAAACCACACGGCCAGCAGGATTACGAGTGCGTTCACCTCGAATCGGCGGCCCACGGTCAACGGTTGCACGAGCTGGCCTTCGATGAGATGCAACAACAGGAACACGCCGGGCACCGCCAGCGCCTGGCCGATCACCGGAAACGTGAGTAGCGCGGCAATGGACAGGATGAAGAATGCGGCGATGGGTCCGAGGTAAGGCACGAAATTGAACACGCACGCGAGCACGCGCCAGAGAATGGCATTCGGCATGCCCAGCGCGTACATCGACAGCGCGGTGGCCACACCCAGCCCGAGATTGATGAGCGCGACGGTGGCGAAGTACCGGCCAACTTCGGTGCGGATGGCTTCGGTGAGCTTCAATGTGCGCACACTGGCCTCCGAACCCGACAGCGATGCTCCCATGCGCGCCAGCAGCGGTGGGCCACCGAGCAGGAAGAACAGCGTCAGTGGAATGACGGTCAGCCAGCCGAGAAACGATTTGGTGATCGCGATCGCCGTGCTTTCGCCTGCCACCGGCGTGACGATGGCGGGCTTTCCACTAACTACCGAGCCACCTTGCGTGAGGCGGCCGGCACGTTCCGCGACGGCATCCACGCGCGCGAACATCTCGCGCAGCGGTTGAAGCCGTGGATCGATCTTTCGCATGGTCTGCGGAGCGCGTGCCAGCCAGTCGGTGGCGGGACCCCACACGGCATTGATCGCGAGTCCGGCCGTGAAGAACACGACGAACATGACGATGGCGACCGCGAACCCGCGTCGCATGCGCCAGCTCTGCAGTCGGTCGACCGCCGGCGTGAGTAGCAACGCCAGGAACAGCGCAATCGCGACGGGAATGAAGACTTCCTGGGCAAAGTAGAGAACGGCGCCTAGCGCCATGATGGCCAGGAGCCAGACGGCTTTGACCAGATTCGGGGTGGGTTCCTGCATGCCGACGACTGTCGGGCATCTGTCCACTCTTATATATGCGCGTGCGCCCATGTCGGACGGCATTCCGGGATGACGCCCACGTAGGCGGATTCCCACAACTGCGCCGCCCATGGCCAATGCCGGATTCGGGCGCCGGTGCGCTCCAGAGGCTGCTCGCGTGAAACCGCGCGGCCAAGGTTGTTAGGCGGTCACGAAAGGTTGTTAGGCGATCGCCGCGGTGCGTGACCTGTGGCGATATGTGCCGATCGGTCTGCTCCGGATGCCGCACGAGGGCAAAAGGTCGCGCCCAGGCGCCGGGAACTCAAGTCTGCGAAAACCTGTCAGAATTCTCCAATGAAAGGGCGGCGTTCAGCGGCATTGCTCTGCGTGCTGCTGGTGCATGCGCTCGTGGTGTATTCATTGCTCCACATGCGCCAGCCGGAGGCGCGGCGGCTGGCTGCCGACGATTTCGTCAGCGAGCCCATTACTCTCGTGCTCGAGCCCATTACCGAGGCACTTCCAGAGGCCGAACCGGCGCCCAGCCCGGTCACACCGGCCCTGGAGCGTCGTACACAAGCGAAAGCCGAGGCCGCAGCGCCCGCCGCAAGCGCATCCGCTGCCATCACGCCGCCCGCACGCGTCGACTGGCCCATAGAAGGCAAGAAGTCCGCTGCCCGAGTGCTGGCCGCGGAGGCCGAGGCGGAGCGCGTGGCAAGAATGTTTGCCGGCCCCGACGGCACCTGGGCTTCGCTCACCAAGCGTCAGCGATCGAAAGTCAGCAAGTTTCGCTGGAAGCCGGGTGTGGACGGGCTGGAAAAGGATTCTGCCGGCAACACCATTTATCACCTGAGTGACGGCTGCGTGCTCGTGAACTTCCTGTTCTTCGGCTGCGCGATCGGCAAGCCCGCGGTGCATGACGACATGCTGGAAAACATGCGTTTGTACTTCGACGAGCAACGCCTGCCGCAAACGAACGAGGGCAACGGAACCGAGCCCGGCGCCCAGCCTCTGCCCTGAGCGGAACTCAGTTCAGATCATTGTCCTTGTAGTACTTCGTGCCCTTGGCAGTGAGTTCCACCGCGAGACTGTCGCCGCTGATCTGGTACAGGTAGACATCCGGCGAAATGGCGACCGCTCCCTGATACGAAGCACCCTTGTCACCGGTTTTGGCTGATGCCGTTGCCTGCCCGCCGATTTCCCAGCCGGAGTTCACGAACTTGTCGAGCGCCGCCGGGGACGCGAAAACCCAGATGAGCTTGAATTTCTTGACGCCGAATCCCAGGCCCGCCTGGATCTCGGCCATCTTCATGTAGGTCTGTTGTTTGGTCTTGTTGTTGACGGCCATGCCTTTGCCGGTGCCGCTGCCCGCCACCATGATCTTCATGCCGAAGTTGCTGAACGCGGCATATCCGGCCGCGGATTCGACCGCCTTGCGCGCCGAAGGCTGAACCTTGTAGAGCGCATCGAGCGCGGATTGCGCCGCCTTGCGCACTTCCGCCTGTTCCTCCGCCTTGTCCTTGGCGAATGTGGTTGTCGGCGCGACGAGCAGACCCGCGAGCGCGAGTGCGAGGATGCGACCCATCATGGTTCTCTCCCGTTAATTGTGTTTGACCTTGATCTCGAGGCCAGTGAGCGAAGTACTCACCATCGTCAATTCGAATTTAGGGTTCTTGCCACGTGACTTGACCACCACGTCCTCACCATCATCGACACCGACGCGGTAGTTATCCGACCCGAGCGTCGCCTTGATGGCCGCACTCACGAGATCGGCAACCTTGTTCTCGGTGCTGCCCGCAGGAATCTTGATTTCCACGTCCGTGGGAGTGCCTTCCACCGGCGCAATGCGAAACACCACGGCGCCGTCATTGTCGGCCTGGTGATTGAAATGGATGCGCCAGTTGGCCGAGGGCTTCGCGAATGCGGGCGCCGCCAGCAGCGCCATTCCCGCGATCACCATCACAGCGACTGCATTCCGCAATGATGTGCGCATCGTTCTCTCCTTAGAACGCGAAATTGAAGAAGACCTGGGGGCCCGAGTAGGTCCAGTCGAGACTGCCGCTGAGATGATCGGCCTCGACGTCAACATCGATGCCGAATGAATCGTAACCCGCGCCGAGACCTATCCACTTCTTCGGCTGCCAGATGACCGCCGCGCGGTAGTTGGTGATCGTTCCGTCGACATCACCGAATGTGACGGCGAAGAATTGAAGCTGCGCATCCAGCCACCAGTTTCCGCCGAGGTTCCACATGCCACGGGCGCCGATGACAGGTAGCGGGGCGCCGACGGATGCCTCGTTGCTCGCGGTGGTCGTGCCGCCGCCGCCGCCGGGGGTAGCCCAGGTGCCCGAGAGTTCCGCTGAAAAGGCGGTGTAGTGCAGGCCTGCGCTCAACACCAGTTCACGGTCTTCGCGCTTCGAAAAATCGTACTCGTAAGCTACCTCGACCACGTAGAAGCCGAATTCCGTGTCCACTTCAGCGTCGACGGGATACTCCTGGCCTTGCCATTCGATTACGCGATCCAGAGTCCTGTGCCGCTCGTTCGAATTCTCGGCGTACATGAAGCGGATATGGTGCCGGTCGTTGATGCGCCAGTAGCCGTCGAGCCGGATCGTCGTGCCGTCCACATCGCCGAACGTGTCGCCCCAGTTGAATTCCGTGCCTGTCTCGTCAAATTCACCGTCAGCTCGAATCGTGAGATCCGATTCGTTGGTGAACGATCCGAGCGAGATCTGGAATGGCTGCTGAGTGAGCTTGGTGTCCTCTGCCGAGGCCTGGCCGGCGAACATCGCGAGCAGGGTGCTTCCGGCGAGAAGTCGCATCAGTTGAGTGCGCTTGGTCGCCGGTCGGTGGGTCGTCATGTTCGTTACCTCGAATTCTTCGGCACGGTGGGAGAGCTTTTCGCCTGGCTATAGTGAGCGGGCGCCATCGGGTGTCTATCGTAAAAACGCACGCTGAAGAGCGTCATCGCGCGCCCGGAATCTCAGGTCCGGTGAGCTCCCACTACTGATCTTCAGCGTTTTCAGCCTTGACCGTTGTACGAGCCGGCGACCGCACCGTGAAATGGGACCTTGGTCTGATGGTGCGTCGCATGACCTCGCGGCGCTGTCGTTGTTGCGCAATGTCCCACAGGGCAAGATGCGGACATGGTCACGCAGTCGAGGTCGCAAACCGACACTTTTCACGGTGCCTCGCTGCGCGAGGCGCTGATGTCGCCTGCGACGGTGCGCAACGTCCTGGCCTTTGGTTGCTTTCAGGCCGCCTACTACTTCGCGTACCAATATGGGATGGCTTTCAGCCAGACCACGGCGTCGCCGTTCTGGTTTCCCGATTCCGTGCTCCTGTGCGCCTTGTTGCGAGTGCGGGCACGGTGGTGGGTGCTGCTGCTCGTCTCCACGATTCCGATCCGTTATTTCACGGAAGTCGCTGACAGCGTGCCGATGAGCATGCTGGTGAGCACCTCGCTCAACGATTACGCCAAGGCGGTGATTGCCGCGACACTGCTCCGGCGTTTCATGCACGACCCCATTCGCTTCCTCAGCGTGCGAGATTTCGGTGTCTTCTGTCTCATCGCCGTGCTCGCCATTCCCGCGCTGAGCGCGCTCGCCGGCGCCGCTTCGCGCGGCGCGGCAGGCCAGGACTACTGGGCGAACTGGGAGCAATGGTTTCTCGGCAACGCGCTGGCGCAGCTCATCGTCACGCCGTTCATTTTCTACTGGATTCTGCGGCCGTCGGATCAACGCAATCTGACGAGCGCGCAATGGATCGAGGCGCTTGTGCTGCTGGCCGGGCTCGTCGTCAGCTTGACGCTCGCATTCCAGCCGGCCTCGGTGCATCTGGGTTTTTCCGACTCACGCCTGTATGCGCCGGTCGCCATCCTGTTCTGGGCGGCGGTGCGCTTCGGAATGCGCGGCGCCACTGCGGCCACCGCCATCCTCACCATTTTCGCTATCGCCGCCACCCAGATGGCCGATGCCTCCGGTGCCGGGACTTCTCCCTCGGAATCGGCGTCTCAATTGCAACAGTTCCTGTTGCTGCGAGCGGCGCCGTTGTACCTCGTAGCTGTGTTGCTCGAGCAGGCGACGCGAATCCAGGGATCGCTGCACGAAAGCGAGCGGCGTTTTCGCGACATGGCGGACAACGCGCCGGTGATGATCTGGATCGCGGGCACGGATGGCGCTTGCGAGTTCCTCAACAAGGGTTGGCTCGATTTCACCGGCCGCGCCCTCTCGCAGGAGCGCGGAAACGGATGGTTGCAGGGCGTGCACCCCGATGACCGCCAGCGGTTCATGGCTATCTACCAGTCCAGCATTTCCGCGCGCTGCGAATTCGAGATCGACTACCGCCTGCGGCGACGCGACGGTATCTATCGCTGGATCCTCGACCGCGGCGTGCCGCGTTACGACGACAACGGTGAGTTCGTCGGCCTCATTGGTTCGTCCATCGACGTCACCGACCGGCGGCGACAGGAATCTGCGTTGCGGCAGAGTGAAGAGCGATATCGCGCGGTGGTCGACAGCCAGACGGAGCTGGTGTGCCGTTTCACGCCGGACCTGGCGCTCACGTTCGTCAACGAGGCGTATTGCAAGTTTCTCGGCAAGGCCCGTGACGAGGTGCTCGGGGAAGACTTGAGCGAATTGTTCCCGGCGAATACGCGTGCCGAGCTCGGCCGGTGCGTGAAGCACGCGATTTCGGGCGCCGGTGCTGGCGAATGGCAGTGCGCATTCACGTTTCCGGACGGAAGCCACGGATGGCAGCACTGGACCTGCCGCGCCATCAACGGTGCCGGTGAAAGCCCGGACGAATTGCAGGCCATCGGTCATGACATCACCGATCGCAAGCGGGCTGAAGAGGTGCAACGCCGGCTGGCGCATTCCGCGCGGCTCGCGGCAGTCGGCGAACTCACTGCGATGGTGGCGCATGAAGTGAATCAGCCGCTGTGCGCCATTCTCAGCAACGCCGAAGCCGCCGAGACCTTGCTGTCACGCGAGAATCCGCCGCTCGATGTGATTCGTGAAATCATCAAGGACATCCGCGATGACGACCTGCGGGCTGACGAAGTGATTCGCGGCATCCGCTCGCTGGTGGGGCGGCGGGAAATCCAGATCCAGCCGGTCGATCTCAACCGCACTGTTGCGCATGTACTGCGGCTCGTATCCGGTGACGCGCTGTATCGCCGTGTCCGGATCCAGCGAACGCTGGGTGAGTCCCTTCCGCTGGTCGCGGCCGATCAACCGCAGATCGAACAGGTGCTGCTCAATTTGATCGTCAACGCGATGGATGCCATGCAGGAGACGCCAGAAGCGGCACGCGAACTCACCGTGCAGACGCGGCTGGCGGATGCGGGCTATGTGGAGATCGCAGTCGTGGATCATGGCTGCGGAATTCCGCCCGAACGGCTGCCTGAATTGTTCGATTCATTCTTTACTACGAAGCCCGAAGGGATGGGCATCGGCCTGTCGGTGGCCCGCTGGATCGTGCTGGCTCATGGCGGGCGAATCTGGGCTGCGAACGGCGCCAATGGCGGTGCCGAGTTCCGATTCACGCTGCGCACGGTGGAAACCGCCGCCGCTTCTCTAACTACAGAGGTCAGAACATAACGCCAGAGGGCGCCTTCCAGGCCGTAGGACCAAGGTCCGATGTTCGCCATGGCGCACCGTGTCATAGAAATACGCATCGGTCGCGCCCAGGCGCGACGTCCTCGGGAGCGGACGGCGGCGATGCGGGCAATCGAACAAAACCCTGTGGGGATCGGCGCGGCGGGCGACGCAGCGCGGTATCTGGAATGGGATATTGCGCAACTTGCAACCGGGCATCTCGACGTCGAGCGCCATGTGGTTCCTTTTGACGAAGCGTGGATCGGCAGCGTGACCGTGGATCGCGCCGCGCTGCATCAGGTGCGCTCGGACGCCGGCTGGAGCGCGGTGCTGCTGCCTGCACCGGAATCCGGCGCCGTGTATTTCGAAGGGCGCCGGCTCGTTGCGGGTGATGCCGTGCTGTTGCCGCCCGAAAGCAGCCTCGAGTTGCTCACGCATTCAGTGGGGCGCGTCTACCACATCGCGTTTCGTGGCACGTGCGCCGCATCGCGCGTGCGGCTTCGCCGCCCACGCTGGTACAGCCGCACCGATGTTCATGCGGGGCTGGGATTCTCCGAAGACCTGCGCTCGTGGCTGGCGTGTTCGGCCAGGGCAGGGGAGTCAACTCATGCCCCCACGCTTCACACGCGTCTGCTGTTCTGGCTGCGGTCGGCGATGGCCGATGCGGAGCGGTCCGATGACGAACCGCATTCGTTGCCGAGACGCCGGATGGCCGTGGAGCGCGTGCGCCGCTTCATCCACGATCATCTCGCCGAATCCATGACGTTGGCGGAGCTTTGCCGCCATGCGCATTTGCAGGCGCGCTCGCTCGAATACGGGTTTCGTGACCTCGTCGGTCTCTCGCCGTTCAAGTACATCAAGATGCTCAGGCTCGGCGAAGTGCGTCGCCGTCTTCAAACCAGCAGTCCCGCGGAGCGCAGTGTTTCCGAGGTGGCGCTCGACTGTGGTTTCTGTCACCTGAGCCAGTTCGCGGCCGACTACAAGCGGGTGTTCCTCGAGAGCCCGTCGGCGACTCGCCGCGCGATCGTGCCGCTCCGACCGGCGCGCGTGCCTCGCTACGAAACGGGGCTCGCCTTCGCCGCACGTTGATGGGCCGCCAGCGTCATTGACGGCATCTCGCCGAACAACGCGCGATAGTCGTGGCTGAACTGCCCCATGTGCGTGAAGCTCCAGCGGCGCGCGGCGCCGCTGACCGAATGATCATCGCGATTGGGATCGAGCAGATCGTGGCGCACGCGGCATAGCCGCAGGTTGCGCACATAAGCCATCGGCCCGAGGCCGTAGAAATCCCTGAACCCATACTCGAGCGCCCGCGTGCTGACACCCGCGGCCGTGCACAGGTCCATGAGCGCGATAGGCGCGCGAAGGTGTGTATCGACGAACTGACAGGCGCGAATCACCGCGAGATGGCGCTGCAGGCGGCTTCGCTCCGCCCTTGCCAGCGATCCGGCTTCGCGAAACAGCGCGGGTGTCATCGCTTTCAGGTGCTCGCGCAGGCGACGCTGCGCGTCGCGGGCTACTGGGGACGTCGCCGGTGTGCCACGAATCTGCTCCAGCGCCTCCAGGCTGCGCGACAGCAGGGCGACCTGCGCGGAATCGAGCGTGCGCCATCGCACCTGCTCAGCGGGGCCGCGAATGCCTTCCTCGGCCAGCGCCGACGCGGAGATGCCGATGATCATGATGCTGCTGCCCGCCGGTAGATAGACATCGAGCGCCGCGGCCGGGCCCAGCACGACGCTGGCATCGCCGCCAATGGGTTGGGCATGGCTTCGCGGGCGCGCTGCTTGCGCCGGACTCGCGAGCAGCCCTAAGCTTTCGTTGGCGGTGGCGCCGCGCAGGATGCCGGCGGACGAGGTGTGCAGCAGCGTGAAGGTTCCGGTTCCGCAGGCCACGCGCACACCCTGCAGGCTCGCCGGGCCGGGTCCCAGGTGAATCCATTCCGTTTCCCAGCCTGGGTATGGCTGAAGTAGAGACTCGAGTTCCGTGTCGATGAGAGTTCTTCGCGTAATGTCTGCCACCGCGCGCATCCTTGGGCGACATCTGGCGGGGACTGCTAGTGGAATCGGTGGCGGGCCGCGTGACTATCAATAAAACGCCATTTGCGTGGCTTTATTGCGACTTTACAGGTGTCTCCGCTGCTGTCGCGCGGGCCTTGGCCGCGTTGCGCTGCTCCGCGCGGTCGACGATGAGTTTGTAGGCCACGTAGTACTTGTAGATATTACTTACGTACTGGACCGTTTCGCGGCCGATCTGCTTGGCCGCCAGTAGTTCGACATTGTTGAACCACTTGTTCGCATCGAGCCCCTGTTCGGCCGCCTCGCGGCGCAGCCGGGCGATGCGGTTCGGGCCGCCGTTGTAGGCCGCGAACGCAAACAGGTGGCGATTCACGGCGTCGATGCCGGGTTCGTCGAAGTACTGGTCGACCAGGAAACGCATGTACTTCGCGCCCGCGTGGATATTCGGCTCCACCAGGTGGATGTCGGGAATCTTCACGTTGCGGTCGTTGGCCGTGGTGGGCATCACCTGCATCACGCCGATCGCGCCCACAGGGCTGCGCGTGGTCTGGTCCAGCCCGGATTCCTGGTATCCCTGGGCTACCAGCAATAGCCATTCGAATTTGTACTGGGTCGCGTATTTCTTGAAGTATTTCGAGAGCTCCTCGAAGCGCTTCATGTCGGCGGCGGACGTGGCGTTACGCGCCCACTTGGTAGTCTGCAGGTACTTGCGCAGGATCATGTTGCCCATGGCCGTACCGGCCTGGTTCTTCGCCACGAATTGGTCGAGCGTCTCCTTGAGCTTCGGCGAGTCCTTGCGGATGGCCCAGGCGATCTCGCTGTTGGTGCGCAAGACCAGTTCCGGATGCAGACGCAGGTTCGGGAACACCTGTTCCCAGAAGCGCGCGAGATAGCTGTCCACCACCGTCAGGTCGATGAGCCCCGCGTTCACCATCTCCAGGATGTCTTCGTCCTCGAGGTTCTCGTCGGCGAGTTCGATGATCGCCGGCGGCTTGCCTGCGGCCTTCAGCCGCGCGTTCAGCGCCTCGAGACTCGTGTAATAGCTGCTCGACCGGCGCACGTAGACGCTGCGTCCGGAAAGGGCGTCAACGGTGTCGGGAACCGCTCCATCGGCGGAGGTCACCAGCATTTCGCTGATGTCCTTCGAGAACGGCACCGTGAAATTCACGAGGCGCTGGCGATCGGGAGTGATGGCGAGCCCGGCTGCGGCGATGTCGCCGTGCCCTTCGTTGAGATCGGTCAGCAGCCGGTCGCGGCTCGTCGGGATGAACACCACGCGAATCGGCCGTGTGCGGTCCTTGGTGCCTCGATTGAGCCACTTCTCGAGCTCCATGCCCATGTCATAGGTCATGCCACGTTGTTGCGCCCTGTCGAGAAAATAGTTGGTCTTGTTGTGGACCACGAGCATGCGCACGACGCGGCGCTCCGCCATGCCATCCAGATCTCCGAGCTGCGTGCGCGTGTAGCGCGTGGATTCCGTCGCGGCGTCCTCCGCAACCGCCGGGGCGGGCTCGGCGGCGGGCGGCGGTGCGGGAGCTGCGGCCTTTTCTCCGGAACCGCACGAAGCCAGGGCAGCGGTGAGGATCGCCGCGCAACCGGCGATCAGGTAGTTAGAAGCCGCTCGAAAGGCTTGTGTCTTGTGCATGCGCCCATGCTATGGGCCCGCCATCGGTGGCGGCAATCCCAAAGCCGGGAAAACGCTGCGCTTTCCTGATAGTGCACAACCACCGGAAGCCGCCGCCGGCCCGGCGCGGAATATCAGGCGTGCGCCAAGTTGCGCTCGCTGACCGCGTGGAGCAGGGGCATGTCTTGCGCGGGCTTCCCATGGCTCAGCAACTGCACCAGTGCCGCCGCGGACTTGACCTGCATCTTGTGCATCAAGCGTCCGCGATGAACCTTGACGGTCTTTTCGGCCGTTCCGAGCGCGCCGGCGATCTGCTTGTTCAACAAGCCGCGCGCCACGAGCTCGAGAACCTGCAGTTCACGCGGCGTCAGCGAGCTCAGCAGTTCGTGCACGCGCTGCCGCTCGGCGAAGTGCACGCGGGCTTCGGCGTCCTTGGCCAGTGCTTCGCGAAGCGCCGCGACCAGCGCTGCGCGTGACACCGGCTTTGGCAGGAAGCTCACCGCGCCCAGGCGCATTCCCTCGACCGCACTGGACATGTCGCCGCGACCGGTAATGAACAGGATGGGCCGCACGCAACCCTGCGCCAGCAGCTTGCGCTGCAGTTCGAGACCGCTCATCTCGGGCATGACGAGGTCCGTTACCAGGCAGCCGGGCAGCGACGGATCGTGCTCGGTCAGGAAAACATTAGCCGACGTCCATGTACGGGTCGCAAATCCTTCCGCGCGAAGCAGTCTGTCGAGAGCGCGCACAAAGGATTCATCGTCGTCCAGCACGAACACTGTAGGAACCGATTCCATATTCCTCTCCCATCCCGCGGGCCCTGAGCCCGAATGCATCGCGATTTAGACCGCTTGTGATGCCGCGCGATTATGAATGGGCGTGCGA
>Ga0190274_10001725_pt1 | contig 12802 bp, 10 predicted proteins | sample Popmic531T_FD_133002 | JGI IMG/M metagenome (GOLD analysis project Ga0190274, IMG submission 133002) | Populus adjacent soil microbial communities from riparian zone of Yellowstone River, Montana, USA - 531 T | ecosystem: Environmental > Terrestrial > Soil > Riparian zone | place: USA: Montana...
ACGGCACGCCCGCCTCGCCGGCGACCGAGCGCGCGAGGAGAGTCTTGCCCGTACCCGGAGGGCCGTAGAGGAGGACACCCTTGGGGATGCGCGCGCCGAGGGCCTGGAACTTCTTCGGGTTCTCGAGGAACTCCTTGATCTCGTGCAGCTCCTCGACCGCCTCATCCACGCCGGCCACGTCCTTGAAGGTGATCTTCGGCGAGTCGGGCGCCATGCGCTTGGCGCGGCTCTTCCCGAAGCTCATGATCTTCCCGCCGCCGCCCTGCATCCGGCTCATGAGGAAGATGAAGAGCCCGAAGATGAGAAGGAGTGGGAGGAGCGTCCTGAGGATTGATCCCAGTGCGGAGCTCCCGGTTCCCTTCGAGTCGAAGAGGACGCCCTTCTCCTCCAGGAGGTTCTCGAACTCGATCTGCGACTCGTCGCTCGGGTAGTTGACCTTGTACTTGTCCCCGCTCGTCAGGGTCGCCTCGATCGAGCGACCCTTCGGGCTGAACACGACCTCCTGGATCGAGCCGGGCGCGGTCTCGACCGTCGAGATGAGGTGGCTGTAGGTGACCTTCTCGGCCTCTTCAGAGCGCGGCAGGAGCGTCTGCGAGGCCAGGTAGACCAGCAGAACGATCACGATCAGGGGAAAGAGCGTGCGGAGGGAGAATCGGCCTATCTCTGTTCATCCTCTCGGGGTGCGGTTGTTGGCCCACGCACGACGCGCCGGCCATCGGGGGCGCTGCGGGAACCTGCACCTACGGGCAATTCAGCACCTCCGACCCCGCATGACATGCGTACGATAGCCAGCCAGGACGCTTTCCCACAGTCCGATGTGCCCGGGCGCATGCCGTTGAGGACGTCGACAACGTCCAGGAGGTCCCCGCTTCCTCCATCTGCGCGGCCACTACGCCTTCCACGCCACCGAGGCAGCTCTTCAGGCGAGAGCACGCTGGCGCAGGGAACGATGATGGGCTCTTTAACCCACACACTTGACCTGTTTTGCGCCGCTTCTCGTCAAACCTGCCGTTAAGTACAACCCTGGGCAGCAAACGATGAATCTCGAAGCCGTCCTCGCGTCTCTCTAGGCAACTAAATACGCTGATTTGCACGTACTTCTAGGACGGGAGCGACGGGACTCGAACCCGCCCTCCGGCGTGACAGGCCGAGTCGGGCACAACGACGCCCGACGACGAACGACTCTGAACGTGGTCATTTGCAGGCGCTTTTTGTCCTGCGGCTTGCTCCGCTCCGCATGGTTGAGCCAATCGTCCGACCGACGTTTGGGCCACGAGTGGGCCACGAAATGTTGTCAAGTAAGACGACAACCGTCTCCCGGGCCGGTTGCTCTGCCTCTTCGCGAGCCGGCTGGGCGGCGCCCTTGAGCGCTCCCCGCGTCGTCCCGCTGTGGCGGTTCGCGACAAGTTCGATCTCTGAGCGGGCTACCGGGGGACGGCGCGCCTGAACACGACGGCCAGGAGCGGGCCGGCGACGATGAGCGTCAACCAGACGATGGAGATCACGATGATCTCGAAGAGGTCGCCGCGATCGATCCCGCGGGAAGCCGAGACGACGATGAGCGCGACAACCGTCGCCGCGAAGCTCAGGGCGAGCAGCCAACGGATCGCGCGCTCGAGCCTGTCCTTCTGCACAAACACGGGCGCTAGGCAGAGGAAGACGAGGCTCATCAGCAAGTAGCCGAGCTCCTCGAGAGCAATGAAGACGCCGTTCGGGTTGTACTGCGTGAGCATCGCCCACCCGTCGAGTTGCCCCTTCTCGAGGCTCGGCTGCATCACCGTCACCTGGATGAAGTAGTCGATCAGCAGCACGGCGGCGGCGCCGATCGCGACGCAGAGCCCGAGCAGGCTGTAGACCTTCCGCGCCGGAGGCGCGTACTCGTGGACCGAGGCGACGAGCGCGACGAAGAGGAGCATCAGCAGCATCGCCGGGTACATCCAGAGGTAGTCGCCGGGCCACTGCTCGACGATGACGTCGCTTGTGAACGGATACGGAACGTCGTTCGGAATGGCGGTCAGCGCGAGGGCGAATGTGATGACTGTCAGTACGGACGTGACGAGCGCGATCCAGAACCCGAACCGGTACGTCGCCTGCGCGCGCGCGGCGTCGGCGGGAACCCGACGATTCAGGGGATCCGTGGCTGTCTCCGGGGTTCTCCTCATGACGCGGCGCAGCTTCTTTCGCTAGGCACAGCGGAAGGAAAGGAAGGTCTTCCAGGCAGCGGGCGAGAACGAGACCAGCAGGACGAGGCGTATCGGAGGGCCGACGGCGGCTGCCAGATCCACAGACCTGCCATCAATCACTATGCCCCTGCAACTGGTGTGGCTCGTGCCGAGGCGCGCGAGGTCGCGTGGCGCTGCGCAACGACGATTCCGGCGCGCCAGCCCGGGGCGCGTCCGCCGCGCGGAAGTTGGATCGACTCTACGTCGAGCCCGCTGCGCGCGATCAGCCACGAGATCACGGAGTTCGAGTTCCACATCTCGCCCACGCGCAGCTCGTCGCGTCCCCAGACGGGCGTCGGCACCCGCGGGACCAACTCGAGCAGCCGCCTCGCGCAGTCGGGATCGTCGCTGAGGCGCTGCGGGCTCTCGACCGCCTCGTCGACGTCGGGGATTACGCCGTCCCGCCAGCGTCGCACCTCGTACCGGAACAGCCGGAAGCGGCCCGCCGCGCGTGCCCCGACCGCACCCTCCGCGACGACGCCTCGCTCGGCGCGGTCGTCGGGGCGGATCGGCGCCTGCTCGATCACGAACCGTCCCTCCGGCACGTAGACCTCGAGTGCCGAGTGATACAGATCGCAGCGATCGCGCCGTTCGAGCCGGGCCGCGACCGCCTCGAAGACCTTTCCGTTTACGCGCACGGAGTGGCCGCCGGCGCCGAGTGGCAGCCAGTACAGATCAATGCTCGCGGTCGGTGGCGAAAAAGCGCTCGGCGGCCGCGTCTGATGCTGACGATTCACCCCTCTGGAACTCTGTCGGCGAATAAGCATCGAGCTAACCGATCGCTCGCTGGAATGCGGCATACCGCAAGTGCCAAGTCGCGGGGTCGTCCAGTAGGTCGAAGCTCGCAACGCATCTCGTCGCGCGGCATGGTGGCGATCGATGGAGAGGCATTAGCGGACTGGGCGCTGGGCAAGATTAACCCTTCTCAACCTCGAGGAAGTTGACAGTGCGCTCGCCGACGAAGTCCGGCTCGTCGACGCTCATGATGTGACCGGCGTGGGGGAGGATCTCGATCTCGCAGCTCGGGATGTTCCGCGCGCGCTTCGCAGCAGCGGTTGCGCTTCCGACCAACCCGTCCTTCCCGCCGAGGATGACCAGGGTGGGCGCCTTGATCATCCGAAGCTGTCGGCTCGGGATGGGGAACGGCTGCCCGGTCCTCGGCTTGCACTTGCCCATGATCCTCATCCACGGACGGAACTCGCGATTTACGCGCTCGCCCTCACCCAAGGACCGGAAGATGATCCGGTCGAACTTGGTCGCGGTCGGCCGCATCACGTACCACGCGAAAGGGATCAGGACCGCGAGCGTGGCGCGCCATGGTGGCAGCCCCATCGGCCCGAGCAGGGCGAGGCGGCGCACGCGGTGCGGTGCATGGATCGCGTGGTTCATCGCGATCCAGCCGCCCATCGATCCTGCGACGACGTCCGCTCGCGTGATCTCGAGCTGCTCGTACACGTCGTCGAGCCAGGCGCTGTAGTCGCGGCCCTTCTTGGGGTACCGGGCGGGATCTGCCAGCTCGCTTCTGCCGACGTCACCGATCGTGTCGAGCGCGTAGACGCGGCGCTTCTCGCTCAGCGGGGCGATGATCGAGGACCAGACGAAGCTGCCGACAGCGGCGGGGTGGGTCATCACAAGCGGCGCCGATTCTCGGTCGCCGCTCGCGATGACGTGCGTCTTCCCGTACCGCGTCGCCACGAAGAACGTCTCGAACGGAACCGGCCAGTGACGCAATCCAACGTCGTAGATCGCCATCAGCTTTGCGCGGTTCTCCTCGCTGCGGAAAATCGGTAGCTCCTCGCGCGACGACGTGCCTTCCTCGTCAGGAGTCGTGAGCTCGGACATCGCAATCACCACGCTTCACTCACGTTTTGATCGTACGTGCGGGTTGCCCGCGAACACCTCATATCCACGCGCTCGCAGGCGCTCGTACCACGAGGTTGCCGCCGTGGCCCGAGGCCTTCCAGGAGACCCGGTCACCGCGATCAGCCTGCGGGCCGGGAACTCGGTTGCAGCCTCGTTGGTCTTCGGCGGATGGACGCTGGGCTCACGAGAAATGGGCAGCTGGTAGCTGCGGCACGAGTACTCCGATGCCCGTTGCCTAGGGAACGCGTACGGCGACGGCAGGTGCGTGCGCATGCCCGGCGTACTCATCGACCCGGTAGAGCATCGCGAGGATCATGCTCGGCAGCATCAGCACCATCTGCAGCGGAAGCACCCAGTGGGCAGGCATCTGGCCGAGCCAGAGCAGCGCGAGCAGCGGCAAGGCGGGGAGGAACATCGCGGCTGCCATCTCGCCGCCGCGTTCCCAGCTGTGGCCGCGGTAGCGCATCCAGGCCACCATCGGCAGCGTCATGTTGAAGGCCATCGCGAATGCGGCCAGCTCCGTATGCTCATGCCAGGCGTCGTCGAAGCCGGTACCGAACAGCGCGATGTGGAGCTGCCGGAACGCCATACCGAGGACGACCATCCCGACCATCATCGCGACTGTCATCTCGAGCGCGTGGCGCAGGAACCTCCTCCTGCGTCGCCAACGATCGCTCTGTAGGAATCCTTCGCCGCGCATGACGATGCCGACGCTCATGACCGCTCCTGTCTGTGTGAGGTCGAGCGTTGCAGTGGGCCCAAGCACCCGCATCCGGGTTAGCCCTCCTTGCGACCGGAAAGTCCGTAGGCCGGCGAGCTCCGCGCGACGTCCACGAGGCTGGCTGACGAGCCCGCTCTGATCGAGCCGCAGAGAGCTGGAATGCCGCGACGAGTGGAGTCGCGACAGGATCAGGGCGTTCCACGGTTCTTGCGTCGTGCTCGGCGGCGAGGGTGATGCCGGCGCCCAGCCTCCCCGTGGCCGAGACGCAGGCGGACCTACGCCCGCACGCACCCCTTCCGTGCGGCGGGTCCACGCCGGGGGTGGAAGGCGCGTCTAGTAGTGCGGAGGTAGGAAGGTGTCGCTGTCCTCGTTGCGGAGAACGGCGGTGACGTGGAGCGCTGCGTGCGCGATGGGCGCGCCGATCGGGTTGGCAGTCGCGAGCGTCGGGATGCTCCACAGCGGGTTGCCGATCAGCGGCTTGGTGATCTTCTCCGAGCGGAAGTCGCTGTAACCGAGGTGGTAGACGGTCGTCATGGCGAGCGTGGCCGCGAACGCGGCGAGGACGATTCCCGCCTTCGAGGCCAACGAGCGCGTGCTGAATCGCGCATGGTCGAAGCCCGCGTAGACGATCACGATCGGCAGCGCCGCGAGGACGAACCCGTCGACGGCGCCGTAGAACGCGCCGCGCCAGAGCAGCTGGCCCACGAGCGCGAAGCCGTCGGCGCGTTCGCCCGCGTCCTCGGCGCGCATCGCGGCGGGGATAAGGACGGCGCCTCCGATTGCGGCGAGCAGGAGTGTGAGGCGCCACCGGCGCGCGATCATCTGGTACCACGACTGCTCGGTGGCGCGACCCCACGCCCACGCGAACGTGATGGAAATCCCGCCGTACAGGGCGTAGTAGACGTCGCGCCGGATCTCGAGCGTGTCGGCCAGCACGTACGGGATCAGGAACGCGATGACGAAGAGCGCAGCAAGCCAGGTGGCATGGCGCGTTCCCGCCGAGACAGTGACGGTGGGCGCGCCCGTCGCGTGCCCGCCCGAAGTGCGAGCACCCATCAGGCCCTCCTCGCTCCCGGCAAGTTTCGCGCGACTGCTTTCACGGCGTCAACCAGAGTAACCCCGGGCCGTGTCCGATGGCTAGCCCGCATGTGAGAGGCGAATGACGTCAGAGCCCCGAGGAGACGGCGCGACGAAAAGACACGAACGGCCGACTGCGGACGAATTCTCTCAGCGCTGCATCAGAACGAAGATCGTCCCAACCCAGGATCCACGTGGCCAAGCGCAACCTCCACGGATGCCGGCGTCGGAAACCGGCCGCAACAGCGAAGCTCTCGTCTTCCGAGAGGAAGCGCTGGTCTGGTGTGAACGACTCCCGTCCGATCTGGACCTGCAGCGCCGGCCGGACCCGAATGTTCCGAATCCAGCCCGCGTTCCGACCCCAAGCCGAGCAGATAACTGCCTCGTGGCTTTCCGGGTCGTACTGCAAGACCATCGCGACGGCGGAGTAGACCCTGCCGGTCTTCCGTCCGGCGTGGACCAGTAGCAGGAACGTGTGGCCGAGAAGCCAGCCCCACCCCCGGCGATACAGCGGCAGCGGCAGTCGGAAAACCGCGAGCGCGAGACGACCCGGTTGCCGGCGAACGCCGAGTAGTGGCTTCGCTCTGCGGTTGACTCCGCGGGACTCGAAGCTTTTCATCCCACCACCTCCGCGCCGTAGCGAATCGATGACATGTCCTCACGCCGAGCCAACGCGGGATAGCCGGATCGACGCCGACGAGACCGGGAAGGAGTCGTGACCCACATCTGACGGCCGTAGCCGGACTCGACGGTGCCCGCACCATACTCGCACGCGGCATGTGCGACGGAGCCTGCGCTCCCGGATACGGGTCTGGCGGCCCTGGCCCGTCAGCACGTAGGCGGTCGCAGATCGGGTTCGCAGTATCTCTCCGCAACCCGAGAAAGGGCATCTGCGAAGGCGGATCGGGCGCGAGCACGATCAAATGGTGCGGCAGGAATGGATCGGGCGTATTCGCGTCCGGCTGCCGTGCTGGTCGAGATGCAGTTGCTATCGAACTGCGTGAGGTCGAAAAGGTTCACCGCACCGGGAAGCTGGAGTACCCGGCGCTGTGCGGCGTCGGCTTGACGATCCAGGCCGGCGGGATGGTTGCGATCGTCGGCTCCTTTCGGGAGCGGCAACCGTAGTAGGGGCGGCTATTCGGTGCTGGAGCCGTGAGTGCCTGCGTGCGCATGTTCCGCGGTATCTCGCACCGTCTCGAGCAGGGCGTGGACGAGGACGTGCGCTCCGGAGCCGACGCCGAAGGTCCAGTAGCGGCGGAACCAGCGCCGGGCATGCTCGTCGGTGGTGGCGGTGCGCATGAGGCCGGAGAGCAGCGACCGGCCGTCCGGGAGCGGGCGCACGGAGAGGTCGTAGACGGTCTTGGCGTAGCCGGGCTCATCGAAGTCGAAGAAGCGGTCCGCGCTGACGTGCGCGTACTGGATCACCGGCCGCCAGAACTTGCCGACAAGCCCGAGTCCGATCTCCTCCCCGGGTCGTTCGCCGAGGAGGATCCAGCCGCCCTGCTCGGCAGGCATCTCGGCGAGCTCCCGCAGGCGCATCGACTCGGGCGCGCGCGGAGGGCGCTCCCCGTGCAACAGGTGACTGACGATCTCCGGAAGCATCCGCAGCGCGCCGAGGACGCCGGCGAGTGGCACGCGCTTCCCGACCTCCAGCAGGTCGACGTCCATAAGCGCCTCCCAGACGGTCTGCGAGTCTGCGTGGACAACGGTCGCGACCTCGTCGGAGACGTCGTAGACGGGGAGGAAGTCGTCCGCGAACACGGGGAAAAGGTAGCGCGGCGGGTCCCCTCCACTCGACTCGAAGTAGCCGTGGTTGTTCGCACGCACGACCATTGCGGCAGCCAGCGGTCAACTGTTTCGTTCGTCGAGCGGCTCGCAGCGCAGCCGGCGCTCGCTCGGGCCCGCCGGCTCGTCGAGCGTGAACGCGTCCGGGTCGTCACGGTAGGTCACGGCGAACGCAAGGGGAATCGAGTGGGAATCGCTCGCCGGGCGAGTTCTGGAAGCGCGCGCTCGAGCGGTTCCGGCTCAAGTGCCACGGCGAAGAGCCCTGCGTCCGGTGGGACGGCCGTCCGCCGCCCCGGCGCATATGTGATTGGCTCGTGACCGATGCCAAGCATCGCCTGTCCGCTCTCGAAGGCGGGGAAGCGCGCCCACGGGCGCTCGATCGGGATCTCGAGCCGCCGGGTGAGGAGGTCGAAGAGCGCTCGCGGCTTAGGCACCACGATGTTGACGTGATCGACCCTCTTAACGACGGCCGGCCCCTCGTCCATCACCTCTTCGCCCGTTTCATCCCGCCTCGGATTGGAGTTCGCGGACGCGCTCACCGAAAACGCGCCAGCGGCGCTCGTTCTCGTGCACGAGCGTCGCCGACTCGGCCAGCAGATCAGCGGCGCGGTCGAGCAGCTCCGAAGCCGAATACAGATAGGAAGGACTACGTCGTGCGCCGCGCAGGTCTGTGCGCAGCGCCTCGGGCGTGAAGTCGACTCTGCCGAGGAGGTCAAGTGCGCGGCGCAGCAGCCGCGCGACGAGGGCGAGCAGGCCCGCCGACTGCCAGTCGTTCGCGATGATGCGATGCCGCTCCCCCAGCAGGTCGGCAAGCGCCGGGTAAGAGACGAGGACAGCCGCCGTCTCCCATGCCTGTTCCATCGCCTGCGCGAGCCAGGCGCCGGTCCCCTCGCTGTCGGCCGCCACCGCCGCGAGGTCGCGCTTGAGCCGCGTGATCTCCGGAGGTTCCCCCTCCCCTTCCATGAAGAGGATCCCGCTTTCCGCGACGAGCCCGGGCGCGTTCAGATCCTCGGCGCCGGCAAAGGGATTCGCGGCCGGGCGCTCGCTTGGTTCGACCTCGCTCCACTGGCCCGCAAGCGACTTCAGCGCGCGCGAGATCGCCTGAATCTCGCCCGCCTGTCGCAGGGGAGCCTGCGAGTAGAACTTCTCATGCTCGCGATGGAATCGCGCGAGGTTGCCGATCGCCTCCAGCAGCCGATCGGGCGGCTTGTTCTGCGCGTCGACCTCGGTCACGCCCGGAGTTTCGCACGAGGCGATCGAGCAGACAGGGTGCGAGCTCGTTTCGGTCGGGCCCGGCCACTGCTGCCGGGCGACGAGTTCCAGCGATCCTGTAGAAGGTCCGAATGGGCTCCTCCAGCGACGCCGACCCCGGCGAGATGAGGCCCGGCGCCGAGAACGCGGTCTCGCAGCGTCCCCTGCCGGACTTGCTCTGCCGGCACGTTGGGCGCTCGCTGCCCGACGGGCCTGTCCCGCGGCAGGTGCGAATCACGCAAGAGGGCCACATGTGGCAAAAGCCCGGCGGCCGCGCTATGCGCTTCACGGCGAGGCAGTTCTTCGCGGTCGACCGGGTCGCCTTCTCGTGGCAGGCTCGCTTCCCCGTCATCGGGCCGATGGCGATCAAGGTCGTCGACGATTACGCAGACGGCGACGGCAAGCTCGAAGTGCGTCTCCTCGGCCTCCCGATTAAGCGGCAGCGTGGCCCGGAGACGGTGGTCGGCGAGGCGCTGCGCTATCTCGCCGAGCTGCCGTGGGTCCCTTACGCGATGGCGCACAACCGCGAGCTCGAGTGGCGCGAGCTCGACGAGTGGAGCGTCGAGGTCGCGGCGCACGTGGGCGGCGAGCGACTCGTCGTCAGGGTCGAGTTCGACGCTGCGGGCATCGTGCGCACGTCGTCGGCGATGCGTCGGCGCAAGAGCGGGAAGGCATGGGTGCCGACGCCGTGGGGAGGGACCTTCAGCGAGTACAAGGTGCTCGGCGGGATCCGGATCCCCACCGCGGGCCAGGCGTACTGGGAGCTGCCCGAGGGCCGCTACGTCTACTGGCGCGGAACGGTGACGTCGGTCGAACTGGTCGCTCACCCGTTCCGACGGAGCGCCTCTCGATGACCGCCTCGCGCCCGTGGCCGGTAATCACAGCGCTCCCCAGGAGATCGCGGAGCCGATCGCGCGCGTAACGGTAGCGCGTTGAAGCTCCGACGGGGACACACGGATCGTCCCCTCCAACGCGAGCCGCGCTACTCGGGCGCGCTCGCCTTCTTCGTGCTCGTGTTGCGTGGTCGTGGTCGTTCTTCGCGCTCGCAATCGCGAGCGGGGCCGAGTGGCCCGCGCTCCTGGCGCTCCTTCCCTTTGCCCTCGGGGCCCCTCGGGCCGGCGCTCGTCGCCTCGAAGCGCACGGCCGTGCTCGATCAGACGGTCCAGAGTCTCTTGAACCGAGTTACTTTGTGCGGCCGGACACAAGATCGTCCATGGAATCGCCAATTTGCAGGCATTTTGTCTCGGACGTTTGGGGCCACAGGATTGGGCCATGGGCGCGGTCTCCGCGTCTTGTAAGGCAACATAACCTGCCCATTTGCAGGCACTTTGATAGACGGGAGCGACGGGACTCGAACCCGCGACCTCCGGCGTGACAGGCTACTTCGCGCATCGCGACGGTTGACGACGATCGGCACGCAATCGCTCTATTCATGCGGCCTCTCCGTCGTCGAGCGCAGCAATCCCGCATTCCTCCATGGGGTTGTTTTCGGACGTTTGCTGCCCGTTTGCTGCCCGAGGAGCAGCGCGCGCCAGGAAACGAAGTTCCTCGCCACCCCCTCTTAGGTCGGCTGCTCAGTGCGGTCGGATTGCTCGACCGCGCGCGCGACCTCGACGCGTGAGGAGACATCGAGCTTGCGGAATATGTTGCGCATATGCGTCTCGACCGTCTTCGGGCTCAGGAAGAGCGCTTCGGCGATCTGCGGGTTCGTCCTGCGGTCGACGACGAGCCGCGCGATCTGAAGTTCGCGCGCTGTCAGCGACTCGACGCCGGATCCGTCGGCCTTGCCGGGTTGTGTGCGTCGGTGGATGTGTTGACCGAGCCGTCGCAGCTCGCGCTCGGCCGCGGCTCGGTATCTGAGCGCGCCACAGGCGTGAAGCTCTGCGGCGGCATGCTGCAGCTCGGCGACGGCACGCTCGGGCTGGTCGGCTTGGGCGAGCGCGCGGCCTGCGAGCGTCCGCGACACGGCGGCCTCGACGGGCATACCGACCTCGTCCGCGAGGCCGGCCGAGGCAAGCGCGCGATCGGCGGCGATGTCGGCATCCCCAGCCTCGAGCGAGACAGCTGCGAGGGCTCGGTCTGCCATTGAACGCGCCACGCGGAGCTTCAGGGCTGCGGCGGCGGCCTCCGCGCGAGCAGCCGCGCGTTCAGCCTCCTCCCGGCGGCCGAGCGCGAGCCAGCAGCGGGTCAGCAGCTCAAGCGATCTGGCTCTCCATACGCCCGGGATGAGCACGAGCTCGTCGCCACCCGAGGACTGGACGAGGGCGTCGACGGCGCGGTCGGGGTCCCCGGTCTCGAGGAGCGCGGCGGCGATCGCCACCCCGGCCGCGCAGACGAGGCTCTGGTCTAGCCCCTGCGTTAGTTCGACGTTCTCCTTCGCGGTGCGGAGCGCCATGTCGACGTCACCCGCGGCGAGCGCCGTGAGAGAGCGCTGGACGAGGTTTCCCGCGAGGGCCTGGACATTGCCCGACAATCGCGCGCCCTCAACGGCGTTGTCGAGCATCTCACTTGCTTCCGGCAGCTGCCCGCGCAGCAACTTGACCTGACCGAGAATCGAGTACGGGAGCGGGATAAATTCGCTCTGCCCGGTCGCCAGGCCTACGGCCATCGCTCGCTGCGCGTGGGCTCCCGCGTCCTCGTAGCGGTCGAGGTAGAGCTCGGCGCCGGCGAGGTTCGCGGCGGCGTCGAGGCGAAGGGCGAGCTCGTCATCGGCCAGGTCCGCGACCAAGACTGCCGCCTCCGTGGTGTGCGTCTCGGCGTGTGCGGTGGCTCCGCTGGCCGCGCTTGCGAATGCCAGCAGCGCAACGGCGGCAGCGGTCAGGGGCCGGTCGTCGAGCGGCCGCGCGGTCCTCAGGGCTCGCTCGGCCCACGTGCGCATACGCTCGTACTCCATGAGGAAGAAGCCGTCCATCGCGAGCTCCATCATCAGCGCCGCCGCCTCGGGTGATGCGGGATCGCGCAGGCTTTCCATCGCGCTGACGAGCCGCGTGTGAGCGTCCTCATGGCGGCCGAGCAGGTGCTCGATGCCGGCGCACGCCGTCGTGAGCCGCACTCGTAGTGCGATCGCCTCGGGCGGGACGAGCCCGATGCTCTCGAGCAGAGCGGAGTGGCCCTCGGCAAACTGCCCGGTCGCAGCCAACACCCTCGCGCGGGCGAGTAGAAGTTCGACCCGCACCTCGGCAGGAGCGGCCTCGGGGAGGAGTCTTAGCGCGTCTCCAAACCAGATTGCGGCACTTGCGGGCGCGCGCTGCGCGGCCGCCTCGCCGGCAACGCGCAGAGTCGCGACGGCAGCTGAGTCGCCCTGCCGCGCGGAGCGCTGGATGTGGTGGGCGCGGTCGGCCGCGGGCGCGCCGAGAGCCGCGAGCGCGGAGGCGCACCGCTCATGCGCACCCAGCCGCCAGCCGCCAGGCGTCGACTCGTAGACCGCCCGTCGGACGAGCGGGTGCCGGAAGCGAAAGCGGCGGGGCACGTCCGTCTGGCGAATGAGGTCGAGCCTCAGGAGCTCATCCAGCGCCTCGAGCGCTAAGCCCTCGGGGGCGGATGAGGCGACCGCCGCAAGCTCGGGTTCGAATGGATCGCCCGCTACGGCCGCCCCCTCCAGCACGCGGTGTGCGTCATCCGACAGGAGAGCGAGCTCCTCAGCCAATGCGCTCGCGACGGCAGGCGGTACGTCGAGTCCTGCCAACGAAGGCTCGGGAGTGGCTGAGGTGTCCTCAGGAACTCGATCGAGCGACCGGGCGAGCTGCTCGAGATAGAACGGATTGCCGCCACTTTCCTCGTAGAGAGCGATTGAAGCGGCGTCCTCGACGGTGTCGCCAAGAAATTCTCGCGCCTCGACAGGCGTGAGAGCGCCGAGTTCGAGGCGGTCGAGCATCGGCACGCC
>Ga0190274_10001726_pt1 | contig 12799 bp, 6 predicted proteins | sample Popmic531T_FD_133002 | JGI IMG/M metagenome (GOLD analysis project Ga0190274, IMG submission 133002) | Populus adjacent soil microbial communities from riparian zone of Yellowstone River, Montana, USA - 531 T | ecosystem: Environmental > Terrestrial > Soil > Riparian zone | place: USA: Montana...
ATCGAATGGATTTACAATACGGATATTGAAAGCTGTATCGTTTCCGGTATTTTGAAAAAAGATTGTATACTCGAGATACGGTGGATTAGATAACTCATAGGAATAGATTTCTTCGCGATCTACCAGAATTTCATTCGGATCAAAAGATCCGGTGGAATGAATGTATGCAGTATCAATATTGTCTGCTGTGTTTTCATCCCCAATTGTCGGATCGACGCTGGCGGTTGAAACGATCAGGGTACCACTTGGAACGGTAGTCGATTCAATGACCAAAATCATAATTGAATCGTGTTGGTAAGGATCCAGTCCTCCTAAAATCCATGTCACAGAATCCGGAGAAGTGCTATAAGGAGGTACTGAAGCATTGTTATACGTAAGGTTACTATCTGGAAAAAAAGTAATGGTATCCGAGGTGGTAGTTGTCGTTCCGACATTCTGTATATTGATCATGTAATAGCAAAAAAAGCCCGGCCTGAAACCGCTTACCGGGTAGATCTTTATAGAAAGATCGCTATGATTACCTGAGGCCTGAAAAGCAAAATCCTTTAACGAATCCGTCTCGTTGATACCATTGAAATGCCCTGAATGGTTTATTGGAACCGGTGAATAGTAGTCAACCGTAAAACCCGGTGCAACTATATATGATCCGCTATCAAGAATAGAAGATTGATAATAGCCCTGGCAATCGGAAAGACAATACCTACCTGAATTTGTTTCGACCACCTTTTTGTTTGGCAATAAAACATCAGAGGTATCCAGGGTCAGGTTATTATTCAGATCAATAAACAACCTGCCGGTAATATCATTGTAACTGGATGTAATTTTCATAACCCAAATGTCTTCTCCGCCAATGTTACCTTCAAATTTATCATATGAAATTCCTGAAAGAGAAGTTCCGGAGAGAATATAGCTTCCATCCATTGTGGCGCTGGCACAATAAATTTTATCGTGATCTGTTCCTCCAATCGTATTCTGCCATTGAATATTTCCCGCAGAATCAATTTTTACGATCCAAAAATCTTGCCCCCCATTGGTAGTTTCAGTTTTATCCCACGTCAATGCGGAATTGGAATATCCGCTGAGAAGGTATCCATGGTCGCTGGTAATATCAACATCAGTCAAATATTCAGCTGCCTGGCCTCCGATCACCCGATCCCATACGAGATTACCGGAGCTGTCCAATTTAACGATCCAGTAATCAAAGCTCCCATTATAATTTCCTGCTGTTTTATCTCCTGAAATTCCTGAATTTGAATAACCACCTATTATATATGAACCATCATTGTCCTGGCTGGCTGAATATAGGTTGTCAGTTATAGAACCTCCAATGGTATTCTGCCATTGAATATTTCCAATGGAATCGATTTTCACAATCCAATAATCAATACCACCGACAGCATCCTCATTTTTGTCGCCGGAGATATTTGAATTTGATTGTCCGCCAATAATGTATCCGCCATCTGAAGTTTGCCTGACTGTTGAAATATTCTCTGTACCACTTCCTCCAATGGTATTCTGCCACTGGATGCTGCCGATAGAATCAATCTTTACGATCCAATAGTCAAAAGCGCCGTTTGAATTTTCAGTTTTATCACCGGAGATATTTGAACTTGAATGTCCGCCAAGGATGAATCCGCCATCAGACGTTGGCTCCAATGAACGAAAAACATCTGATCCGCTGCCGCCAATCGTATTCTGCCATAAGATCGCACCTGCAGGGTCAAGTTTTAAAATCCAGAAGTCATAACCGCCATTGCTGTTTTCAGTTTTATCACCTGAGCTGTCAGAAAAGGAATAACCTCCAATCATGTAGCCGCCATCAGGCGTCTGGCAGATCGAAAATAAATTATCAATGTCATCGCCTCCTATTGTATTTTGCCATTGGATGCTTCCCTGCCCATCAGTTTTAATAATCCAATAATCATCGCCACCGAGATTATCTTCCGTCTTATCGCCGGAAATTCCCGATAAAGATTGTCCGCCGATGATGTATCCACCATCACTGGTCTGCTGAACAGAATTCGCTCCGTCATCTCCTGTGCCGCCAATGGTATTCTGCCATTCAATAACCTGGGCGTTACCAATGAAGCATGACAATAAAAAAATAAATATCGGGTATGTCTTTCTCATGAATGAGTGCGTAAAAAGCTTCTGACAAAGATTGAATTAATAAGTCAGAAGAGCAACTCAAGATGGGAAACGGCAAAATGGCAACGGTTAAATGTCGCCCGTGCGAAATCGACGGGAGACAAGGGGCTTTTTAAAAATCACCTGTAGCACCCTTGTCCTCTCGTCTCTCTATTCCACAAAACCAAACTTCTAAATTTATGTTCAGTTATTTACCTGAACCTTAAAGAAATAAATTCCAGGTATTATTGCCTGATAATTTTTTGCGTTACGATTCCTTTTTCCGTTTCGATCGATACATAGTAAATCCCCGCACGAAATCCCGAAACATCAATATTGAATTGTTGTACTTTGGAATCATTTGATTGATCTAAGCTCAAAATTTTCTCACCCAGCATATTGTAAATCGAGAGTTGATTAATTGTATACTGTCTACTGTCTACTGTCAACTGGCTGCTTACCGGGTTTGGATAAATTTCTATTGAATGTGATTCGTTGTATGATTCTATTTTTGTGATCAGGCTATTTACAATCAGGTGCATCAAAGGCCGGGTAGCATTGATACTGTAACAATCGATGTTCATGAGCGCACCAACTGAAATGCTGTCCTGGGGATAATACATCATAGCGGCTGCATAGCCCCAAAAATTTCCTGCATGTCCCCAATAATTTCTGCCGCCATAAGGAAAACGCATGCAACCCAAACCATATCCATTGTAATAACTGGCCGCCACGCTGTAGAAAGTTGTCATGGCAGCGATGGATGAATCCGAAATGACATTTCCCGAATAGAGATTGTATCCCCACCAGGCAAGGTCTTCAGCAGTTGCATACAATCCACCCGCTGCCGACGTGCTGCTTGAAGCCGAAACGCGTGGTGTAGCCCATTCATCGGTAGCAAAATTGGGATCGAAATTCGGAGCACTCCACATGTGCGGAACGGGATTCGTGTATGTATCGAAAACATACATGTAGGTATCGTCAAGATTAAAAGGCGTGAAAAAATTATTTCTCAATACATGATGCAATGAATCGCCGGTCAAAGATTCTATGATCATTCCGAGCAAAGCATAATTGGTATTCCTGTATACATATCCGCTGCCCGGAACTCCAGTAGCCGGAGTAAGAAATGAATCGAGCGCTTCTGCGCCTGACCAGATCCGGTAAGGATCAGCAAGCATTGCATTCTGCCAGTCGATTCCCAGGTATTCGGCAAGTCCTGAACGGTGGCCGAGCAAATTCCTGATCTTAATATCTCCCCTCACATAATCCATCGGCGGCAGCAATGAACCAATTGTATCGTCGAGCGTCAATTGTCCGGCCTCAATCAACTTAAATATCTCCGCAGAAATATATGTTTTGGTGATGCTTCCCATGCTCAGGATCATGTTGGAATCAATCGGAACCGTATCATGCGAAACTCCCGCAACTCCCTGCCACATACCTTGTCCGGGGATGTAAGCCGCTGCCGTCATGCCTTTCAGCCCGTATTCCACAAGCAGGGAATCAAGGCAATGCTGAAGTGCGCTGTCCAATACAGGATTCACCGATGCCCGGGTCTGTGTTCCGGCAATGGAAAGAAAAATAACCAGGGGAATGAACTTGGGGAGATAGAATTTTTTCATCGAAAGTAAACAGGATATGAGATATGAGTTATGAGATATGAGATATGAGATATGAGATCGTAAAAATAACAGACCCATTATCCTATCATTGGTCAAAAGCTGCTAATTTTGAAAGGCCCAGACAATAACTTTTACTTAAATCTTCCTTAACAGGTACTTTAGCCGGGCGGAGTTATCCTTGTTACCCGAAACTTCCTTACGTATGTCCAATCGTCCTGTGCAAAATAATTTATTGCTAAACCATTACTGGGATCGCGACAACAGGTACACGTTCTCAAGTGTAAGCGACTTCCATGAATTTGGAAAAGACAAGACAAAGTATACAGGATTAAAATACGTTCTCAGCGGCGAAGAGCAATATAAAATCCAAAACACCTCACATAAGGTTAAGAAAGGTTCCTGCCTGGTTGTAAATGAAGACAGGATAGTGGACACACATGTCATGAAGTTCCCGGATGCAGTGGAAGGAATTTGTATTTCACTCGACAACAAATTGCTGAATGACATTTTTTTGAACTCCATTCTCACAGATGAAAAATTAGCCGACAACGGACCTCTCACCCATTCCGACGAATTCCATTTCTGTGAAACAGTGTATGATGCCGGAGATATTTTATGCAAGCATCTTGAAAGCCTTTCTGCATTCCAGAACAAGCATACAGGCAGGATTTCTCTTCCGCATGAAGAAATTTTTTACGGAATTGCCAGGCATCTCCTGATCTCGCAGTCATTGGTGAAGAAGCAATCGTTGCGCATCAATGCTTTGAGACCAGTTACAAGATTTGAATTGTATAAGAGAATAAACCTGGCGCGACAAAAAATCCAGGATGAACCGGAAGCAGATATTTCAATGGCAGCATTGGCAGCAGAAGTGTGCATGTCGGAGTTTCACTTCTTCAGGGTTTTCAAAGAAGCGATTGGCATGTCGCCAAACCAATACAGGATCAAAGTGAAAATCGAAAAGGCAAAGGAACTTTTACTTCACACAAAAATGCCGCTGCATGAAATTGCTTTTGTGACGGGATTTACGGATGTGCAGAATCTGAGCAAGGTTTTCAAGAAATATTTTTCAATGCCACCAGGAAAGTACCGGAGAGGTTGAGTGTATATCGTAAAAATTAAATGGAACACAGATTTTTATGATGGTTATGATTTATCATGATGCATCATAAAAATCTTAATAATCTGCGTTCAAAGTTAAACAACCGGAGTTTGATTGATAAGAGTAGGCAAAATCAAATGCTATTTTTGAATGACCAGCTTCTCAACAGCGCTACCTTTTTCTGTTTGGAGTTTTACGAAATAAAGTCCGGGTGGTAAATGTTCGCAATCCACTGTCAAGTTACTTTTGTATTCAACATGATAAACTTCTTCTCCCAACAGATTAAAAATTTCTAAGTCTGCATTTTGAAATTGAGAATCAAATCGAATTGTGAAGGTTGATGAAGCTGGATTCGGGAAGATTGCAAATTCATTTTTTAAAATTATATTTTCCGTTTTTACAAATTGGCAATAATCATAAACGAGCAGAGTAGATAATGAATCAAGAATTGGCAAATCGGTAATACTCAAAACAAGATTTGTATCAGAGTAGGTTATTCCAAATTGTGGTAACACCACCAGACTATCAACAACAACAACAGACGAATCCTCACATGAAGCATTTCCGGCAGAATCAGTTTTAAAGTTAAATGTTCCGGGAAACAAGTTTGAAAATCCGGTTAAATTAAAGCCGCCATCTTGTTCTTCAATGAGTGACCTTACATACCCTTTATAGCTTTTCGACCATAAAACATTTCCCGCAAAATCCGTTTTTACCAAAAATGTATTTCCGTAAGGTTGGTTCTCGTAGGAAATTATGAGTCCACTATCCGAGCTTTGAATTACATAATTGCCGGGTTCACTCACTCCATTGGTAGGAGTAAAGAGCACCTTTGTCCATTGCAATGCTCCGTTTGAATTAAATTTCAAAATCGATTTATAAAAAGGTGATCCTGCAAGTTCGAACCATCCAAATATTACAAAGCCATTGTCCCATGTTATTGCCATATCGGAGGCATGCGTTTCAGGATAGTGAGCCAATGAGTCTCCTATCCCAACGGACCATAAAAAATTAGCATTCTTATCAATCTTGGCTACGGAAATTTTTTCTTCAAATTGAGATTGATTGCCCAACAATAAAAAATTGCTATCCGGTAGTAATTTAATGTCATCAATTGAAAAAAACTGGGGAGATATGTGCTTATAATAATTTAGATTGCCTGAGCTATCAATCGATAGTATATAAGATTCAGGCCATTGATTTATAGGAATGATGAATCCATTGTCATAAGTAATTTCAATTTTTACAGGGGTGTAATAAATGCTGCAAATGATCTTTGTCCAGAGAATATTTCCAAGGCTGTCTCCGCGGAATAAAAATCTCGATGAATTCGTATTATCGGATCTTGACCCCAGGAAAGCGAAGCCCCCATCTGGCAATGCCTTAAATTGATTCCCGGCCATTCCGAATTGCGCTGATGTGTCATAATAAGTGCGATTCCACACCACATTGCCATTGATATCATTTTTAAGGACAGACATTGAAGATATTCCATTGTCGTCAAAGATTTGAAACTGATACGACATCCCATTGCTTAAAAAGTAAGGGGGAGAAATTCCATTCGGATAATATTTCGAGAAAATGTTTTGGGAAAATATATCAAGTGAAAGAAGAATAAAGAAAATCACCAGGTGGTTTTTCATCTTAAATAGTTGACCCCTCAAATTTAAACAAATGATTTCGCATGTTTATTAAATACAAGAATTTTCATTCTTGCAAAAACGAAATTCACACGTTCATAGCGGTATTCAAGTCCGAGTTTCGGTGACTACTTATTTTTGAATAACCAGCTTCTCAACAACACAGTCAGCGTACCTTTTAAACGGATTGCTTCGCGCAGCTCGCAATGACTACACAAAAACGGGGAGAGTACATATATAAGAAATCTCGTTCACCCATTCGTAAATTCGTATTTTTCTATTCGTACTTCGTTGAGATAAATCTCGACCACAATCAGAACGAGTAAGTTAAACCTCCAAGCAAATTGAATTTCTCCAAAGGATAACCATACCACTGCTCGTAGCGGCTGAAGAAAAGATTGTTCAGGTTTACATAAAAGCTGAGATTCTTGTTGTAACGGTATTCAAGTCCGAGGTTGAAGTCATAATATCCTTTCAGCTTCACGGGAACAACTTGCGGGATGATGTCGGTGGTGAAGGAACGGCCGTATTGGTTGCCGGCTGAAAGCAACGTTACATTTGCCTGGAGCTTGTCTTTCAAATTGTATTTCAGCATCAGCCGTGCTTCGCTGCCGGGTTTGTGCCACGCCTTCTCCTGCACATCTGCAGTCCAGTTCAGGTAATCGTATGCAAATGAAACGGTGAGCTTTTCGCCGGCGCGGTAGGAAACTTCTGCATGCAGGTCGAGAACGTTCCCATCATCATAAACAATATTGAACATGTTGCCGTGCACTGTACTGTCAGATCCGTTCACATACAATGCAGTATCATTCACAAAAAGTACCATGTTCGAGATCTTCGTGTACTTCACCATTGCCAGGAATGATATTTTGCTGGAGAAATTTCCTTTCACTCCGCCATCGAGGACAAGGTCGTTGCTCTCATTGTTAGTCAGCTTCACCGAAGGAATCGTAAATGGATTTTCATCGGTGATGGTCTTGTAGTTTTTCTTCATGAGTCCGCCGGTGACGTCAGCAAAAACATACACGATGTTTTCTGCAATAGGAACTGACAGTTTTACATCGGGATAAAAATGTGCAGCCACCGGGCCTGAGTTGTGTTCCAGCGCAAAGTTAAATCCTACATTCAGGTGTATCCTGTCGAAGTCGCGTTTGAAATACGGATTCATATTCACGATGTACCTGCTCATGTTTGAATAGGCATCAGTGACTTCAAAATCGGCTTCTGTCTTTTTGAAATAATCGAAGTTCAGGTTGAGTCCGAAATAGTTTTCATCGAACTTCTTCCCTGCTCCGCCGCGCACCATGAAATTATTTTCCTTCACCTCGAACAAATCATTGATGCCGTTGTATTCCAGGGTTGCGTCGTAGTCGAGATGGTCTCCTGTAACCCAGTTGCTTTTGATTCCGGCAGAAAAATTAAAGTTGTTGAAGCGCTGTTGTGTTTCATCCGGCTTTGTTGTAATCACCGAATCTATTTCACCATGACTGCCATAAAAGCCGTAGTAATGGAAAGCGTCCCTGTCGTAAACGAACTTGCTGTTGAACGTTGCATGGTCGAGAAAATATTTTCCATACACTTCGCCTTTGTTCTGGCTGAATGTTCCGGTACGGTCCTGCAATGGATTTGGACGCCCCGAAAAATGTTTCAGGTGAAGACCTGCCTGACCAGTTTTGGAGCGGGCAGTATTGTAAAACAACTCACCGGTGTAAGTCTCATAACTTCCGATGCCCAGCTTTGCCAGCGTGCGGTACAATTTAGGAATGGGCTCATCTTTTATTTTCACCGCCTTGATCACCCCTGCTTCAAAATTTGTTTCCAGCTTCCGTGATTCAATGTTGTAATTCATCTTCGGAGGGTTCGAATATGCAGTATCGCCCTCCGGTGTGTCGCTGATCTTGTTGGATTCAGCAAGCACAGGCTTGTAATCTTTCACGATCACATATTCCTTATCTCCCAAATCCTTGTCCTGCGCAAGACTGCAGAACCAAACAATGTTTAGGATCGCTATTAATAAATACTTTTTCATTGACTTAATTTCCTATTACTTTTTGTTCGATCCCTCCGGGATCGTAAAATCTGTAAACACTTCATTTTTTACCAAACTTTGATCCCTCCGGGATCCGTAAAGCAATTCCCCTTTCCCATTTCCCATTCTCCATTTCCCATTCTCCTCTCTCCCTTTCACCGATTCCCCTTTTCAATTCTGTTTCTTCATCGTGCATTTTGCATTGTGCATCGTGCATTATTCCCCAGTTGTGTCTGCGGGCTCCTCCTCCACTTCCGGCTTTCTCACATCCTTTATCGCATTTTCTGTCGCTACCAACGCCCCGAACTTTTGCTGTGCAACGGCTTTCAGGTCTTCAGGATCATTCGGATCTTTTTGGTAATTCTCGATGATGCTTTTGAAAGTTTCTTTTGCCTGGAATGTATCCCGCTGTGCGAGGTAATTGTCACCAAGCAGGATAAATCCTTTTGCGATCCAGTAATCATAACTTGGAACCTGGTCCTGCAGACGGATCACCATCTCCTTGCACTCTTTATAATTCTGCAGTCTGTATTCAATTAATGCCAGGTTATAATTCGCCTCTGCAGTCATTTCAGAATTGGTGCGCTTGCTTACAATCGTCAGCTCCGGTTTTGCTGTTGACAGGTCATCCTTTGCCATTGAAGATAAGCCTTTCACGAGATGCGCTTCATTCTGTAAATCTTTGTCTGCCGTTGAACCGAAGAGCTTGTCAGCATTCGAAATGGCTTTGTCGTATTGCAACAGTCTGTATGCGCAGCGCATTTGTCCCGCCTGCGCAGCAATGATGTTGTCGCGGACTTCTGCAACCGATTCCAGGTTTTCAAAATTCATCATGGCGTGTTCATACTGTTTCAACCTGTAGTTGATCAGCGCTGCATTCAGCAACGACTTTTCAGTAAAAGCATTCTTGGTCTGACCAATCACATAATTGTATCCGTTCAACGCAGCTTCGTATTGTTTCCCGCGGTACTGGCAATCGGCTTTATAATAGTTTGCGTTGATGCGGAATGCGCCTTCGGGAAATTTCTGCAGGTAGTTGTCCATTTCCTTGATGGCAGATTCACAATTCCCTTGTGTGTAGCGCAACTCTGCCGATTCATATACCAGTGAATCCTGTGCTGCCAGCGACACATCTGCATTCGGTACATCCTTGACGTAAACCAAATATTCATCCACCTTATTCTGACTTACGGCGATGTTCTTCAATTGGGCCAAAGCTTCTTTGCTCTCAGGGGTGTTCGGATATTTGCTTACTACGGATTTATAAGTCGCAACCGCAGCTTCATCCTGCTTGCTGTTGTACTGCACAAGTCCGAGACCCAGCATCGCTTTTTTTACATAGCTGCTGGACTGATAATCATTGATGATCTTCTTGTACCAAATTGTCGCCTGGTCATTGTCGCCTTTGATCATACTTGCATTTGCAGCTTCATACAATGCATCATCGAAATATATTGACTTCGGATATGTGCTGAAAATCTGCTGCAGGGTTGAAATTTTTTCCGATGTCCTGTTCTGAATGCCAAGAATGACGGCTTTCTGATACAATGCGTAATCGCTGCTCTGTGCTTTATTGTCGATCGCCTGCGAATAATAATCGGCAGCCTGTTGGCGGTCACCCATCATAAAAAACGAATCCGCGATTCTCAGCAATGCATCATTGTACCGTGACTTGTCAGTCAGAGATTTTTCCTGGATGTATTTCCGGAACCAGCTTTGCGCTTCGGAATAATTTTCCTGCTTGAAATAACAATACCCTAAATTGTAATTTGCCAAATGGTAATATTCGAGCTTCAACGCAGCCGGCGTGAACATAAAGTCACTGTAAGATTTCTGAGCTGAATTGAATTCACCTTGTTTGTACTGCGCTTCTGCAGTCCAGTAAATAGCCGCAGCTGACAGCTTCTGATCCAGCGGATTTTTCCTGGAGGAATTGAATAGCGAAATGCTCTCCGGAAGTTTGTTGTCCATAAACAACTCAAGTCCCCGGTAATATGAAACGCGCTGATATGCAGCCTTGATGTTCTCTGTTTTATTCTTAATGTTCTCGATGGCGGTAAGCGCATCCCGGTAATTCTTGGTGGATGCATACATGTCCACCATCATCTCATTGCTTTCGTCGGCATGTTTTCCCTGAGGAAATACAGCGAGGTAATTCTTAAATGCTTCCAACGCCTTCGACTGAACATTCAGCTCATAGCTCAGCTTTGCATAATTGAACTTTGATTCTTCCTGGATCGTTGCATCATACTTCATATTCCCTGCACTCTGAAAAGCAGTACGCGCACTCTGCTTGTTGTTTGTTTTCAGAAAACAATCGGCCAGCTGGTAGTAACCATATTGTGCCAGCGAATCATCACGGTCGGCAACGCGTTTGAAATACGGAATCGATTTTTCGCATTCGCCGGTTTTTGCATAAGCATATCCAAGCTGGTAATAATCAATCCTTGTTGCCGCGCCGGAATTTTTTTCATAGTCGCTGATGTAAGGAATCGCTTCTTTGTAATTTCCCTTCCTGTATGCTGACTCACCGATCATGCGGCCGATCTCCATTGCATTTTTTGTGCTTTCTTTATCCATCAATGAAGGCGCATACTTCAGCACTTCATCATATTTTCCCTGGCGGTAATAGATTTGCGTGATGTAATAAGGCGCTATCCCACCGAAAGCTTCGCTCTCGCGGAGTTGTAAAAAACTTTTCAAAGCCGTTTCATAGTTGCCGATCACGTACATCATGTGCGCATAGTAATACTGCGCCGCAGAAGCATATTTGCTGTCGCCGTCCTTCACGTTGAAAAATGCCTTTGAGGATTTGTCATAGTCGTTGGTCATGTAGTATGCATACCCCGACTTAAAATAAAATTCATCCCTGTCACTTTGCGAAAGTGAATTCGGCTCGATCTTCGCAAACCATTCAATGGCTTTCTTCCAGCGCTTCAGCTTGTAATAATATTTTCCCAGGTCAAACTGTGCTTCGGCATAACGTGGACACTCAGGAAAATCCTCCATGAATTTCAAGAGACGGTATTCAGCATCCTTGTTGAAAAGCTCGACTGCACTTTTGGCAGCGAGGTATGCTGAATTCATCCGCGCATCAAAAGAAACTGTTTTGTCTGCAACGGTTGCATCAAATTCTTTTTGCGCCGCGCCGTATTTCTGCTTGTTAAAAAGCTCAAGCCCCAGCCTGTATTTATTTTCGGGATCGGTATATATAACTGTCTGCTGTGCATATACGGATGTCATATGCCAGCATGCCAGCAGGAACAATATTTTCTTCATTATCTATTATTGGGAAGGATAAACGGCTTCCGCTCAAAATTATTTCTATGCTGCGAGCAGAAGCCTGAAGGAGAGGCTATTTAACCAACATAGTTCTTAACAGCATTTGGGAACCAAAACGGAATTTATTACCCCTTCGAATAACTTATTACCCCTTCGAATAATCCTGCCTGCATGACGCAGTCAGGCAGGGAATGGGATCCAACGAATAACCGAATTGCGAATCAATACTTAGGGATTCGTAATTCGGTTATTAGTTTCCGCCTTAGGCGGATATTCGTTATTCGAAGGGGTAACTACGAAACGACATTGGGCATATCGTCTTTCAAAAGCTCAAAGTGATCTTCCTCCTCCTTGTGTTTCATGATCTGACCCAAAGCATCAGGAACGACATCACTGCAGATGGTAATAAAACTTCCCTTCCTGGCATGTTTAAGAGCATAGTCAATTGCTTCAGGTTCGCTAGGAATAACTTTCACTGTCTTTCCTGGATTGACATTCTTAATTCCCTTCATGATAAGGTCAATGATTTCCTGTTCTGTTTTTCCACGGAGGTTTCTGTCCTGGCGGATGATGATCTCATCAAACATCGTGGCAGCGATTTCACCAAGCAGAATGGTATCCTCTTCGCGCCTGTCGCCGACGCCTGCAATGATTCCCACCTTTGGTTTTGCTTCGATCTTTTCCAAAAATTTACCAATGGCCTGGAAGCCTGCGGGGTTGTGCGCGTAATCCACCATCACAGTGAAGTTGCGGAACTGGAACATGTTCATTCGTCCCGGCGTTTGTGTAGGTGAAGGGATAAATGTCTCCAGCGCCATCCTGATGTCTTCAATCTTGAATCCCTGCACAAATGCAGCAAGCACTGCCGGCAGAATATTCTGAATCATAAAAACTGCCTTACCGGAAAATGTCAAAGGAATGGTTACGACTTTGTCGACCCGGATCTTCCATCCGCCTTTACAGATGGTGATGAAACCATTTTCAACGATGGCCG
>Ga0190274_10001727_pt1 | contig 12799 bp, 4 predicted proteins | sample Popmic531T_FD_133002 | JGI IMG/M metagenome (GOLD analysis project Ga0190274, IMG submission 133002) | Populus adjacent soil microbial communities from riparian zone of Yellowstone River, Montana, USA - 531 T | ecosystem: Environmental > Terrestrial > Soil > Riparian zone | place: USA: Montana...
CACAAGCAGTGGCAATTAATGATAATGGCTCTGCGCCCGTTGCCAGTGCGATATTGGATATAAACTTTTTCGGTTCTCCCAAAAAAGGGGTGCTTGTACCACGGATGACGACCGCCCAACGTATTGCTATTGTTGCTCCGGCAACCAGTCTGCTTGTTTTTGATTCAAACACAAATAGTTTCTGGTACTATGGCGGCGCTGGTCCGGGATGGATAGAATTTATAGCTAACAGTAATAACCTTTGGGCAAAAAATGGGAACGACATCTACAATACCAATACGGCAAATGTGGGTGTAGGTACAGGAACTAGTATAAAAGCTAAATTTCACGTATTGCAAAATACATCCGTTGTATTCGGGCCCGATTCAAATACGTTAAACAACAGCCGCTTTTGGTTCAGTGGATCAAAAAATGCTCTTCGCATAGGAACATTTGCAGATGTACCTTTTGGAGCGGGTGCCTGGGATTATGCCAATATAGGAGTGAATTCGCTGGGAATCGGTACCAATAATAAAATTACCGGGAATGGAAGTGTGGGTATCGGTGATTTTAATCAAACTTATGGAGAAGGATCCTCTGCATTAGGCTGGTTGAATATTAGTACTGGCAGGGGTTCATTTACTACCGGGTACCTGAATACGGCGAATCAGGATTGGGGCCAGGCAGTGGGATACAACAATACTACAAATGGTACTTGGGGTTTTACCGGTGGATATGGATCATTCAGCTGGGGTGATGCTTCTTTTGCTTTTGGAACCCAGGTAGCATCGAATTCGGAAAATATGACAACATTCGGAGCCAATAATGATACTTCGCAATATGCAAACGCAAATAAAAATTCCTGGATAAATTCGGATCCGCTGTTTGTGATTGGTAATGGGTCAAGCAGCTTGTCCCGATCGAATGCATTAATGTTGCTGAAAGATGGACGCTTTGGTATTGGAAACACAAAACCACATGCTGCTTTACATGTAGGACGCGATAAAACTGTCATATTCGGAAACGATTCACTCTCTTCAACAATCGGCAATAAATTCATTTGGTTCGGAACCTTGGGCGCAATTCGTTTTGGACAGATTGATTTCGATGGCGGCAGCAGTTGGGACTACGCAAATATTGGGGTTAACTCAATTGCAATTGGTGAAGGTGCAAAAGCAAGTGGACCGCAATCCTTTTCACAGGGATATTATTCGAATGCAACAGGTTTTTATTCTATGGCCCATGGTTTTGTAGCCAATGCTTACGGTGACCATAGTACGGCATTGGGAAATTCATTAACAGCCGCCGGAGTAGGATCAGTCACGTTTGGGGATAATAATTACGTAGCTGGCAACTGGGGATTTGCTCATGGATTAGGTAATATGGTTACCGGCATTTATGCTTCTGCAATCGGACTATCGTTAAGTGCAAGGTCTTACAACAGTTTTGTGGTCGGTCGTTATAATGATTCAATCGGCACTTCTTCAAATAGTTCTTGGGTGTTAACTGATCCGCTTTTTATAATAGGTAATGGTACAAGTTTTAGTGCCCGTTCAAATGCCGTAACTGTTCTCAAAAATGGAAATTTTGGAATCGGCACAACTACTCCCGATAATTTATTGCATGTTGGAATAGGAATGGGAGCGCGGATATCGGTGGGTTCAGCTGAATCGTTGGAAGACTTTGGAGCAAATACTTTTGGTTTCAATTCTACCTTACTTCCAACAACAGATGGAAGTCGATCACTGGGTGGGGCTTCTAATCGTTGGCTTACCGTATTCGCCGTAAACGGAGTCATTAATACTTCAGATGCAAGAGATAAAAAGAATATAACAAAACTCCGGTATGGACTTTCTGATCTCATGAAATTGAACCCGGTCAGTTACGAATGGAACAACGATCAATCGGGCGATGGCAGTAAACTGGGATTGATTGCCCAGGAAGTATTGAACGTTATTCCTGAAGTAGTAAAAAAAGAAGAAAATATTGTAGTCGACGAAGCGACTGGCCAGTTGCAGCGAAAAGCAGTTGCACGCTACGGAATTTATTATAGCGACCTTATACCACTTTTAATAAAATCTATCCAGGAACAACAAACCGTAATTGCTGATCAAAAACAGAAGATCGATGACCTGGAGAAAAGATTGCAAGCGATCGAAGTCAGGTTAAAATAGTTTATATCCTAAGAACAGAACATTAAAGGAGAATGAGTCACTCTTTTAATTGGTTTTAAAAAGCAGCCCGTCCAGGCTGCTTTTTTATTGATCCTCAGTGACAAATATTCGCTTCCTCAAAATGGCTAATCATTCCGTAAATGCAGCGTACTAAATTTCTCGATTGTCTTCGTTTGCAGATTATTGTTTATTACATTAGTGTCTGCATTAAACCCCTTCCTGGTGAAATTAAAGTTCTGTGCGTTCATACTTTTTTTCGGTGTTGCCGCAATAGGTCAATCGAATTTGCCGGTGATTAAGTTCCGTCAGGGAAATCGTATAAGTCATACTGCTTTTTTGGAAAATATAGATCCTGCTTCCACTCAATTCCAAAGAGCTGTTTTCGAAAACGAACTCTTCACTTTTCTTCAGTTTAAGGATATTCCTTCTCCCCAAATAACAAATCTCCTAAAGCAAAATGGTATTGAGTTGCTAGAATATATACCCGACAATACATATCTCGTAAAGATTAAAGGATTTGTGTCGATGGAAATATTAAGGCAATTCAAGGTTATAAATAATGTTTTGCTTTGGGGGGAATTGAAAATCGATCCCGCATTAGTGATTCGTCAAAAAGAATCGGCGTTCAATTCCGCGAATCAACTCGAATTGTTGGTCACAGGTTTTCCCGGCATTGATAACGAAAAAATGATCAACGAGTTTGCAAAAATGGGAATCGCAGCGGAGGTATACAAGAAAGCATGGGTGGGTGCAGTTAAAATATCTGTATCAGCCCATAGGCTACAGGAAGTATCGGATGCTCCGTTTATCTATTATATAGAAGAACTACCGCCGGCAGAACAACCATTAAATTTTGAGAGCAATGTTTTGCACGGTGTATCGGTGTTACAGAACACTCAACCCGGCATTGGCAGGTCTTTATCGGGAAAAGGCGTCGTTATAGGAATGGGTGACATGGGCGGCGCCGGTCATCATATTGATCATTATTATAAGACAATAGAACCCGCGCCTTCGGCTGTAAATCATTCCACCCATGTGGCGGGAATAATGTCAGGAGCCGGATTGGTGAATCCGCGAATGAAAGGAAGAGCGCCTCAGTCAACACTTGTCATCGAAAATTTCTCAGAAATCTTTTTCTCGTCGCCGGAACTTTCTAACCGTTATGGAATGGTTCTTACAAACAATTCATATGGCTCAACGGCTGCGAATTGCCGAAATTTTGGGAACTATAATACTACAGCCAGATATATCGATCAACAACTGCTCGACTACCCGGATATCATGCATGTTTTTGGCGCCGGTAATGAAGTAACATCGGCCTGCGTTCCTTATCCTGCCGGTTACTTAACAGTTTTCGGAGGACCGCAATCGGCAAAAAATACAATTACAGTAGGGGGAAGCAATAAATTTGAAACCGCGGGTTATTATTCCAAAGGACCTACAAAGGATGGCAGGATCAAACCTGAAATTATCGCTATTGGTCGAAATGTATTCTCAACAGTTCCCGGTAATACCTATTCAGCCAACAACGGAACCAGTATGGCCTGCCCACAAGTAACGGGTTCATTGGCCTTGCTGATCGAACGATATCGTCAATTAAACAATGGATCAAATCCATCAGGCGCATTGTTGAAGAATATTATTTGTAATTCCACGGAAGATATCGGCAATACAGGGCCCGACTTTGCAAATGGTTATGGATGGCTCAACGCACTGCCAGCAATAGAGATATTGGAGAAAAAAAATTATTTCGCTTCATCTATTCAACAATCACAGGAGCAAACAAAATCATTCACCATCGGCTCAAACGTTAGCGAAGTACGATTGATGCTTTACTGGCCGGATATACCGGCTTCATTATACGCGGCAACTACACTGGTAAACGATCTTGATATCCTTGTATCCGGCCCAGATGGAACTATACACAAACCGTTGGTGTTAAATTCTAATTCTATTTTAAATACTGCTGTTGGCGGAGAGGATCATACCAATAATATTGAACAGCTGATTATTCGAAATCCTTTGCCGGGAAATTATGTCGTAACGGTTAAGGGTTATAGTATTCCGATGGGCTCACAATCATTTAATGTTTCATACAATATTATCGAAAAGGGTCTTAAACTATTGTCGCCGCTAAAAAAAGACAGTTGGAAAGCTGGAGAACCTATAGTAATAAAATGGGATGAACCGGGTGAAAATCCGACCGGTTATAACGTTGAGTTTTCCGGAAATGGAGGGTTGAACTGGCAACAGGTCGGCACAACGGCAGGAAATATAAAACAATTGAATTTTCAGGCTCCACCCATAACTACCACGAACGCACGATTGCGGATTACTAATACCACTAATGGACAGGTGGTCATTGCAGATTCACTTGTTGTGTTACCGGAATTGAATTTCAAATTAGAATCCAAATGTGATGGGATTATTGAAGTAAGCTGGCCGATTGTTCCCGGAATCGATTCAGTTGCAATATTAATGATCGATTCAGGCGAAATGAAAGAACTGAGCAAAACAAAAGATAGCGTCTTTGTTGTCAAAAATCTTAGTACCGATTCACTCTATTGGGTTTCGCTCTATCCTATTAAAAATGGTATAAGGGGAGAACGCGCAATCGCTAAAAGTATCCAGCCCATTGGTACGGGATGTACGCTTACTGAATTTGATGGGGACATTCTCTTAGTTTCTATATCGAATCCTTCCAGCGGCAGGAAAAATACCAGTATCGAAAGAAGTCAGGCCGAAAAAGTTAGCATTGAAATTAAGAACCTGGATAATGAAATTTCAACTTCAGCCCTGATCATAAAAACTTATCTCGATAATATACTTATTGGAAAAGATACTCTCAGTGCTGCAATTGCGCCATTTGGAACACAAGCATTCACGTTGAATAAGACAATTGACCTCTCGGCGGTCGGAGTTTATTCAATAAGGGTGGAGGTTGAAAAATCCGGTGATTCCAATATCTCTAATAACATATTGGAAAAAACGGTTAAGATCACAAGCAACGAACCCATTCAATTACCCTTCTCTGAAGATTTTCAATCATTAAAGGATACGATTTATAAATACCCGGGATATTTCGGACTCGAAGGAAAAGATAATTGGGATTATATAACCAGCAATAATACCGGGCTATTAAAAACGGCAATAACATCTCCAAACAAAGGGCTACTAACAACCAAACTTCGGATTAGGCCTTTAGTAGTTACAAATACCGTAACAGGCACTTTCAATCTCCTGAACTATTCTATTGATGACAACATCTTTTTGTCGGTAAATACAATTAATCGGAATTTCACGGGTTTGTGCTTTATACGTGGCAACGATACGGCGCCATGGGTTCAATTGACTTTTGCAGAAGCTACTCAACATGGAAATATCAGCCATAAGCTTGGCGTCATCAACCAGCAACTAAGTTCTTCCTTCCAACTGCGGTTCGAATCAATCAGGAGCGAAGTGGGAGTGACACAGCCCGATACCACATTTTATTACGACGACATCACCATATATACTTCGAGTCAGGATGTGAATGTACATCGCGTTTCAACTGATTTATCACGATACTTTCCGAAAGATACGGTAGTTGTGACAGCGGTAATTACAAACAATGTAAGTCAACCCCTAAACCAGGTAGCACTGCAAGCAGGAATCGGCTCAACTGTTGTGAACGATACGATTCCTTTTATTAACCCTTATGATACCGTTATCCGCATTTATCGTATCGTACTTCCAGCAACAAAGGTATTTGCCACTGAACAGGTTTTTGTCAGAGCAATTCATCCCTCAGATACTTATACATTAAACAATGAAAAACGAATCCTTATCTCGGTATATCCGGTGGTAGACCAATTTCCTTACCTGGAGAGTTTTGAAGGAGAGAACAACAACTGGGTATCGAGTTCAGCTTATTATGATCTCGTAAATATTTACACAGACCGATATATAAAAAATGCCGCCAATGGTAAGAAATTCTGGTATACGGCGAATGTGAATGAAAATTATCCCGAGATAAGAGGCAGTTCATTAATTTCTCATGGGTTCGATTTATCGAAAGTAAAAAATGCTTATTTAAGCTTTAGTACGGCAAGATATTTTCGAAGGGGAAGAGATTCTGCTATTGTTCAAATTTCTTATAACAAGGGATTAAACTGGATCAAACTGAATTCCAGCAGTAGCTATAATTGGTATGATTATAAAAACAATAGTTCCTGGAGCGACAGCGATAAAGTTTATTGGCATTCGGTAAGTTGCAAATTGCCTGATACCAATCGGGTGGTCATGCTTCGAATATTTATCAACAAGATTGATTCGTTCAAACTTCCAATTTGGCTTGGCAGTATGGCAATAGACGATATTCATATCTATTCTTTAACTAAAACGATTGCAGACTCAATTCATCAACAGGTCAGTGGCTCTTTCAGCTCAACCGGCAACGAATGGAAAGAAATGGAGATAGATGGAAAAGTAACAGCGGCCGTTAATTTCAATGGTCAGGATCCGGGAATGTTCAACTGGCAATTTATTCCCTTCGACGATTCGGTGTTAATCATGAATGGACATAAGTTGCTGAAAAACCGATGGATTTTTAGATCCACTCGTAGGTTGACAAAGCCTGTCGCAATGCGATTTTATTTTTCCGACAGAGAAGCACAAATGTTGCGAGTGTTGAATAGATGCATCAATTGTCTTGATACTTGTAGTTCCTATCAATTCGGTATTTACCAGTTTGCCGGGTCCAGCCGATCAATTAACGCACAGCGACATGATAATGCGATATCATCGTATAAATTCATCCCAGCTTCAGCATTTGAACTTGTTCCTTACGCAAACGGATATTATGCCGAAATTCAAGCGGAAGCAGAAGGTGAATTTTATATACAGATGCCAGAGCGGTTTGAAAGAGACCTGAATGAGTTCATCGCGAAGCCAGGGCAAAACAACGCAACGAGAATTTCATGGATTAGTTCGAACCAGGAAGTGATTGAAAAATACGAATTGGAAAAAGCTGTTGGACATGAAGCGTTTGAATCCGGGAGGTTTGCGACGATTTTTGTTCAGCCAGTGTCTGTAGGCTCGAGCTATGGTTATAACGACTTGAACCCGGATAAAGATCTACCAAATTATTACCGATTGAAAACAACTTACAAGAACGGGTACATAATGTATTCACCCGAACAATTGGTTAACCTAAAAAGCATCGGCGATATTTCGGTATATCCTAATCCATCCAATGGCTTGTTTAATCTATCTATTCCGCAATCAAACGGAGATGATTTGTTTATACAGGTTGTTAATAGCATCGGCCAGGTGATCTTAACAAGTAAAAGGCAACCTGCCGGAGTATTGGATGAAATAAAAATTGACATCCGGAATGCTATCTACCCTCCGGGTGTCTATTTCCTCAAAATAAATAACGGAAATGTCGTTAAGACGTTTAAGTTAGTTAAACAATAACCCATCATCGTTTCGAATTTAACGTCAGGCGAGACGAGTTGGGTTAGAAAAAAATTATTTTGAAGCCAGTTCTGATAGCTTCATATTCTTTGCAACAGAACGTAATAATTCAGGGTCATTGGATCCTTCGTTATCTAATTCTATATAGAATCTATCCGCCACAATCAATATCAGTTTTGTGCGCTGGTCGGTCTTATAAATTGTTTCAAATGCTGCAACATCTTTCATTCCAATATCCAAAGAACCTTCTTTTTTAGTATCGTCTTCGCTGGAAAATCCCATTTTATACATGGCCGTTACACCCGCAAAACCCATTTGAGATGCATTGTAATCCATAATTTTTATATCTACTTCCTTTTCGCCATTCACATATCTCTGTTCCGCCTCCGACCATCCGCCCATGCCCGGCATATTCACCTGGCTTCCCTTTGGCCCTCCGTCCTTGGTATATCCACTTACTTCGGGCAAATAAGCTTGCAGATCTTTATAGGGCATTGCGAGCGTATCCCCTTTAGCTTTTCGAGCTTCCCAGCGATCCTGTGCGTCTTTTACCCCTTCATTCATTTTCTCCGCTACTTTCGGCAGATCGGAAACTGATACTTCGCCATCCTTAACGACTACTTTATCTCCACCACCACAGGCCGTAATTAAAATCCATGCGGCAGAAAAAATTACCAGGAATTCTTTTTTCATAACAGAAAATTTTGGTTTGGTATAGTTGATTTAAAAAATGTTGAATTGTCATCGGGCAGGAAAATAAAGTTACTAACTTGCCGACTACCGATTATCCCCCTTTTACAGGATATTAAATTGCTGGCAAAATGAAAATCTTCAACATATCTTTTTGCGTACTCTTCATCTTGTTCGCTGTATTGCAGTACAACGATCCTGATCCTTATATCTGGATACCTATCTACGGTTATGCGGCTGTTTTATGCTGGCTCGCATTCAAGAACAAATATTATCCCAAAGCTTATTTAGCTGGGATAACTGTTTACCTGTTGTATGCAATCTTTCTGTTCTTTACAAAAAACGGAGTATTAGACTGGGCAAATGAGCATAATGCAGAAAGCCTTGTTGAAACAATGAAGGCGGAAAAGCCCTGGATTGAAGATACCAGAGAGTTTGGTGGACTACTTATACTAATTGTTGTCTTATCGATCGATTATTTCTATTCCAGAAAGAAGAAACTTTCTTAAAAGTCGGAAAGTCCGAAAGACGGAAAGAAAAACAAATATTCTTTCTTCCGGACTTTCGGACTTCTCGACTTTCTGTCTTTCTTACATCCTATTTCGCGACAAATTGAATTGACCGCAATCCTATTTGAGACGATTCCTTTTCGTTTAATGGTTTACTAACAATATACAAGTTGTGCAATTTGCCATCGGTAACAGGTTCCAATTTCATATGAATTTCGATACCACCCATTCTCCCTTTAGAGGCAATGCCGTCTATCGTTGTTCCCTCACCCAATTTTTTTCCGTCCGGCGAATCCAGTCTCAATTCAAAACCAAAGCCGAAGTCGGGAGCTTTCTGCCATCCAGCTGCAAGAACTGCGGCCGTTACACCAGTCAGATCTATATTTTCGACACTGAAGGATCCCGCTGTTTTGGGAACAATCATGAAACGCATGCCACTAAAATCTACAGAGGTATATCCAACCAGGTTCGTTGTGTTGAAGAATGCCATCTTACTATTACGTAGAACAATGGAACTTGTTCCCGTCATAGGTTTGATATTATTACCACCCTTATCAGTATAAGTTGCCGTTAGATATAGTAAGCCATTGTCTTTTTCAGGCATTCTCATCGCAGGAGCAAGGCTACCTGATGCAGGCAACGTTTTTTTATCTCCGGTTTCTCCCAATGATTGGATCCAGGCAACGATTTGTCGTGCATCTTCTTGTTTCAGATTCGGATGCGCCGCCATGGCAACTTCACCCCAAACACCACTTCCACCTTTAATAATTTTATCAGTGAGGTAACTGCCTGCATCCGGACTTTTCTGGTATTTCTTCGCTACATCTACATAAGAAGGCCCTATTGATTTTTTATCGACCTGGTGGCAATTTTTGCAATCGAGAGACAGCATTAGATTTTTTCCCATAACCACAGCGCTTAATATCTGGTGCCCCTGTGGTGAAGCAGCTTTATCAGTTCCTTCCATGTAATCGGCCGATACAATAAGATTGCTCAGATCCTTTGATTGAGCGGTATCATCCTTATCTGTTATTCTCACGGCATACTGTACTGGCTTACCCGGGAAATAGAATGTTTTGTTTCCGATAAGATTTATATCTACCACCGGAGTTTCGTTTCCGGCATATACTGAAACAGTTCCACTTTTTGAAATGGCTTTCTTATCATCGCTAATTTCAACAGATATCCCATAGTCACCTGCTTTAGTATATTCATATTCCAGGTTGGGTTCAGTAGTTTCTTTTTTCTCGCCATTTCCCAGATCCCAGACATAACTGAGTTTATCTTTTTCCGGATCTTTTGCATCTACGTTAATTTTTACCTTGAAAGGAAGGGCACCAGATGTTTTATCAGTTGTAATACTCGCGATGTTCGCCGGACGATTACCGCCGATATAATCAATCCGTGATAATCCTGCATCCGGATTTTTACTGAACCAACCACTTCCGTATTCCAGCATATAAATTTTTCCATCGGGGGCAACTTCCATATCAATTACAGCAGCCAGTTTGGTGGAAGGCATAAACGGTTCCATCTTATCAAAATCTCCATTCTTATCAAGGGTGACTACTTTGATAAAATTCCGCATCCATTCATAGATAAAAACTTTGTTATTGTAGTAAGCCGGTAAGCGTGTCGCTTCAGGATACATATCTGTATAATAGGCGGGTCCTGCCATTGCGTTACGTCCACCTGTGCCCATCTCAGGAAAATCTGGAGATACCGCGTACGGGTACCAGATAAAAGCAGGAGAAACAGCTGGAAGTTCTTTTACACCTGTATTATTGGGAGAATTGTTTATTGGCTTTGCCGGATCAAACTTCGCACCTTTGGTTCCAGTTGAATAATCATATTCATAATATGGATAGTTGTTCCCCACAAACAAGGGCCATCCAAAATAACCTGCCTTCTTTGCCTGGTTAAGTTCATCGTAGCCTCTTGGTCCACGGGTATCCATGCTATCATTAGCCGCATCAGGGCCCACTTCTCCCCAATAGAGATATCCATTCTTTTTATCAACCGATATACGATAGGGATTACGATTCCCCATCACATAAATTTCTGGTCGTGTATTAGCCGTTCCTTGAGGAAAGAGATTTCCATCTGGAATACTATACGAACCATCTTCATTAATTTTTATGCGGAGTATTTTCCCACGCAGGTCGTTTGAATTACCCGAAGAGCGGCGTGCATCATACTGCGCAAAACCGGGTCTATCATCCAACGGTGCGAAACCATGATTGGCATATTTGCCTGGCTGATCAAAAGGAGTGGAGTTATCTCCTGTAGAAACAAATAAAATATTATCATTCCCAAAAGCGATAGAGCCTCCTGTATGGCAACAAATCTCACGCTGCGAATAAAATTGAAGAACTACTTTCTCCGATTTCATATCAAGCGTATCGTTTTCAAATTTAAAACGCGACAAACGATTAACAGACGTATCAATTGGACTATAGAAAATATATACATAATGATTTTTCGCAAAATCCGGATCGGCTTGAATACCTAATAATCCTTCTTCCGCATTCACACCCTTTGTATTCGATTTCCAATACACATTTAAATAACCAGCTTGTTTTACAGATTTGTCACTGTTCCTGTACAACATCAGTTCACCACGTCGCTGAGCGATCAATACATCATAATTGGGTAATATGGTCATCTCTGTTGGTTCAAATAAAGTGCCTTGTGTAAGCTGTACTTTGGAAAACCGATCTTCCTCCGGTACCCGTAGTGTTGTAGCTTTCGCGTAATCCAGCTTCTTATTTTCCCCAATGGCATATTGAATTCCCGCCAACAAATGTTTCAGGAAATTATCTTCCACATATGATTCCTCGGTATGTCCTAATCCAGTATACCAAGCCCTACCGCCATCATAATCGTGGTACCATGCGATCGGGTGGTTGTCACCATTCTTTCCACCTTCATAGCTTTTCTCATCTAATTTGATCAATACCTTCACATCAGGATTTAAATTTTTATAATTATACCACTCATCTTTTCGTTTCCATTCTTTGGGTAAGTGTTTGGTAGAGCTATGCGTTTGATCTACCACGTCTAATTTTGCATCCTGTTGTTTGGGATGACTTAAAAAATAACCACCCACCAATCGGCCATACCAACCCCAGTTATATTCCGCATCAGCGGCGGCATGAACACCAACAAATCCACCCCCTGCCTGAATATATCTTTCAAAATCTGCTTCCTGGAAATTGTTAAGCATGTTACCCGTCGTGCTCATAAAGATAACCGCGGAATAATTTTTTAATGAATCTTCTGAAATGTATTCGTCACTATCGGTGGTGTCCACTGTAAATCCGTTTGCTTCTCCCAATTTCATAATGGCGACCTTACCATTAGGAATGGAAGAATGCCGGTAACCGGCCGTTTTTCCAAATACCAACACCCGGGGCTTTCCGGACTTGGATCCACAACTGACAATAAATAGAGTAAATACAACCACTGAGGAGAGTAGAGCAATTTTTTTCATATGCATTTTTGATAGGGATTAAAGATAGTGGATTAGTCAAAAAGAAAAGCAATATGTAGATGAATGGTGAGTTTTAAGCGATGAAATAGTCATTTTTACTATTTCTAAATTGATTTTGGAATTTTGGATTGGGAAATAGCTTTATGAGTAACACTGCTTATAAATTAATAAACTATGATGAATTAAGAGAGATTTCCAAATTTCTAAATCGACAATTTCAAGTTACTCCTTCAAACTCATTCCACCTTTCATTATCCAGTTTGGAATAGAGGTCGTCAGGAAGCTCTACGGTTTCATCTGAATATTTATTGGCTGTGTTCACTGACCACTTCTCCATTTCACGAGGTCCTTCTACGATCCAGTCTTTTACATCGTAGCGATCCCAGCGACATTCGTTGCAGATGAACTCTCTTACTTCACCATACTCATCCTTTCTTCCCGTTACGCGATAGATTTCCTCACCCCGCATCCACAATACTACTTTACCTGAGCAGGTC
>Ga0190274_10001728_pt1 | contig 12798 bp, 16 predicted proteins | sample Popmic531T_FD_133002 | JGI IMG/M metagenome (GOLD analysis project Ga0190274, IMG submission 133002) | Populus adjacent soil microbial communities from riparian zone of Yellowstone River, Montana, USA - 531 T | ecosystem: Environmental > Terrestrial > Soil > Riparian zone | place: USA: Montana...
CCGGGGATGGCGGGCACGGCCGGCACGACGTGTCCCTGCTCGACGTTCCCGATGGTGCCGTCGACCGGCGAGCCGGGGATGAATGTCTGCCAGTCCCGCGGACGGAACGCGACCCGTCCTGACGTGTCGCCGAACACGGCGCCGCCCGCCGAATCGGCTGTCTGCCCGAGCATGTCGGCGACCTGCCCGCCGAGCGTCGTGCCGACGAGCGGTTCGCTCGACGGCCAGACATCGCGTGCCGACGTCGACCAGGCGATCGCGTCAAGGATGCGTGTCGCCCGTGCCGACGCGCCTTCGCCTGCGCCGACCTCTGCGTCGAGCGGCACGAGCTTCGCCCGGTTCACTTCGCCGAGCGCGTCGACGCACGCCAGGTCGACCGTGTCAGGTCCGGTCGGCGCGTAGGTCGGCGTCATCGCGTCGATGAAGCCGCGGAAGAGCACGCGCCGCCCGAACACGGCATGGTCGATGCCGATGCGAATCTGCCGGCCAGGGCGCACGGTCAGCTCAGTCGGCGAGTCGATGTGATTCGGGTCGGCCCAGCCGGTCGCGTTATCGACGACGACGGTCGCGACGCCTGCGACGAAACGGTCGGTCGTCGCCCGACGGCCGTATTCCCATGACGCCCGGAAGCAGTCGCAGGTGATGTCGAACCACACGGGATCGGTGCCGGCCCACAGCGCGTCGGGTTGGTCCCATCGGGCGCTGTCCCATCGGCCGATGGTGGAGACACGCGTGTCGCCGATGCCTAGCTCGACGAACGGGCGGGCACGTTCGGTCCACGTGAAGCGCGCCAGCGACATCAGTCCCGCACGCCTGTGATCCGGATCGAGCTGCCGACGACGATGTCGACGGGCACCTTCGGGCGACCGATGCGGTTCGCGATCTCGGTCGCCGTCGGGTAGTCGGCGAGGTACGCCTCTACGGGCACCTGCGGGCGCCGGCTCGACAGGTAGGACAGGTCGCCGAGCACCTTGCTGATGTCGCTGCCGACGTTCACGGTCGGCGCCATCTGCTGCGCGATCGCGTTGATGATCGCCATCGTGATCAGCGCGCCGACGACGGACGCGCCGATGTTGACGACCGGCTTCGCCGCTTCGGTCGTCTTCACGAAGCCTTGCGCTTCGGCGTCGGCTTGCTTGCGGTCGGCGTCGAGCGGCATCGTCGCCGTCGTGCTCTCGACGTCACCCTTCGCGTCGGCGGCTGCGTCGGTCACGCCTGTCGGGTCGCCGACGAGCGGCTGCACGACCGGGTTCTGCTCGGCGAAGCTGGACATGAAGCCCTGCGCTTCGGCGAGCGCGGCAGGGTCGGTCACAGGGTCGAGCGGGACCTTCACGCCCTCTTCGGCGAGTCCCCATTCTGCGATCGCGCGAGCGGCTTCACCCGAGAGCTGCCCGCTGTCGACGGCGAGCTTCAGCGACGCCGTGAATGGTGTCTCGCCGCCGACGCCGACGAGCACGTCGAGTTCAGATTTCGCCCGGGCGATCGACGACTGATCGACGGCGACCTGCAACGTCGTGGTCAGGTCGTCGAGCCCGAGCAGGTTGCGCACTTCGTCGGCGGTCAGCTTCCCGCCGAGCGCCTGCCGGATCGCTTCGACGTACCACGCCGCGGTGTCCTGCGCGGCTTGCGGCCCGCCCGCCGCGAACGCCTCGCTGATCTTCGCCTGAATCTGCGGGCGCAGCGCGTCGAGCGCGTCGAGCAGCTTGTCCTGCCCGAGGTTCGCGGGGTCGAGCGCCGCCTTCAGGTTGATCCCCTGCGCCGCTTCCTTCAGTCCGCCGATGCCTTCGGCGATGTCGCGCATGCCGGACGCCAGGTCGAGCGGCGCGTTCCCGAGATCGAAGATGCTCGTCAGCGCGTCGCCGCGCCGTGCCATCTCGGCGAACGTCGACGTGATGTCGGCCAGCTCGCCGTTCGCGCCGGCGAGCGCGATGGCGTGCTGTTTCGCCGCTTCGGTCGCCTGCCGATGCGCTTCGGCGGCTTCCTTCGTCGCCCGCTCGGCTTCCTCCTGTTTCTTCGTGGTCTCGGCGGTCGTGTCGCCGAAGAATTCCTGTATGACGCCGTCGTTTTTCGTCGCCGCGGCGTGATCTTCCTGCGCCTGCGTCAGCGTCGTCAGCACGTCCGCCTGCTCGTCGGCCGACAGGTTCGTATGGGTCAGCGCTTCGCGCAGCGTGTCGACGGCAGGGGCGCCACCTTCGATCAGCTCGGTCCAGCGGTCGACGGTCAGACCGGCGTCGGCGAGCGCCTTCGTCATGTCCTTTGTTTCGTCGGTCGACAGCCCGAGCAGGTCGGTCAGCAGGTGCACGCCGATGCCGGTCGAGTACCAATGCGAGTCGAGTTCCGCGGTCACGTTGGCGAGCTTCGACTGCTCGCGGGTGACGTCGAGCGTGACCTTCCCGAGATCGCGCAGCGAATCCGCGTAGTTGTCCGACGCGTCGCCGCCCGATTGCAGCGCCTGCTCCCACATCTCGACCGACTGCGTCGTGCGGTCCTGCGACGCCGTGAAGCGACCCATGACGTCCGACACGGCTTTCGTCGCCAGCGCCAGCGCCGCCATCGGCCCGACGACGCCCGCCATGTTCTTGAACACGGACGCCATGCCTTCGCCGTCGAGCTTCGCGTCGGCCGCGTACTCGCCAAGCTGTCCGATGCCGACGCCGAGATCGCCGACGATGCCGACCGACTGCCCCATCGTCTGGAAGCTGTTGCCGATCATATTTGCTAAGGCGCTCTTCGAGCTGTCGGCGGACTTCCCGACGTCGTCGAGCTTCGATGACAGCCCGGGCGCGACGCTGTCGAGATCCTTCACGCCTGCGACGCGCACGTCGTCGAGCTGCTTCAGGCTGGCGGCGAGCTTGTCGGCGTCCTGCGTGATCTCGTCGAAGCTGATCCCCATGCGCCGCAGCGACGTGATGGCGTCGCCGACGTTCAGTCCCGAGCCGGCATCTTTCAGCGCCTGCTGTAGCCGCTCGGCGGCGATCGCTGCCGACGCGAAGTCGGACTTCATTTCGTCGGCGACACGATCCATCGACGCGGCGAGCTTGTCGCCCGCGGTGGCGCCGTCGGACAGCTCGTCGTCGACGGTTCGCATCGTCGAGCGCACCGACGATTCGAGCTTGCGCAGCCCGGCCGCGGCGTCGCTGGCGTCGATGCCGATCGTGTAGGTGAGGTCGCGCCCAGCCATCAGCCGGCTGCCTGCTGTATCGCCCGGTCGACTGCCTGCTCGACGACGGCGCCGAGATCGGCGTCGAGCCGGTCGGTCGCGGATCCCCAGTAGTCGTGACCGGACGTCGCGCGCCGATGGGCGTGCATACCGATCACGTCGCCTTTCGACACGGCGAGCACGTCACGTCGACGCGGTTTGATGTCGTAGGGCGCGGTGCCGCGCTGCACGATCGCCCACGGTCCCGCGGGCGCCGCGTACAGCTCGACGGTCGACGTCACCGCGGACACGGTCAGGCGTGACTTGACGCCGAGGCGTCCGCCCATCATGCGCAGGTTGCCGCGGCTGCGCTTCACGTCGTCGAGGATGAAGCGACGGGCGTCGCTGGCGACTGCCTTGCCTGCGTCGCGCTGACCCTGCTGCGCGCCGCGTTCGAGTTCGCGGGCGATGCCGGACAGGTCGCCGGACTTGCTGACGGTGAAGTTCACACGGGCGCGCTCACGCGTGTCGGCCGGCAGCCCATGCCGTGCCGGTCCAGTTCATCTCGCCGCTGGCGCCGGCTGTCGAGCCCTGCACGTACTGACCCGTCGTCCACGCGGTGGCAGGCGAGGCGACGACGGCCGCGGTGGTGGCGCCGGCAGCGTTCGCCGGAGGCGTCGAGCCGGCCGGCGTCCATGTGCCCGGCGTGCCCGCGGTGGCGCCCGTCGCGAGCGGGGTGCCGAGCACGACCCGCGACGTCGTCGCGTTGCCGAACATGATGTCGGGCTTGCGGGACACGGGCAGCGACAGCGTCGCCGTCAGCGTGACGCGGGCGTCGCCGCCGAACGCGCCGGCCACGATCCGGCAGCGTCCGACGGCCTTCGGCGGGTTGGCGCCGTCGAGCCCGAGCAGGAAGTACGCCTCTTTCGTGTCGTGCTCGAAGAGGTACGCCGACACCCCTGCGGCGATCGAGACATCTTGCAGGATCGTGGCGTCGAGCGTGAAGGATGTAACGCCGACCGACGTCGTCGTGACCTCCGGCCCGCAGAATGTGGCCGGGGTCGTGTCGTCGGTCGTGTTCGGCGACGCGTTCAGGGCGCCCGTCGTGACCTGACACGACAGGTCGGCGCCGTTCGCGCTCGTGTAGTCGGCGAGCACGACCGTGGTGATCGGCTTCCCGCCCGGTGTCTGCCAGGTCGCGACGTCGGATGCGCCGACGAGCGACAGCGCCAGGTAGCCGTTCGTGATCTTGAATACGGTGCTAGCCATGGTCAGACCTCCACGGTCACGAGGGTCGGCGCGCACATCGTGAGCGCCTGCACGAACATCTCGACGCGCAACGCGTGCGCGCGAAGGGACGGCCCGCCGACGTCGAGCGCGATCGGGCGTGAGGTCTGCGGGTCGCCGCCCGCTTCGACGGCTGCCGTCCAGACGGCAGCGAGCATGTCGTCGAGCCCTTCGACCTGTGCGGTCACGGCGCCGTCGTGTACGCACACGACCGGGAACGTGCACTGCACGAGCCCGACGCCGAGCGACGTGTCGGTCGCCAGCTCGACGGCGTCGAGATAGACGCACGGCGCGATGAGCTGCGATGGCGACACTCGATGGACACGCCACGGCGTCGGCAGGGCGCCGGCGATCGCCGTGTGCAGCGTCGTGCGGGCGTCGGCGATCGCGCTCATGCGATCCCCCAGCGCGCCCGGTACTTCGAGAGCTGCGAGCGCACGCCGCGCATGACATCCGACGACAGGCGCAGCACGGCGCCGTCGACGGACCATGAGTCGGTCACGCCGAACGGCGCATCCTTGCGCCGGTACAGCTCGACGGTCAGCGTCACGACGGCGTCGGTCACGGCGACGGCGACGGTCGTCGGGACGTCGACGACGTCGAAGTCGAGCTGCTGCGACGCCAGGTCGACGGCGACGACGGCTGCGGCTTCGACACGGTCGGCGTCGCCGTCGGTCGGTCCGAGTCGCAGCACGGCGAGCGCGGCGTCAGCGACGGCTTGCACGTCGATCGGCAGCGGCGCCGGAGGCGCGACGGTTGTCACGGCGCGACGCCTCCGACCCACGCCGAGCCGGTCCACGTGACACGCCCGGGCGCGCCGGTCAGCGCCGTCTGCATGTATTGACCGGTCGTCCACGCCGACGACGGCGACGCCGTCACGCCCGACATCGCGGCCAGGTTGGCGGGCGGGTCGGTGCCCGCGGGTGTCCACGTGCCGGGGATGCCGGCAGTCGCGCCGGACGCCTGCGGCACGTTGTCACGGTCGGCGCCACCCCATATCGGCGACAGCCCGACGCATTCCCGGTTCGGGTCGTCGTAGAGCGTCACGACGTCACGTCTTCGTGATCTCGACGATGCCGGTCGGCTGCAAGATCGGCAGCGCGAAGTGTCCCGCGTAGGCGACCTGCGTGCCGAGCACGGACGGCTCGACAACCTGAAGCGCGCCGATGCGGTCTTCGTACGCTTCGACGGCGTTCGAGCTGATCACGAGCGCGGTGCCGGCAGCGAGCGCGCCGGACACGATCGGCGTGATGCCCGAGATCGACGGCGCCGGCCCTTCGCCGAAGAGCCCGGCCGACATGCCGGTCGACTGCGCATTCTGCGGGTTGACGCCCGGGAAGAGCGGCCCGAGCAGCGCCAGCATGTCGGGCGCGACGGCGAGGATCAGGCGACCCATCGGCGTGCGTGCCGTCCACATGTTGGCGAACACGAGCCCGGCAGCCGTCCACAGCGCCGCGGCGATGTTCTCGGCGGTCGGGCTGGCGGGCAGCACGGGTCCGGTCGCGGCGGCAGCGGCCAGGTCGACGCCGGTCGCCTCTTCGGTCTCGAACGCGTACTGCGACGTCAGGTCGGCGATCACGATGTCGAGCACCTGCGGCACGGTCCAGTCGATGTTCTGGCGCGACACGTTCACGTAGCCGCCGTAGGTGTCGCCTTCGAGCGGCACCTTGTCGATGATCATCTTCTGCGACGCCAGCTCGGTCTTCTCCGCCGTCTGCTTCGCGACCGACGTGTGCTGCGTGACCCGCGGGCGCGACCACGAGCCGGCGGGGAGCTGCTGCACGCCGATCGCCGACACGAGCGGACGGGCGAAGTCGAGATTCTGCAAGATCGGCCCGAGCAGCCGCTCGGGCAGCAGCCCGGGGTTATCGCTCGTCGTCTGATGGGCTGCGGCGCGGTGGTACACGTCGAGCCGGCGCACCGTGTCTTCGTCGTGGGACACGTAGGCGCGGATGTGATCGCGCATGTACTCGCCAGCCGAGCGGTACTCGATCGCCGACGGCAGGTTCGCCGGGTTGCGGGCCGCGGCGAACGCTTCGGTCAGCTCCTGCGTGCGACGCGTCGACTCGACGGCGATGCGGGCGCCGTCGCGCAGCGGCTGAAGCTGCTGCTCGATCGCCGTCATGCGCTCGGCGGCGCGCGTGTAGAGCGCCATCTCCTGTTCGTTCAGGTCGCGCTTTGCTTCCTGCGCAGACTCGACGAGCTGATCCTGAAACGCGCGGCGCTCTTCGAGTTCGGCTTGCAGCCGCGCGAGCATCGCGTCCTGTGCGCCGGGCATGGCGCCTCCCTTGCGTGAATGGATGGGTCACGCGTCGGTCGCCCGCTGCTGCGCCCGGACCCTGTCCGTCTCACCTGCGCAGGTAGCGCCTCGCTTGCGTGCGGACTTTACGTGTTCCCCGCGTCCCCGTCTAGGGGGAACCCTGCGGCACGCGCTGCCCGCTCCAGCAGGATGCGATCGAGGTTCGGTGTCAGCACCCGCGGCGCGGGCAGCTCCGCGGGTGCCGACGCCCGCACGGCGAGCACGTTCGCGCCTTCGTAGGCAGGGTCGCCCGTCAGCGCGATGTGTCCGAGGTAGGCGCGGGTGATCACCCGCGCCGACCGGTCGCCGTTCCACTGTTCGCCGCCCGGCATCGGCGCGAAGCCGACGCTGGCGTCGATGGCGCCGTCGGCTGCCAGCGCCAGCATGTCATCGCCGCGCGGTGTGCGGCTGATGCGCAGCTCGGCGACGAGCCCTTCGGCGCGCTCGGGATGCAGCGCCATCGCCCGCCCGACGACCGCTTCGACGTCGTGCGCCAGGTTCACCTTCACGCGGTTGGCGCGCCGCTCGACACCCGCGAAGGCGCCCGGGGCGACGGACTCGCGGACCCATCGACCGCGCTCACGCACGACGGTTTCTTCGCCGTAGGGGACGGCGACCAGCTCGATGATGCGCTCGGGATAGTCGACCGTCATCGGGCCGGCCGTGCGGTACAGCAGCGGGCGCCGGATCGGCTCGACGTCGTCGAGCGCGCCGAGGTCTTCGGCCGTGTTCCCGATCATGTTGAACGGCTCGCTCATTTGAAGACCCCCGAGAGCTGGGACGAGTCGCCGGTGTTCGAGGCGAGCCCGAACCGTTCGGCTTCGCGCACTTCGTCGACCGTCGTCACGCCGTTGCGCAGATAAATCTCGTGCGTCTGCGCCCGTTCCAGCGGTCCCGGGCGCACGTATTCGTCGCGGTTCACTTCGACCGTCGTCCCGCGCGGCACGAGCCACTGCGACAGCGCCATCATCACGCGCTGTGCCTTCGGCCGGAGCCCGCCGCGCCAGTGATAGTCGAAGATGCTCGACACGTTCGAGTACGTCATCGAGTCGCCGCCCGACGGCAGCCCGAGCAGGAATGGCGGCACGCCGAGCGCGACGCTGATCTTCGCCTCCGTGTACGCGGCCAGCTCGGCGAGCGCGCTCGACAGCGGGTCGGTCTGTGTCGCTTTCCACGACACGCCTCCCGACAGGATGGCGGGCAGCCCGAGCCGCGACATGCGCGCCGTCAGCCATTGATCGTGGAGCTGCGCAGCTTGCGCCGCGGTGAGGTCTTCTTCGGCTTCGAGCACGCTCGACGGCACGGCGCCGCCCTGCACGAATGACGTCAGGTATCGCAGCAGCACCCGCGCCGCGACGAGCCGGGCGCCGGAGGCGTCGAGCGGGCCGGTCCCGCGGGCGTTGTCGACGGTCGAGCGGTAGCGGATGTGCAACACGTCGGCCGGGTCGAGCGGTACGGCGCCGATCGAGTAGTCGCGCCGGCCGGCTGCCAGGTCGACGTTCACACTCCACGGCGGCGCCACATGGAAGCGGGCCGGCCAGCCGTTCGCGTAGCGCGCCGTGCAGATGACGAAGACCTCGCCGGTCTGGAAGTCCCACATCAGCGAATGGGCGAACGTCGCCCATGACGTGTACTGGTCAGGGTCAGGGTTGGCGAGCCATTCGGTCGGCAGCGAGTCGGATGCGCCGACGAGGTAGGGCGGCATCGACGCGAACACGGACGCGTTGAGATCGAGCGCCATCCACGCGACGTCTGTCAGGTCGTCGACACGCCCGCCCCACAGCGGCACGTTCCAGTCGGCCGGCCAGCCATCCCACGGGCTCGGGTGAATCCGTGACGGCGGCCAGGGCGGCGCCGGAGCGTCGAAGCTGGCGCCGAGTTCGATCGCCGGAGGCGTCGCCGTCGGCTCGCTGTAGACGTCGAGCCCGACGGTCGGCGGGTCGCCGACGGTGCCGTTCGACAGGTCGTCGTCGACGGCCGGCGCCGTCGAGTCGTCGGGTCGCAGCGTGCGCGTGTCGAGTCGGGCGAATCGGCCGTGTGCGTCGCGCGGTGTTCCCTCGTGTCCCCCGGTCGCGGGCATCGGGGGAACACAGTACGCGCGGCCCGTGCGAGGATGCGACACATGAGCACCGAAGAGCCAGTGACGCCCGAGCCTGAGCAGCCCGCCGAGCAGCCCGAGCCGGAGGCGCCGACGAATCCGCCCGAGCCCGAGCCCGAGCCGGAGTGATCCGTGTCCCGGTCGTGGATTCAGCCGAATAAGGAGTGCGTCGCCGTCGGCCCGATCGTCGACACGCGCGCCGTCGAGCCTGATCCTGATCCCGAGCCGGAGCCGGAGCCGGAACCGGAACCCGAGCCGGAGCCCGAGCCGGAGCCGGAGCCCGAGCCGGAAGAGGTCGCACCGTGAATCACAGCGTCATCAACACGATCGCCAACGTCGTCACGGCCGTGTGCGCCGTGCTGCTCGCCATCAAGGTGCTCTAGCGGATCGTCGGCGTGCGGCGCGGGCGATGCGCCGCGGCGAGCGCCCATGACGCAGCACGCAGCAGGTCCGAGCGGGCGCCCGCGACGACGGCGAGCCCGCCGACGGCTTCGGTCACGCGCACCGTGTAGACCTGCTCGTCGATCTCGGTCGAGTCGTGCACGACGGCGCCCTGCGCGATCAGCTCACGCAGCAGCGGCAGCGTCGAGCGTGACAGCGTCGCCGTGCCGGCCGTGCCACGGATGCCGGGCGGCAGCCGCACGAGCAGCGAGGCGCCGACGTGCAGCCGCATCAGGTCGTGTCCGCCTTGCAGCCATTGCAGGTCGGCGAGCGCCCGCTTCCATGTCGGCACGGTCCAGCCGTCGAGCCCGAGCCGCCCGTCGGGCTGCACGCACACGGCCGCGATCGCGGCGCCGAGCCCGGCGTGATCTTCGACGGCGACGAAGATGCGTTCGGGATCGTCGACGACCTCGCCGCGCAGCGCCTCCCATGCGTCAGCGTCGATCAGCAGCTCGCCTTTCGCGATGCGCAGCCGTTTGCCCGGCCACTGATTCAGCCACTGCGTGCGGAATGACGAGATCGGGTCGGGCTCGTCGACGTCGACGGATTCGCCTGCGAGCGCCGCTTCGAGCCGGTTCGAGATCAGCCGTTCCCGCTTCGGTGTCCAGTGCGGCGACGCCAGACGCCACGCCTGCCGGTCGTCGAGATCGGCGTCGGGCGGCGCCGACCATTCGAGCAGCAGGGCGCCGTCGGCGCTGTGCAAGTCGGCGAAGGCGCTGACCCGTCGCCCGACCATCAGCGCGGTCGCTCGGCGATGCGCCGTCGACACGAGCAGTATCTGCGAGTCGTCGGCTTCGACGGTCGTCGGCTCGATGCCGTCGTCGACGACCGAAGCCGGCACCTTCCACGCTTCGTCGACGGTCGCCATCGTCGCCGTCACGCCGTAGACGCCTTGCTGCGAACGGATCAGCCAGCGCGAGCCGGTCACGAGGTCTTCGATTTCCTGCTGCCCATTCACTTCCCGCACATGGAACCGGGCGTGATCACGCTTCGCCAGGACGCGGAACGGCCGCTGCATCTGCACGACGACATCGATGTCTTTCCCGGTCGACAGGATCGTCTGCTCGGCGCGCAGCAGGTCGGCGGCTTCGAGGCGCCAGCCACACAGCACGGCGAGCGCCCATGTCTTCCCGACCTGACGCGCGAGTGTGAGCAGCCCGAGGTCCCACACGAGCGCGCCGTCGGCGTCGTGTTCGAGCAGGCGTCGGAACATGAGCCGCTGCCACCACCGCGGGTGTCGCCCGCGTTTGATGAAGGCGAACGCTTCGACCTCGCTGCCGTAGCTGTCGACGGCACGAGGATGCGGCGCCGTCATCAGCCGCGGCCAGGTGGCGTCAGGCGGCACGTGCAGCAGGTCGGTCAGCCACGGCACGTCGAAGCGTTCGAACGGCACCGGCGCCGGCTCGACGACCGGCTCGGTCGATGCCTGCGACACGACGGCGCCGCCGAACACGGCGCCGAGGCGTCCGCCCTGACGGCGGGCACACGGCCCGCATGACGGCACGAGGATGCAGCAGCCCGAACCGGCGACGTGCTCATGCAAGGCGAGCGCCGGCTGATGGTCGGCTTCGGTCGCCGTGCCGGCGCAGCCCGGCCCACGATGCACGCACGGCGGGCTCGACTCCAGCAGCTCGGCGCGCTGACGTTCGTACCCGCCGCGCCGGTAATGCCCGGCCCGCGCCTGTCGCGACGCACCTGTCACACGGCGCAGGGTACGCGACGCCCGAATCGCCTTCCGGCGCGAGCATCTTCCATTCGCATAGCGCTACGTATTACGTTGCACGGCATGGCATTACAGACATTCCGGACCGACGACCTGACCGGCGAATCCGACGCCCAAACCGTCGTGATCATCGTGAACGACACAGGATGGGAAGTCGACCTCGCCGCGGCGTCGCTGGCGAAGCTGACGAAGGCGCTGGAACCATTCGTGCGTGTCGGCACCGAATCCGCCTACAGCGTCGAGCGCAAAGGCGCCGGCTCGAAGCGCACGAAGACAGGCGCCGTCGACCCGAAGGCAGTGCGGGCATGGGCCGACTCGCACGGCATCCCCGTCGGACGCAACGGGCGCATCCCGCGCGAGATCGTCGAGCAATACCTGCGGGCATGACCGACGACGAGATCGCCGCTGCCGCCGACGAGCTGCGCCGACACCCGATGTTCGACGTCATGGAGCACGAGCTACGCACCGCGCTCGCCATGCTCGAAGCCGACGGGCTGACATCCGACGCGGCTGCCGACATCGTCAGCGCTCACGTGCTCGACCTCGGCTACGGCACAAGCGAGCAGACGCCGATCGAGCACGCCCGCGACATCATCGTGCGGCGCCATGCCTGAGCATCGACTGATCGTGCGAACCCGCGGCTCCGGCGAGCTGATCGCTGCCACCCTCGGCGCGCTCGCCGACGAGCTGAAGTACAGCCCGGACGTCAGCAGCGTCACGCTCGAAGTGATCGTCGAGCGCCAGCATCCCGGACCCGCGGCAGCCGAGCGTGTCCTGCACGACACGACGCCGACCCATCTGCTCGCCGAGCCCGACGACGCCCGGACCCTGTGCGGACTGCGCGCCCACGGCCGCGACGCCGTCACCCCGCGGATGCTCGCCAGGCACGTCCTGATGCACATCGCCGGGCGCCGCCGAGCCGGACACCCCGCGCTCGTGCTGTGCGTCGACTGCGAACGGGCCGCGACCGAATCGAGCGCCACCTGACGACGCGACCGGCAGCCGCCGACTCTAGGTCTAGAGTCGGCGACATGACACGACACACCATCGAAGTAACGCAAGGCGACATCGACCGGGCGATGACGAAGAACAGCTCGCGATGCGTCGTCGCCACAGCGATCGCCCGCTCGATCCCGAGCGCGACACGCATCAGCGTCGACGTGCAGTCCATCAGGTTCACGGTCGCAGGCGAGCGCTTCGCCTACCTGACGCCCTACGCGGTGTCGGGCTACGTCGTCGCCTTCGACGCGGGCGACGACATTCACCCGTTCCGGTTCCGGCTCGACGAAGCGCACGCCGTCGCCGTGCGGCAGACGAAGCGCACCGACGCTGGCAAGGCAACGCAGCAGGCACGCGACAAGGCGAGCCGCAAGCGCAAGGCGCTCGACTCGCAGCAGCAGCGGCTCGCCGGGATGACCGACCCGACGCTGCCACCGCCGTCGCCCGTCGAGATCACCGCGGCCCGCGCCGAGCTGAACCGACGTAAAGCCGAAGCCGACAGCGCCGAGCAGGCACGCGACGCCGTCGTCGCCGCCTACGCAGGACAGGCGAAGGCGAAAGACGACGTCACGAAGCGCAAGGCGCCGCCCGGCGTCTTCAAGCGCAATCAGCGCCACTACGGGCACCGACTGCTGCGCGTCAACCAGGACGTGTGACGCCCGTCACGGCCGAATTTGCCCGTAGCGCCGCGTAACCCCCGTTTGGGTACATCAAGGGCGCAGGAACGATTCGCGGCGATTCTGGACGAACACAGCGCCTCTGCGGGGCATCCCCGAGGGAACGGCCGGGTTCGGGAGGGTAGCGACGCCGAG
>Ga0190274_10001729_pt1 | contig 12796 bp, 10 predicted proteins | sample Popmic531T_FD_133002 | JGI IMG/M metagenome (GOLD analysis project Ga0190274, IMG submission 133002) | Populus adjacent soil microbial communities from riparian zone of Yellowstone River, Montana, USA - 531 T | ecosystem: Environmental > Terrestrial > Soil > Riparian zone | place: USA: Montana...
CAACACCCAGCGGGATCGCGATCACGGCCGCCACCGCAATGGCAGTAAAGGTGCGGATCACCGTCTGCCAGAAATCGAACAGCAGCCGCCCGCCGGTCATGCCCTTCCACAACGCTTTTAAGGCTGCGTCCGGCGGCGGCAGCAGCACCGGATCGACGATGCGCGCCCAATAGCCGACATACCAGACGACGATCAGCCCGACGACGCCGATCAACGGGAGAAATCTGTCGAAGCGCGTGGTGGTCAACGGCGCACCTCGCGCTGAAAGATCTGTAGGCAATGGCCCTTCAGATCGACGAATTCCGATTGCGACAAGGTGAGGTCGTTGCGCGGCCTCGCCATCGGCACGCCTGGAAAATCGGCGATTCGTCCGGGGCGGCGGGAGAGCAACAACACATAATCTGCGAGATAGACCGCTTCTTCGAGGTCATGCGACACCAGAACCATGGTGGTGCCGGTCTCCTCAAAGATGCGCTGCAACTGATCGCGCATGAACAGGGTCATCTCGTAATCGAGCGCGGAAAAAGGCTCGTCCAAGAACAGCACTTCCGGCTCGACCACGAGGGCCCGCATGATCGAAACCAGCTGCTGCTGGCCGCCGGACATCTCGTAAGGATAGCGATTGAGGTCGATCTTCACGCCGAGCCGTGCCACCAGCTTGTTGACTCGATCCGTGGCTTCCGGCTCCCCGACCTTCCGCAATTGCAGCGCATAGCGGATGTTGTTGAAGGCCGTCATCCACGGAAACAGCGCCTCCCGATAGTTCTGGAACACATAGCCGATCCGGGTCTGCGCCAGCGTTTTTCCGCCAAACAGAATGGTGCCGCGATCCACCGGAATGAGCCCGGAAATCAGGTTGATCAGGGTGGATTTGCCACACCCATTCGGCCCGAAGATCGACGTGAAGCGTCCGCGCGGAATATCAAGATTGAAACTGTCGTAGATCACGTCGCCCTGGAACTGCTTCGACAACTCGCGCACGGTGATATGCGCGGGCGGTTCGCCATCCGGGCCGAAAGAGGTGCGATAGGGGCTTGAAGCCGAAGTCATGACATTCATGCTATCAGCCCCGGGCCTGCGACCGCATCAGAATTTGACGAGAAATTTCGACACGTCGACTTTTTCAGGCAACGTTCCGGTCTTCACCGAAAAATCCATGAAGCGCTGGAAATCGGCGATGTCGCTCGGCTTCAAGTCACTCACCATTTCGAATTTGACGAGCGGCACGGTGGCGGCGATGTCGTCCGGGGTGAAAGTGTTCTTGATCAGGTACTTTCGGGCCTCGGCCGGATTGTCATTGATGAACTTTACCGCCTTGCCCCAGGCCGCGGTGAAGCGCTTGGCGACATCCGGCTTCGAGGTGATGAAATCGCTCGAGAGCGCACAGCCACCGACCCAGGCATTGGCATTTGGATCGCCCAGCACATATTTGGCGATGACACCAGCCTCGAAGGTGGTGGCGACGTCGTTCTTGCGCATGACGCTGGCATTTGGCTCGAGCGTGTAGCCGGCATCGAAGGTGCCGGCCGTCATTGCGTTGACATGCTGGCCCATGTCGAGCTGATCGAGCTGATAGTCGCCCTCTTTCAATCCGGCCGCCGCGAGCGCGGCGCGCGCCATCGTCACGTTGGCCGGTCCAGGCGCCGACATGATCTTCTTACCCTTCAGGTCGGCCAGCGACTTGATCTCAAGCCCCTTGCGGACGACGAATTGCTCCATCTGATATTTCGCGTTCTGACTATTGAGCGAAATATACATGGCGACGCCGGGTTTCTTCAGATTGGCGTTCATGCCCTCGATGGTGACGAGCACGGCTGAAGCGTCGATCTGGTTGCCGATCAGCGCCGCGACGTTCGGCGGTCCGCCGATCAGCCGCGTCATCTCGATCTCGATATTGTTCTCCTTGAAGAAGCCGCGCTCGATCGCAACGAACAGCGGCAGGGTCGACGAGACCGGGAACACGCCGACGCGGACCTTGTCCGGCGTTTGCGCCGGCGCCGCACCGACAGCGATGATCGACAACGCAAGCGCAATTGCCGAGCCTTTCAGGAAACGTGACAACATCAACATGATCCGAACTCCCATCGCTGCATTCACTCGCCGACGCTTACGTCCCTCGTGTCAGGCGTGGCTATTCCCCGACATCCACGATCGCGATGACCGGGCCACCGCCCTGCGGTCCTTGATGCATCGCATCGACCGATACGAATACCGCGGGGTCGCCGATCGCCGCCGCGGCAACGCCGCCAACCGCGCCCTTGGAATGTCGATGATGATGCACATCGGAATCGTCGAGCATGATCTGGCGGCGCCCGCGTAGCCGTCCGGTGCGGTCGGCTTCGCATTTCATGAAACAATTGACGACTTTGCCGTTCAGGTCGCTTGCGCGCGCCCGCTCCGGCAATTCGAGCCCGGCATCGCGGATCGCATCATAGATGCCGTCGATGTCGAGCGCGTCCTTCATGACGCTGTGGCCGATCCTGTAACGACCGCCGGCGCCTTCCTTGTTGCCAAGCAGCACAATCTGCGCCTGATCGAGTTCGACACCGGACGAACACGACGCGACCGAAGAATAAAGATCGAGGTTGTGGCAGATGTCCTCCGCCTTCGGCATCTTGATCTCGCCCAGCGCAACCGCGATGCCAAGACCGGTAGTGCCATTCGACACCCCCATCGAGTCATGCACTTCGCAGGCGACATCGCTGCCGCGCGAATGTGCGTCGTGGATCGACTCGATCGTGAGAAGCGGCGTCTTGGTCTGTACGTAATGCACGTCGCGCGGATCGGTGATCCCGGCGTTCTTCATTGCAAGCCGCACGCCTTCGGCGACCTTCTCGACCATCGCCGGCCGGCCGATATCTTCCGGCAATATCTTCGGGCTCAATGCTGTACCCATGACGAGGCGCGGCTTGCCGCCCGGTCCGGCCTTGTTGTTGCGCGCAAACACCGTGGCATGCGGAGTGATCACACCGTCGCAGCCGCCGGACCACACCATCGGCACCTGCTTGATCTCGGCCTCGGAGCGCGTGCCGTGCTTCTTCAGCACCGCGCGGAAGGCCTGATCGGACAGAATGCGGGTGAAGTCGTTGACGCCGCCATTGCCTTCGGTCTTGCCGATAACCGCGATCACCTCGTCGGCCTTGATACGGCCGGATGCAATATGCTCCTCCAGCCCGGAAGCATCCATCACGCTCTTGATTTCAACCTTGACGACGTCGATTGCCATGATTTTAAGCCACTTCCTCACCTGCACCACGATCAATCATCGGCCGCTTGCTCGTCCGTGCCCCGCGGAGCTTTGCACGCGCATCGTCAGTTGCCTGCGTCTGCACAGCAACCTCCTGCGGCGCGCTCGCGATTACTACCCCATAATCATTCCGCGCCGCCTCGGGCGAAATCTTACCCTGCAACACGTCGAGAAGCACAAGCTCGGGCTCGCGATCGAGCGGGTCGCCCCAGCCGCCGCCGCCGGTGGTTTCGACCCGCACTACTTCGCCTGCTTTGACGGGCTCGCCGTCGACCAGACCCCCGAGCCGTCTCTCGTTGGGACCGCCAGGATCTACCGTCACCAGAAATGGCTTGCCGGCATGGCCGCCATTGACACCGTAGCAGCCGAGCTTGACGCGATCGGCCGTGACGATGGTGTGACAATCGACCAGAGCGCAATAATGCTTGTCGTACCCAAGTCCGCCGCGCCGTTGTCCGGCGCCTCCTGAGTCCGTGCGCAAGGCAAGCTTTTCGACGATGAAGGGAAACTTGGTCTCGGTGAACTCGGCCGGCTGGTTGCGCGAATCCGGCACGATATGGATCGCGTCATTGCCATCGGCGTAAGTGCGGCCGCCGGAACCGCCGCCGAGCACTTCGCGCGACAGGAACGGCTTGCCTTCGAGGTCGGTGCCGTAGAAGCCGGTATAGCGGATGGTTTCCTGATCGGCCGGCATGCGTCCGTCCACCGCCTGCGCCACCACGCCCGCGAGCAACGACAGGCACCGCAGCAGCACGAACGAGCGCGCATTGGTCGGCGCCGGCCAGATCGGCGTGATCAGCGTTCCCTTCGGCGGAAACACCACGTCGAAAATCTCGCATACGCCTTCGTTGACATTGATCTCGGCCGCGCGTTCCGGACTATCGGCGAGGTTGCGCAGGATCGGCGCAATCCATTTGACCAGGAACGCGCCGTCGGCGTAATCCGCCGGCCAGTTCAGCGGGCCGTCGCTTTGCGGATCGGTGCCGGTGAAATTGAGCACGATCTTGTCGCGCGATTTCGTCATCTTCAGCGCGATCTTGTGCAGCCTGACGCGGCCTTCGACCTCGCGCTCCACATAATCGTGCCAGACATAATCGCCATCGGCGATTTTCGGCATCAATTCGTCGCGGAAGATGTTGCGGCATTTCTCGATGATGGACTGGAAACAGGCTTCCACCGTCGCCGTGCCAAAGCGCTGGAACAATTCCTCCATGCGTCTGGCGCCCATGATGCAGGCCTGGATTTCGCTATCCAGATCGGCCGACAGAATCTCGGGCAGCCGCGTGTTGCGGCGGATGATCTTGAACGCTTCGTCGTTGCGCTTGCCTTCCGAATAGACCCGAATCGGCGGCACCGCGAGGCCTTCCTCGAACACCGAAGCTGCTGTCCCCGGCATCGAACCCGGCACCCGGCCGCCGATATCGTCGTGATGGCCAAAGGCCTGGATATAGGCGACCACGACGCCCTCATGAAACACCGGCACGGTCGAGCACAGGTCGGGAAGATGTCCGATGCAGCCCTCGGTGAGATAAGTGTCGTTCATCAGGAACACGTCGCCGGGCTTCATCGTCTCCGGCGGATAGTCGCGGATCACCGCCTGCGGCATCGCGGAGTAAGACCGGCCGGTGAGCTTGCGCGAATATCGGTCGAACAGCCCGACGCGGTAATCATGCGCCTCGCGGATCATCGGGCTTCGCGCGGTGCGTTCGATCGCATATTCGATCTCAGCCTCGATCGAATTCAGCGTGCCTTCCACGATCTGCAGAATGATCGGATCGACATCGTTCGCACTGATTGGTGCAGGCGCGGTCGGCCAGGGATGAGCCTTCGATGCTGCGACGGGGCGAGACCGGATATTCATGGCTTCAATGTCCCTGCTCCTGCCGGATCACCATGATGCCGTGATCGTCGACATGCAGCGCCTGACCGGGAAACACCACGCTGGTCGAGCCGAATTCCTCGACGATAGCAGGACCTGCGATCTGCGTACCGGGCGGCAAAGTCGCACGATCGAAAACCTCGGTGTCGCGCATGCTGCGGTCGAAATAGACCGGCCGGCGGCCTTTCGGCTGCGCTTTTGCACCGGTCTTGACGGCAAGCTTCGGCAGGCTCGGCCGCTCGATCATGCCGAAGCCGGACACGCAGAAATTGACGATCTCGATCTTTTGCTCGGCCTTGTAGTCGTAGCCGAAATTGCGCCGGTGCGCGGCGTGGAAGGCGTCGATCAGCGCATCGACGAAACCACGATCGATGCTGCCGCCGGGCGCCACGACGCGCACTTCCATCGATTGCCCGGCGTAGCGAAGGTCCGCCTCGCGCACGAGCCGGATACGACCCTTCGCGATGCCATCCGCTTGCAGCCGCCTCACCGCGTCGGCCTCGAGCCCCGCATAAATGTCGGCGATCGCGGCGAGATCGATCCTGTCTTCCGACATCACGCGCGTGACCATCTGGTCGTTGCGCCAGTCAACCGCCAGCAGGCCGAAGGCCGCGAGGTTGCCCGGACTCGGCGGGATGATGGTCGCCTTCATGCCGATGAACTGCGCCACCGCCGCCGATTGCACCGGACCGGCGCCGCCGAAGGACAGCAGCGCGAATTCGCGCGGATCGATGCCACGCTGGATCGTCATCTGACGAATGCGGTTCGCCTGATTCCAGTTGGCGATCTCGATGATGCCGGCGGCCATCTGCAGCGGCGTCATCTTCGCGCCCAGCCGCTCCGACAGATCGGCCATGCCGCTTTTGGCGCGCGTGACATCGAGCGCGATGCCGCCGCCGATCAACGCGGCGGGCAGACGCCCGAGCACCAGATTGGCATCGGTGATGGTGGGCTGGTCGCCGCCCTTCGGGTAGCACATCGGTCCGGGATCGGCGCCAGCACTTTTCGGCCCGACCTTCAGATGGCCTTCGCGCGACACCCAGGCGATCGAGCCGCCACCGGTGCCAATGGTCTCGATGTCGATCATCGGGATCCGCACCGGGAATGGTCCGACCGAGCCGGAATTGGTGAGATGCGGCACGCCCTTTTCGATCAGGCTGAGATCGGTCGAGGTGCCACCGGCATCCAGCGTCACAATATTCTCAAAGCCCGCGAGCTTCGCGATCACCGCACTTCCAAGCACACCTGCCGCCGGCCCTGAGAGAGCCGTTGTGATCGGCTTGTTCACTACCTGGCCTGCACTCATCACGCCGCCATTCGACTGCATGACCAGGAAGGGCTTGTCGCGCAACCGCTCGCCGAGCGCATCTTTCACGCGCCGCAGATAACGATCCATGTGTGGCTTGACGAAAGCGTCCACCAGCGTCGTGACCGTGCGCTCATATTCGCGATATTCGGGAAGCACCTGCGAGGAAATCGAGATCGTGCAGTCCGGGTATTCCTCGCGCAGGATTTCCAATACACGCTTTTCGTGCGCGTCGTTGGCATAAGCGTGGATCAGGCAGACGCCTAAAGCGCGGATATTCTTGTGCTTGAAGAAACGTGCAGCCTCGCGCACGTCGTTCTCGTCGAGCGGGCGCAACTGCTCGCCCTTGAAATTCAGACGGCCGCCGACTTCGCGGATCAACTCGAGCGGCACCGGACGTTCCGGTTTCACCCAGAAATACGAATTGCCGTAGCCGTCCGGCACCGCCTGACGCGCGATCTCAAGCACATGCCGGAAACCCGACGTGACGATCAGGCCGAGGGAATCGATCGAGCCCTGCAGCAATGCATTGGTGGCGACCGTGGTGCCATGCGCGAGGCCTATGATGCTGTCTTCGGCCGAGCCGACGTCACCGAGAATTTTCGTAACGCCAGCGACAAGACCGAGTGCGGGATTGGCCGGCGTGCTCGGCACCTTGGTGACGGATACGGCGCCTGAGGCGGTATCGACGCAGACGATATCGGTGAAGGTGCCGCCGGTATCGATCCCGATGCGAAGGCTGGCCTGGGCCATTTGGCACTCCGATGATGCGCTTCGCTCCGCTCATTCCCGCGTAAGCGGGAATCCAGTTCTTCTGGGTCCCCGCCTTCGCGGGGACGAGCGACACAATGGTCCACCCGGAAGGTTCTTTCGTCCAACAGCATTTTCGGATGGAGATATCGGAAAATCCGATAGCTTGATGTAGACTCCACTGAAATATTGGGATTTTTGGCAGTTTTAGGCGGACACCTGCCCGAATTGGGAGCGCTGCAGCATGGAATTTCGGCAAATCCGATACGCGCTCGCCGTGGCCAAAGAGCGCAGCTTCACCAAGGCGGCCGGCCGCTTGCGCATCTCGCAATCGGCGGTTTCCGAACAGGTGAAACTCCTGGAAGAACGCGTCGGCTTCTCTTTGTTCCGCCGCACCGGACGCGGTATCGAACCGACGGAGCGCGGCCGCATGTTCCTCTATGAGGCCGAGCGCGTCGTCACCGACCTGATGAACCTCTCCGACGTGGCGCGCAGGCTTTCGGGCGTCGGCGTCGAGGCGCTGATCGTCGGCATCGGATCCGGGTTGGCACCGGTCCTTCTCCCACGGATGTTTCCGCCTGGCAGCTTTCCAGCCAACCTGCATCTCGAAATCAAGACGGCACCGACGCGTGTGATCTTCGATGACCTCTATGACGACCGGCTCGACCTTGGCGTCGTCACCGAGGTCGCGGCCGATCGGGTGCCGTCCGGCCTGATCGGTATTCCGCTGTTCGAACTGGACATGGAGCTGATCCTGCCGCCGGCTCACAAGCTCGCCGCAAAGAAAGGTCCGCTCGATATTGCGCTGTTGATGGAGGAGCCGATCATCATGAACGAGTTGTCTATCGGCTACGGCCAGATCGTCTCCAGCATGTTCAACGATCTTGGCATGCGCCCGCGCATCCGCGCCATCGTCGACAATGTCGAAACCATCAAGGTGATGGTGCAGACCGGCGCCGGCATTGCCGTGATCCCGGCGGGCGCGGCCGACATGGAAGTGAAACTCGGATTGCTCGCAGCACGGCCGATCGCACCGGCGCGCCGTATTACCATCAACGCCTATCGCTCGCGGCAAGCTTTAGCGCGACGCAAGGAAGTGCTGCTCGAACAGATGATTCAGCCGAGGAGAGGTTAAAAGCCGGCGCGGACCATGTTGTTATCCGTCACCCTGAGGTGACCGGCGAAGCCGGGCCTCGAAGGGCGACGGGCTGGACCTCGGCCGTTCATCCTTCGAGGCTCACTCGTTGCGCTCGCTCGCACCTCAGGATGACGGATCAGGTTATGGCTTCGCAAATCTCTTCCGCAGAAACTCCGCCAGTGCTTCCACGCGCGCGGGTCGCGGGCCGCCGGGCGGCAGCACGAGATGCAGCGCGATCTCCGGCAGCGACCAATCAGTCATGACGGCGACCAGTTTCCTGTTCGCAAGCTCCTCGCGGATCAGGAATTCCGGTTGCACCGCGAGCCCAAAGCCCGCGAGCAGGGCCGGCATCAGCGCATCTGCATTGTTGGCGCGCAACGGACCGCTCGCACGCACGACAATCTCCTCCCCCTTCCCGTTGCGGAAACGCCAGACATCCGGCGCCGGCAGATAGGCATAGCCGAGGCAAACATGACCAGTGAGTTCACGCGGATGTTTCGGGGTGCCGTGCGACTTCAGATATTCGGGCGACGCCACCAGCGCGCGCGGCACCGCGCAAAGCCTGCGCGCGAGCAAGGATGAATCCGGCAGCGCAGCAATGCGAAGCGCCATGTCGAAACCCTCGCCGATCAGGTCGATGGTGTCATCGCTCAGATGCAGGTCGACGGACACTTGCGGGTATTGCGCAAAGAAATCCGGCAGGGCCGGTGCGATTTCTCGAAGGCCGAAAGACATCGGCGCCGCGAGCCGGACGCGGCCTCGCGGTGCCGAGGATTGCGCCCGCGCCTCGCTTTCGGCCGCTTCGGCCTCCGACAGCATGCGGGCGGCGCGCTCTAGCAATTGCTGGCCGGCATCTGTGAGCGCGAGCCGGCGCGACGTCCGGTTGAACAGGCGGGTGCCGAGCCGGACTTCCAGCCGCGAGATCGCCTTGGACACGGTCGGCTTTGAGAGACCAAGCTCGGCCGAAGCGCCCGCAAACGAGCGCAATTCGGCAACTTTGGCGAAGATGGCGAGGCCTTCGAGGTCCGGGAGCATGAGCCAATAATTGGAAACAATGAGTTTCCATAGTTTCTATTTATTCGCCTAACGCAGTCAATATCTTCCTCTCACGAATTCGGCGCCAGATAGGGCGCCTGCATTGGAGGGCAATCATGACCAACCACGGCATCCACCACGTCACCGCCATCGCAGGTCCGGCGCAGCGCAATCTCGACTTTTATACCCGCACGCTTGGGCTGCGGCTCGTCAAGAAGACCGTCAATTTCGACGATCCCGGCACCTATCACTTCTATTTCGGTGACGAGGCCGGCTCGCCCGGCACCATCCTCACCTTCTTTCCGTGGGAGCATGCGGCAGCCGGACGGCTCGGCGTCGGCGAGACGCAGGAGACGGTGTTCCGCGTGCCGGCGGCTGCGATCGGCTATTGGACGCACCGCTTCGTCGAGAAGGGCGTGGCACACGAAGTGCCCGCAAAACGCTTCGGCGAAAGCATCGTGTCGTTCCGCGACCCGGATGGCATGCGGCTCGCGCTGATCGGCGTGCCCGGGATCGAGAATGAACGGCCTTGGCATAGCGGCGACGTGCCTGCGGAATTTGCAATTCGCGGATTCCACAGCGTCAATCTGCTGCTGACCGACGCCGCGCCGACCGGTGCGATCCTGACGGACGTGCTCGGCTTCACCGAAGCCGGGCGCGAAGGCAACCTGGTGCGCTTCAAGGCCGGTGATACCAACATCGGCGGCATCATCGACATCCATGCGGCGGGTTCGTTCCTGCCCGGGCGCATGGGCGCGGGCTCAGTGCATCACATCGCGTTTCGCGCCGCCGATGACGCGGAGCAGCTCGCCATGGTGAAGAAGCTTGCGGAGAATCACGGCATGCACACCACCGAGCAGAAGGATCGCAACTATTTCCGCTCGGTCTATTTCCGCGAGCCGGGCCACGTACTGTTCGAGATCGCAACCGACCTGCCGGGCTTCGCTATCGACGAGCCGGTCGCCGCGCTCGGTCAGTCGCTGAAGCTGCCGCCGGTCTATGAGAAGCGGCGAAGCGAAATCGAGCAGGTGTTGCCGGAACTCGCGTGAAGGAAGATGTCATGACCAATGAAAAGAAATTATCCTTCGTGCATCGCTACGAGCCTGCGGCGGACGCATCTCTTCCGCCGCTCCTTCTCCTGCATGGCACCGGCGGCGACGAAAACGACCTGATCGATCTCGGTCGCATGGCGGCGCCGGGCTCGGGTTTGCTGTCGCCGCGCGGCAAGGTGCTGGAAGGCGGCATGCCGCGCTTCTTCCGGCGGTTCGCGGAGGGCAAGTTCGACGAGGACGATGTGCAAAAGCGCGCCAACGAGCTTGCCGACTTCATCGGCGAGGCGCGGCAGGCTTATGGCCTGCCCGCACCGATCGCGCTCGGATTTTCGAATGGCGCCAATATTGCGGCGGCGATGCTACTGCTTCGACCGGAAGTGCTGTCTGGCGCGGTGCTGCTGCGCGCGATGGTGCCGCTGTCGCAACCACCGGCCGCGGATCTCGCCGGCAAGCCGGTGCTGATCCTGTCGGGGTCGATGGATTCGATTATTCCGGCCGCAACCGCGGCCCAGCTTGCGTCCATCCTCGAGCGCTCCGACGCGCTTGTGCAGCACCGCACCTTGCCGGCCGGTCACGGGCTGTCGCAGGCGGACATGACCATTACGCGCGACTTCCTGCGGCACACGGCGGCTGAGATTGTCAGCGCCGCCTGAACTCGGCTAGCCTCCCGGCAACGACGAAAAAGTTGCCGGGAGGAATAGATGTTCCGCTTCACTCTCGCGCTGATCGGCGCGATGCTTTGCATTCAAGGTGCTGCGGCACAGGATTATCCGAATAGACCGATCCGCTTCCTGCAGGGCTTCGCTCCGGGCGGCAACGCCGATACGATTGCACGTGTGCTCGCGGAAGAGCTTTCGAAATCGGCCGGCTGGAGCATCGTCAACGAGGCGAAGGTGGGCGCCGGCGGCAACCTCGCTTCGGACGCTGTGGCTAAGGCCGACGCTGACGGCTATTCGCTCGTCCTGTTCACGACGGGGCACGTGATTTCGCCCGCGCTCAACAAGCAGCTCGGCTTCGATCCGGTGGAGGACTTTTCGTTCGTTACTACCGTGACCGAATTTCCATTTTTCATTGTGGTCAACGCCGACTCCCGCTTCAAGTCGATCGACGATCTGGTGAAAGAAGCGCGCGCGAAATCCGGTACGCTAACAGTGGGCACCGCCGGTGTCGGTACCGGACAGCACATGTGTTCGGAATTGTTCGCGGTATCGCTCAAAAGCAAGTTCGTGCACGTCCCGTTCCGTGGCGATGCCGGCGCGGTAACAGCCCTGCTCGGCGGCAATGTCGATTTCATCATTGCGCCCGGCACCGCGATCTTCGGTCAGATCGAGGCCGGGAAATTCCGCGCGCTTGCGGTCTCGGGCGCATCGCGCTGGCCGTCTCTGCCGCAGGTGCCGACCATTGCCGAGAGCGGTGCCCCCGGCTTCGAGGTTTTGGCATGGACCGGTGTTGCCACCACCAAGGGAGTCGCAAAGCCGATCGTCGACCGGCTGAACGCCGAATTGCGCAAGGCCATTGCCGCGCCTGCCGTGGCAGAGAAGCTGAAGGGCCTCGGCAGCGTGCCGGTCTCGAGCAATCCGGCGGACGTGACCGACAAGGTGCGCAGCCAGGTCAAACTGTGGAAGGAAGTCGCGGAGAAGGCGGGGCTGGAGAAGCAGTAGCGTCTAGATGATCGCGTGCCGAACTTTCGCCGACACCCATTCGCTCAGCAGCACGGTCGACAGGATCACCAGCAGCAACAGGCTCACCTGCGTCCAGGCAAGCGTCGAGAGCGACGCTTCGAGATTGAGTCCGATGCCGCCGGCGCCAACGAGTCCCACCACCGACGACTCGCGGATATTGATGTCCCAGCGGAACACCGCGATGCCCGCAAAGGCCGGCATGATCTGCGGCACGATGCCGTAATCCATCACCTGCGCGGGCGACGCGCCCGATGCCTCGATCGCCTCGACCTGCGCCGTGTCGATCTCCTCGATCGCTTCGTAAAGCAGCTTGCCGATAAAGCCGATCGACCGCAGCGCGATCGCGACCACACCGGCCAGCACGCCCGGACCGAGAATCGTTACCAGCAGCAGCGCCCAGATCAGCGAATTGATCGAGCGCGACGACACGATGATCAGAAGCGCCACCGGGCGCACCAACAGCACACTCGGCGTGGTGTTGCGCGCCGCAAGGAACGCAATCGGCACGGCGATAATGATCGCAAGCAGCGTGCCGAGGGTGGCGATCGCAAGCGTATCCCACAGCGGCCGCCACAGTTCGTTCAGGTAGGACCAGCGCGGCGGCACCATACGCGAACCGATATCCGCCGCCTGCGTCGGCGCGTCCCAGACGAAAGACCAGATCGTGTCTTTCGTCATCACATGCCAGCAGAAGACGAACAGCGCGA
>Ga0190274_10001730_pt1 | contig 12787 bp, 13 predicted proteins | sample Popmic531T_FD_133002 | JGI IMG/M metagenome (GOLD analysis project Ga0190274, IMG submission 133002) | Populus adjacent soil microbial communities from riparian zone of Yellowstone River, Montana, USA - 531 T | ecosystem: Environmental > Terrestrial > Soil > Riparian zone | place: USA: Montana...
TTCGCGCGTATGTGTCAGGCCATCGCAGCGTCGCGCGGCAACGTGCCGCAGGCGACGGAGCTGGCGAAAATGCAGTGGCCCGACGATAAGGAAATGCATAACGTTTTACGCGCGCAGTCGTTCGGCATTACTCGCGCCGCCGTTCCGGCAGGCACGACGACGGACCCGGCCTGGGCCGGTGCGCTAGTTAGCGCGCAGGTCATGTCCGGCGAACTGATTTCGCTCGTGGAAAAGGAAACCGTAATAGGCCAAATGACGCAGGTCCGGAAAGTGCCCTTTAACGTGCGTATCCCGCGCGAGGTTACCGCCGTCGGTTCCGCGAAGTGGGTAGGCCAGGGCGCGAGCAAGCCGTTAGGGAAAGGCGCCTACGATTTCGTAACCATCCCCTGGGCAAAGGCGGCGCTTATCGTCGTGATTACTGAGGAATTGGCGCGGTTCTCGAATCCCGCCGCCGAAGGACTCATGCGCGATTCACTAGTTAGGGGCATCACGGATTTCCTTAACGACCAGTTCGTAGGCTCCGGCATCGCGCCGGTGGCTAACATCTCGCCCGGAGGCATCACGAACGGCTTACCCGTCGGGCAGACGTTCGCGAGTTCCGGCGAGACGCTGGCGCATTTGCAATACGACCTTAACCACGCGGTCGCGTTGCTTCACGAAAACAACGCACCGCGCGCGCCCACCTGGATCATGCACCCGCAAAACCTGATCTATATTAGCGCCGCCGCTAATTCGTTCGGCGCTCCGGCGTTCCCGACGGCGCCTAACAAGACGCTCATGGGTTACCCCGTGATTACGTCCTCGCACCTGGACACGGACGAAATAATCCTCCTGGATCAGGCCGGAGTCTTGTTAGCTAGCGACGATAGCGTAACGGTCGACGTATCGCGCGAGGCGTCCGTACAGATGGACGACGCCCCGGCGACACCGGCGACGCCGCTAGTTAGTTTCTGGCAGCAAAACTTAATTGGTCTGCGCGGCGAAATGTTCGCGTATTGGCAGCGTGCACGCGATAAGGACGTGGTACTTATCACGGGCGTAGCCTACGGGCAGACCCCGCCGGTGGCGCTCGCGGCGGGCACGGCTTCCGCGCCGCGCCCGAACGCGAACCCGAAACAGGCGGCATAGTCGGAGCGCGGGCCCGGGTGCGAACGCGCACCCGGGCCCGCACCGCACCGCCATGAACCTGTTAGACCGAACGCTAACGAGCCTTATTAGGTGGCGCACGCGCGGCGCTATGACTTCACTCCCCGCGCCGCCCGGATTCGGCGGGAACGCGCTACCGTCACTAAGCCACGGTTACGTGCACGAACCTTTCCCGGGCGCGTGGCAAGCTAACAAAGAATGCTTTGGGCCTTACGGCATTTTCTCCGCCGTCTATGCCTGCATTGCAATCATTGCGGGCGACCTCGCGAAGCTGCCGCCGCGCATTCGAACGATGCGCGCCGACGGTTCTAAGGTCGACCTGGATAAGCACGCCGCCGCCGTCGTCCTGAATTCCCCTAACACGTATCAGACCCGCGTGGACTTTTGGGGCCAGTTCATGTCGTCCGCGCTTTTCACCGGAAATACTTACGTATTCCTTGCGCGCGACCCTAACAACGTTATCCGGCAAATGCACATCCTGGACCCGCGCCGCGTGTCGTGCATGTTGGCGGAGGACGGGAGCGTCTTTTATCAGATAGGCCAGGAACGCCTTGCGGAGTTGTTAGGCGGGAACATGATTCCCGCGCGCGACATGCTCCACCACCGGTTGCTGACGCTGACCCACCCGCTAGTCGGGCTAACGCCGCTTTACGCGGCGGGCGTGTCGGCAATGACCGGGCAGACCATTCAGCAAAATAGCTATAGCTTTTTCGCGAACATGTCCCGCGCGTCGGGCGTCCTAACTTCCCCCGGGAAAATCTCGCAGGATTTAGCGAACCGCCTAAAGACCGAATGGGACCAAAATTTTAAGGGCGGCAGCATGGGCCGTACCGCCGTCCTGGGCGAGGGCATGAAATGGGAGCCCCTAACTATCAGCGCGGCGGACGCGCAGCTAATCGAACAACTTAAGTGGAGCATAGAGGACGTGGCGCGGTGTTTCCGCGTGCCCTCCTACATGTTGACCGACGCTAGTAAGGTCTCGTTCAAAAACGCCGAACAGCTAGCCCGTAACTATTACTCGCAGACTTTGCAGTATCACCTGGAGTCGATAGAGGCGCGCATAGATCAGGCGTTCGACCTCACGGGGTCGACGTTTTGCGAGTTCGATTTAGCCGCAATGATGCGCATGGAATTCGACGCGCGCATGGCGGCGTATCAAACCGGCATCCAGTCGGGCGTCCTAACTATTAACGAGGCTCGCAAGCTAGAGGAATTGCCGCCAATGAAAGGCGGCGACGAACCGTTAATCCAGACTCAATACCGCCCGCTGTCGATGGCCGGGCAACCCGCGACGCCGCCCCCGCCGCCCGCCGCTGATCCGCCGCCCGATCCGGACGAGGACGAGGACGAGCCCGCCGACGGCGACGAGACGGAGCCCGACGAGGAATTAAACGCGCTTGCGCTCGCGGTCGCGGTGCGCGCCCGTGCCCGCTTGAGGTTAGCCGCATGAAAACCAAAGCCGTGGTGGAACTGATAACGGACGCGGTTACGGACGCGGTGCGCGAAGTCCTGCCGCGATTGATCGCGGACGCCCTAGACAAGCGCGTGGCGGAGGTAATCGCGCCGGAGGTCGAACGCCTTGCGCTCGCCCAGGTCGACGTGCGGGCGCACGTGCACGAACGCATAACAGCGGCGGAAGCGGATTTTGCAACGCGCGCCACGGCGCAATGCGACGCGCTAACTAGTTCCTGGGAAGTGCAGGCGAAAGGGTTACGCGAACTAATCGCGGAACAGGTTTCCCGCGCGGTGTCCGGGGTTCCTTCACTCCCCGGCCCGTGCGGGCCCCCTGGTCCGCCGGGACGTGACGCGACGTTTACGCCACCGGTTCATTGGCAACCGGAAACGAATTTCACGCGCGGGGCAATTGTCATGCACCGCAACGGGCTCTGGTTCGCGAACCAGGACACGTCCGTGGCGCCGGGCTCCGGTGTCGACGGCTATAGCCTCATGTTCGACGGGCACGAACTAGAGGGCTATGAGCACGACGCGCGCGGGTTCCAGGTCGCGGTGTACCGCTACGCGTCCGGGAAAGTGCGCCGGGTCGAAACCGGGGAACGCCCTTTCCGCTACTGCGGCGTGTTCGACCATGAGACTAACTACTATCTAAACGACTGCGTAACCGCTGCCGGTTCTATGTGGATGCATAAGGCCCCGGAGTCGTGCGGGCAGCGTCCCGGAACCGACGAGGGCCGCGAGGCGTGGCAGCTTGCCGTTAAGAGCGGGCGCGACGGGCGCGACGGTGCCCCTGGTCCGCAGGGTCCGAAAGGCGACGCGGGCGAGCGCGGCCCGCCCGGGGAAGCTGCGACGCGGGCGCCGAAAGCTAAAACGAACGGGGCGCGCGTATGACCGGGCCCGCGACTGATCCGCGCACGATTACGCAACGGCTGCGCGAGCGCGCGGTGGCGGGCGTGCGCGGCGTGTCTATGCCGACGCTAGACGACTTAAAGGAAATGCTAGGGATTCCGCCCGGCGACACGTCCCAGGACGAGGAAATCCAGGACGCGTTCGAAACACAAATAGCGCGCGTGGAAAACTTTTTAGGGCGCGGCGTCGTCCTCGCGGACGAGGTGCAACCGTTCGAACCGGTCGACACGCGCAACCCGCGTCTAATGCTTTACCGCTTCCCGGTGTCGGAGGTCCGTAGCGTGACGGTCGACGGCGCCGCGATCACGGGCTGGCGCGTGTTTCACTCGTCCGGGATTCTCGAATGGCGCAACGGCTACGGGCCGCGCGGCTGCTACGGCGCGGAGCCGGTCGTTAGCGTCGACTATACGGGCGGCTACCCCGACGACGACTGGCCCGCAGACCTCATGGACGCGATTCTCCAGGCGTTCTTTGTTAGGTGGCACGCGACCGGCGACACCGGGAACACGGCGGAGATTAGCGGGCAAGGGCCTATCCGTAGCGTATCGCTTGACGGCTCCGCCGTGACCTGGGCGGACCACTTCGCAACCGGTGCGGAGACGGGCGCGGGCCCGATCCCGCCGGAACTTGCGGGCGTCGCGGCGATCCTTGACCGCTACCGCCAGCGCGTAGTGACGGGGGTCTAACTATGCTTCCCGCGATTCCCGATTACGCCGTCCGCGCGATGCAAGACGCGGTGCAGTTGTTAGGGAAGCCCATTCAGTTTATCGAAGCGGGCAGCCCGACGGGCCGCACGATTCGTGCGCGCGTGAGCTATCTAGGCGCGAGCGACTTAGTAAACGCCTTTGAGCAATACCCCATACGCGTCACCGTCGACGCGCGGGACTTCGCGAGCCGCGCCCCGTTCAAAGGCGACACGTTCGTAATAGACAACGCGCGGTGCGCGATTGAGTCCGTTAACGAATCCCACACGGGCGACAAGTTAGTTAAGTACGTTTGCGGGGTGCGCGGGTGAGCGCGCAAGCCGTCCGCGACGCGTTCCGCGCGAAGCTCTCCGGGTTGTTAGCCCCGGACGGCTTCGCGTATTTCGAATCCGTGAACCGCGCGGAGTCCACAAAGGACCTGCCCGCCCAGTGGTACACGCTCGAATTTCCGCCCGCGAGTGATAACCCTATCTCGTTAGGGCGCCCCGCATTGTTCCGCGAGCAAGGGCAATGCCGGGTGGCTATCTACACGCCGCACCAGACAGAGGACACCGCAGGCGTTGACGCTGCGGAAAAGGTGCGCGCCGAAATGTCCCACTGGTTCGACGCCACCGGGATGCTCCGCGTTCAAAGCGCGCAGCCGCCGATGGACATAGACGGCGGCGACTTTCGCGGCTCGTTCTACGGCATCGCGGTGGACCTTGTTTATCAATTCGACCGATTCGCATAGGAGTAGTTAGTCATGGCTAGCGCAGACCTTTTACGGCTTGCACTCGTTCGGGAAGCGACGCCGGGCGTTACTCCCGCGAACCCTGCATTCCAGTTGTTACGCGTAACGAGTGAGTCCCTTTCATACTCGCCGGAGACGCAGTTATCTAACGAACTATCGCCGCACAGAATGGTAACGGACGTAATAGTTAGCGGCGGGCAAAGCGGGGGCGATATCTCGTTCGAAGTATCGAGTAACCCCGGCTTCGAATTGTTGTTAGAGGCGTGTCTAGCGAACCCCTGGACCGCAGACGAACTCTGGGTGGGGCAAGTTCTTTACACGCATTCGATTGAAAAGCGGTTCACGTTCAACGAGGCGGACCCGGACCCGTTGAACCGCTACGAATTTAACCGGTTCGTCCGCTCGTTAGTCGATTCGATTTCGCTAACGTTCTCGCCGGGCGGCGCGGCTGTCGGGTCCGCGACGATATTAGGCGGCGCCATGTCGCGCGATAGCGCGGACCTCGCGGGCGCTACCTACATCGAAGCCGGAAAGCTGCCGGTAATCGTCGGCGCCGGAGTCCTGCCGGTCGCATTCACGATAGACGGCACGGTCTATCAAGCGTGGTGCGTGTCGAATCTCGTAATAAATTTCCGGAACAACGGGCGCGCGATTGCTTGCCTAGGCCAGGACGCGGCTAACGAGGTGGTCCTGGGCCGCTTCGAATGCGAGATAACGGCGGATATCTACCTAGCGCACGACACGGACGCCGTAATGGACGCCTTTATCGAACGCGACGAGATAGCGTTTAGCGTCACCGCTGCCGACGCGTTAGGCAACGCCTATAAATTCGACTTCCCGCGCGTGCGCGTGTCGGCGGCGTCGGAGGTCGCAGGCGGCACGAACCAGGACGTAATCATGTCCGTAACGCTGCAGGCGTTGTTAGGAGAGGTCACGACGGCGAGCGGCGCGGAGGACTCCTGCGTCATGGTCACGCGGACGCACCTTGTAACGACGCCGCCCTGGCCGGGGGTCTGATATGAACAACGGAAGCGGCTACACGTTCGGCAACTTGCACGACTGGCGCACGGACCCGGACAAGTGCACGAACGGCGCGCCCTTTGATCTAGGGCAGGGTCGCACGCTGATAGTTAGGCGGGCGAATATCAACGACCGCGAAATCCAGGCGCAGTTCGCCGCCGTCGACCGCGACGACGAGAAAGCTACGCAAGAGGTTTTCGCGCGGACCCTGGTTAAGGATTGGCGCGGGTTCGTCGACGACAAGGGCGAGCCGATCCCCTTTAGCCCGGAGGCGTGCGCGGCGATGCTCGCGTATGCGAACGAGATATGGGAACCGCTGCAGCGCTTCGCAATGAACCGGGCTAACTACGCTTACACGCAAAACCAGGAGGAAATCGCGGGCGTAAAAGCCTCTCGCGATGGCGCGCAAGTGCAGGCGCCTACCGCGAACAATTAGCCGCACTCGCCGCGCGCGGGGTCGCGGTGTCGATTGCTCCGGACCCGCCGCCGGTTACCGGGCGCGCGCATCTCGCCTTGCGTGCGTTCTCCGACTTGATAGGCGAGCGGGCAATAACGGGCACCGTACAAGGCCCTATGTATTGGCGCGCGATTGCGGCGTGGTGTGACCGTTACAAGGTCCCCGACGCCGAAGGGTTTATAGAACTTGTGCAGGCAATCGACCGGGACTATCTACATGTTGAACCTTCCGCCCCTCGCCATCGAACGAATCCCCGCGACGCGAACCGCGCGGAAAGGCGAGCAACTAAACCAATACGTCATTAACGACCGGACGACGTGGCGGAACCTCATAGAAAAATGGGTGCCGGAGACCGCGAAAAAAGGTCACGACGAAATTATCCGCGCCGGGAACTCGAAAACGTTTACGAGCGAAATAGACGGGACCTCCGGCGACTCCGGCAAGTCGCGGCGCGGGTTCACGCCCGGCCCGATAGAGGCGGCAACCACGGCGGCGCGCGTCCTTTACAACGGGCAGGACCTAGCCGAAACGGCTAACAAGCTGCGCGCCGTCTTAGGCGCGACGATCCGCAAGCGCTTTCCCCGCTCGCGCCTGCAACGCCTCGCGCGCGATTGGGTCTGGTATCTGATCCGCGACGGGCTTAACGAGCGGGGGACGCCGGAGTATTTAGGCGGCATGGTGTCCGTACAGATAGGCCTGGGCGACTTGCTCTATCTAGTGCCCGACGGACCGGAGCCCGCGAAGTACGCTTACATGGCGAACTGGAACGCGAAGCACAACAACCAGCGACCCCTAACAAAGCGGCAACTTAAATTGTTGAAAAGCGGCCCGCGCAAAAACGCGGCAAAGAAGCCGCGCGACCGGCGCGAAGGATTCATGGCGGAAGCGTCGCGCCGGATGCGCGGGCTACACCTGCCCGGAGTCAAGGTTAAGGCCGTGTTTATCGAGACGGGATTAACGGCGCCGTTTTCGAAGTCGCCGCGAACGCCCGCCATTCGGCTTTGCTTTGATAAGTTCATGCGCCGCGCGGTGCATACCTAGTTAGGTGCAATCATGGCAGACGAAAAACGCCGCATAATTTACGAGTTGCTAGTCGAAGCCAAGGGCGCGGGCAACGCGGAAAAGCAGGTAAGCAGTATCGGCACCGCTTTCAACATGTTGAAAAAGGTGGCGGCGCCGGTCTTAGGTTCTCTCGCGGCGGGGCTGACCATCAAGGGATTGTTAGAGGCGCGCGACGAAGTAGTAAAGTTTAATCAGGCCCTATCTACCCTGGGCGTAACCGGCAAGGACGCGGCGGCAGGCCTGCAGGCCGTGCAGAATATCGCCGTGGTAACGGGGCAATCGTTCGAAGGGGTAACGAGTGCATACCAGGAGGCCGTCGACCTGCAGCAAACGTTAGGCCGGTCGACCGCGATGGCGGGCGAGACGGCGGAAGCGTTTATCCGGATCGCGGCGGCGGAAGGGAAAACCGCAGGCGACGCGGCACGGCAGATTGAGACGTTAGGCTTCGCGCTCGAAAGCGGCGTCTTACCGGCCAAACAATTCGTGGGCCTACTCAAAGAGTCGAACACGTTTCAACGTGCGGCCCAGGAGGCGTTAGGGAGAACGACCGCCGAACTAGTCGCGATGGCGCAGGCCGGACAAATCGCGGAGCCGGAGTTAACCGCGATTGTTCTCAAAATGGAGGAAATCGGGAAGTCTACCGACGCGGCAACCACGGTAGATAGTTTCACCACGTCAATAGGGAATCTGTACCGCGCCTTTAAGCAAGGTATCGCGCAAGGCGCCACGGGCACGGATACCAAGTTGATAGACCCCGACGAGATTACAACGTCGCAGAAGTTAGCCGAAAACGCGGCAGCCGCCGGGGCGGAAATCGGCGGGCTAGGTGTAATCGCTAAGAATGCGGGCGACCAAATGTTTAACGCGCTGCGGCTTGGGTTCAACGTGTTAAGCGGCGGCATAGACGACATGAAAACCGCGCGCAGCGTCATGCAAGGATTTACGCAGGACGCGAACGAAATGGCGGACGCCTGGGAACGCGTAAAAGAGGCGAACGCGGTGGGCATGTTCGACAACGAAAAATATAGCGACGAAGCAAAGGCGGCGCGTAAGGCGGAGCGCGAGCGGCTAAACAACTACGCGAAGTGGTTAGCCGAAGAAAAAGAAATGTGGCGTATCAACGCGGAGGGCCGCAAGGAACGCGAAGAAAAATACGCGGCGGAAAAGGCAAAGCGCGACGAGGCGCGGCAGCGCGAACAGGAAAAGCGCGAGCGCGACGCGGCGAAAGCGGCGGAGGATCGCCAGCAGGAAATCTGGCGGCTTCGCGATATCAACGCGGCGCGCGCGGAGAAGTCGTTAGACAAGTTCGCGCAGGACACCCAGGACGAGTTCGCGAAGTGGGCGGAAAACGATTTACAAAAGTCGCTTGAGGTCCTAGCTAACGAGACGATCCCTAACATGTCGGACAGCGTTATTAACGAGTTCGAACGGATAGAGGACGTGGGCTACGTCCTTGAGGATGCATTCACGGGGATATTCAGCGGCGCGACGACGAGCGCGCGCGAATTCTTTGCAAGCGTCGTGCAAGGCATCGGGCAGATATTCGCGCAGATGGCCGCGAAGCAAGCCGCGTCCCAGTTGTTAGATTGGATTGACCTAGGCTTAGGCGCGCTAGGAATCGGCAAGGGCAAGGCGTCACCGTCGAACGCGTCCGGAATGCCTGCGAACTCGTTAAGCGGCTGGTGGTCTGCGAAGGGTAACGCGTTCGACCGGGGGCACGTTATGCCGTTCGCGGCAGGCGGGGTAGTTAGCGGCCCGACAGTGTTTCCGATGGCGAACGGCGGCGTGGGAGTCATGGGCGAGGCCGGGCCGGAAGCGGTAATGCCCCTCAAGCGAACCGCGAGCGGGAAGTTAGGCGTGGCGTCGGCAATGCCGAATATTACCCTGGTCAATCAAACCGGCGTGACGGCGACCGCGCGCGTAGAGAAAAGCAACGAACGCCTAACACTGATCCTGGAAGCCGCGCAGATGGGCGCGAACCTCGCGGAGTCGCGGATAAATCGCAGTATGCGCAACGGCTACGGGTCGACCGCGCAATCTATGCAGCGGACTTACGGGCTTAAGCGGAGGGTCTAGTGGCTACCCTGCCCGCCTGGAATACGCGTCTATTCGGTTGCCTAACGCGGGATAGCGTCGGGATAGATAGCCTTATGCGGACGACGGTTTCCGGTTCGCTGCCGTCGCCGTTTTCCTCGCGCAAGGCGGACACGTCCGCGCCCGTGCAATTGTCTTTTGCAATCGACGTAGACGACGCGGGGTTTAAGGCGTGGCAGCAATGGGTAACGTATGACCTCGCGGACGGCGCGCTTTCCTTCACGATCTATCTACCCTGGGGCACGGTACAACCGCGCGTGCGCGCGCGGCTGCTAGGCGATTGGCAGGCGGTGCGCGTCGATAGTTTCCGGTGGCAGATAGGCGGCATGATTGAGATAGAGCGGTGGACGTTGCCGCGCTTTTCGGGGGGCGTGTAATGCCCGAACCGAAAGCAAGCCCGCGCGCACTCTCGCCGCCGCCGTTGTGGCCCGACACGCTGCCCGCGCCGCAGGCGCCGGGGTTCTCCGTGACCGGTCCGCCGCGCGTCGAAGTCGCGGACGTTTTGTTCGGCGTTACGCGTCTCGCGGTCAAGGCACGCGTGGCGCCTATGTCCTGGTCCTTTAGCGTGATCCTTACGCGCGAGGAATTCCAAATATTCGAAGGGTGGTACCGTGACGTTATCGAAAACTACGACGGCGAATTCTACGCGCCGTGGATCGGCGGCGACCGCGTTGTCGCGCTCAGCACTAACTACCACCTTACTCCGGTCGGCAGGGGCTACGCACTTAGCGCCACCGCGATTAGGACGCGTATCGACCACACCGTCTGCGACGCCCTTATTAACCTCTGGTTCGAAAATATCTACCGCGCAGACCTCGCGGCCGTCGATATCTACCAAGCGAACCTAACTAGCGCGGACGAGTACATAGGCGACTGGGACCTGGAACTCATAGCGGATCACGAGTGTTAGGCAATGCCCGCAACCTTTGACAACGATTTCGCGCTCTGGCTTACGCAGCACGGCAACGAACGCGCCGTGGCTGTTAACGTTTTGGAATTCGTGCACCCGGCCTGGGGGCCGGGCGGCGGCGTGCCCGGCTCGATATGGGTTACGGATTACGGCGACGTTTTCACGGCGACGACGGAGGCACCTGTTAGGACGTTCGACGCGGAGCCGCTAGGGTTCACCGTGTCGACCGCTGCCGACAACGTGAGCACGGAGCAACGCGTAACGATTCAGTTAGACAACGCGAACGGGCTGGTGGCAAAGGAACTCCGCGCGCTAACGGACGCCGACTTACAAACCCCGGTGCAAGTTATCTACCGCGCCTATCTAGACACGAACCGCGCGGCGCCCGCGATTGATCCGTTAACGCTGTTCGTGATTTCCGCGAGCATGACGCGGCTGGCTGTCGAAATTGAGGCGAGCGCGGAAGTCCTGCCGAATATCGGCGCGGGCACGCGCTACACGTTGGACCGCTTCCCGCCGTTGGCCTACCTATGAACGTCAAGCCGTCACCGCCCCTGGGCCTAGTCGGCGCGCCGTACAAGCGCGGCGGGACGAGTGCGGCGGAGGGGTTCGACTGTTACACGTTGCTAGCGCACGTCCGCCGCATTCATTACCGCCGCCCGACGCCGGAGGCGGGCATACCCGCCGACGATATCCCTAGCACCCAGGCGGCGGCGCTCGCGATCTATCGGGCGTTAGGCGGGCGCGAACATATGCCCACCCCCTGGTATGAGGTCGAACCCGTCGACGGCTGCGCGGTCGCGCTAGGCCGTTCGAAATACGGGCGCCTGCATCATTGCGGCGTGTTCGTCGACGGCGGCGTATTGCACGCCCTGGAATCCGTCGGCGTTGTATTCACGCCCTTAGAGCGCGCGTGGTTCCTGTACAGCCGCGTGGAGTTTTTCGAATGTCGCAGCTAATCGTTATTAACGACCCGCTGCGCGGCGAACGCGAACGCCTAGACCTCTACTGCGGCGAGTCGTTAGCGTCGAATCTGCGGCGGCATTGGCCGCGCGGAATCGACGGGCCCTGGCGCGTGTACCGGGACGCGGTGCACGCGGATAACGAGGTCGCGGCGCTAGACCTGCCGCTAGAGGTGGTTAGGCCGTTCTCTACGTATGTCCTCGCGCGCGGCGCGGCGTCGGACCCGGTTTCGTTCTTTATCAATCTCGCGATATCCCTGGCGCTTTCCTACATTGCGACCCTGTTACAGCCGCGCCGGATTCCGCCGACGCAACGCACCCAGGAGACTGCCGACAGCGGCAACAATCAACTAGCCGGGCAGTCAAACCAGATCCGTTTAGGCGGACGCGTGCCGGAGTTGTTAGGGACCGTCCGCTCATACCCGGATATCCTCTGTCTACCTATTGAGGAATATTGGGTCCGCTCGCAAAACCTTAAACAGTATTTCGTGGTGGGCATGGGCGATCACGATATCCCGGACGACCTCGTAAAGTTAGGCGAGACGCCGGTGGTACAGATAGGCAACGCGACCGCGCTTGTATTCCACCCGGGCGACCCGCTGCCGAATCTCGAATGTCTGCGCGAGTCGCCGGAAGTTAGTGGCATATCGTTGAACCCGGAGCCGGAGGGGTCGATACCCGTTACCGGCGTCGTGTTCAACGCCGCCGCTAAGACCATGACCAGCCCGACGTTTATAAATATCGAAGCGGGCAAACCGATTTCAATAGGTAGCACGATCTTTAACAACGGGTTCTATTGGGTGCTAGAGGCGCCCTACTGGGAGGACCCGGGCCCTTACGTCTATCTACTCGAAGGCCCGGTGGTCAACGAGTCCGGCGCGGCGCCGACGATTACGCCCTGGGAGGTCACGTATCAAGCGGTCGAACAGCAAATCTGGTTTGACGGCGCTTCGCTGACATGGCCGGGGCCGGACCTCTCGCCCGCGCCGACTAACCAGGATATCCGCGTTAACGCCGGGACGTGGCCGGTGGGGACCGTCGTCCTTATTACCGACGACTACGACGCGACGACGACGGTAGTTAGGGGAACGATTGTCTATTCACTCCCCTGCACAATGACGGTGGGCGGGATAACGTCTAACCAGTTGATACTGCGCGTGCAAGACGCTAACGGCGTTATCGTGACCGTGCCGGATATCTACACGGAAAACGGCTTCATTCAGCAATGGATATTTCCGGGCGGGCTGCGCGAGCGGACACCCGGGCCCGGCCTAACTACGGTGCCGGTCCCGCAACCCACCGGCTGGTTCACCGCGCCGATGGAGGACCCCGACGAAA
>Ga0190274_10001731_pt1 | contig 12778 bp, 11 predicted proteins | sample Popmic531T_FD_133002 | JGI IMG/M metagenome (GOLD analysis project Ga0190274, IMG submission 133002) | Populus adjacent soil microbial communities from riparian zone of Yellowstone River, Montana, USA - 531 T | ecosystem: Environmental > Terrestrial > Soil > Riparian zone | place: USA: Montana...
GAGCCGCGACCGGCTCGCCAACGCCGAGACGATCGAGCGCCCTCGTCGCATTCGCGAAGAGCGTGATTCCGGCGCCAACCGGGTCAACGCGCAGCGCCCGCTCCAGCACGACGACTTCATGTTCCGTCTTGCGTAGGGCGATCGCGGCGCTCAGCCCCGCAATCCCTCCCCCGACGACGATCGCGCGCACGAGGTGATTATCGCGACCGCAGACGTCGAGGATCCTCACCTGCCGGCATCGCCATTGCGGAGCGCCAGGTCGCTGTCACGCGCAGCCGCCCAGCAGCCTCTTCCGCCGCCTCGAGCTCGTCCATGACCTCAGCGACCGGACGGCGCGTCACCTCGCCCTCGAGCCGGCCGCCCGAGCGCAGGCGGGACGAGATGGAGCCCTCATCGCTCGCGCGTCGGTTAGCCCACCGCCGGGCGCGGTCCGGCGCCTTGGCTCGCAACAGCGGCTGCGGTCGTCGCGGACGTGGTCGACGCAGCAGGCTCGAGCGCCTACGGGGTCGCCGGCAGGGGCAACGCCGGAGGGAGTTCGAGGCGATGCCGCTCAACCCGGGCGGCTTGACCAGCCCGCGCCAGGCGCCCCGAGCCGGTAGGCGTCCACGTCGAGTCCGCGGGTCGCAGGTTCGAATCCTGCCAGGCGCGGCCGGAGGGTGCCCTCACCCGCCGGCGCCTCTCCTGGCAAGCTCCACCTCGACCTGCTCCATCGACTGGTCGAGGCGGCTCAGCTCGTTATGAAGGGCATCCCGCCGCGCTCCCAGGGTCCGCAGGGTTTCGGCGAGCTGGTCCTCGGTGGCCGAGCCCAGGTCCTCTTCGACCCGAGTCGGAGTCCGTTGCTCGTCAAGCATCCGTACCACCTCCTCAGTCAGATCGTCTCCGGCACCATCTCGATGGCGCCCGATGGACACTCTGCGACGCAGAGGCCGCAGCCCTTGCAGAAGTCGTAGTCGATGGCGTAGCGCTCCCCGGGAGCACCGAGCTTGATGACGGCGTTGTCGGGGCAGACGCCGTAGCAGTTGTCGCAGGAGAAGCAGTTCCCGCAGGAGAGGCAGCGCCGCGCTTCGTACAGCGCGTTGGACTCGTCGAGACCGCCGACGACCTCGTCGAACGTGGACTCCCTGCGGGCGAGCTCGAGCTGCGGCTGCAGCGTGCGGGGCGCGTCCGAGTAGTACCAGGTGTTGAGCAGGTCGAAGGAGGCGAGCTCGTGCTTCGGCGCCGGAACGTAGGCGCCGCCGCGCAGCCACGCGTCGATGTGGCGGGCGGCCTTCTTGCCGTGCCCGGCGGCGACCGTCACGGTCCGTTCCGCCGGCACCATGTCGCCCCCGGCGAAGATCCCGGGGTGGCCGGTCATCATGTCGGGGCCGACCTTCACGACCCCGTCCTCGACCTCCAGTCCGGGGACGCCGTCGAGGAGAGAGAGATCGGTCTCCTGGCCCAGCGCGAGCACGAGCGAGTCGGCCTCGAGCTCCTCCACCTCGCCCGTGGGCTGCGGGAAGCCGGTCTCGTCCAGCTCCATCTTCTCGACCACCAGCTTCCCCCCGTCCGCGCGCTTGATGGTCGAGAGCCACTTCATGAGGACGCCCTCCGCTTCCGCCTCCTCGACCTCGAGGTCGTGGGCGGGCATGCGCTCGCGCGTGCGGCGGTAGACGATGATCGCCTCCTCGGCTCCAAGGCGCTTGGCCGTCCGCGCGGCGTCGATCGCGGTGTTCCCCCCGCCGTAGACGACGACCCTGCGCCCCAGGAGCGGGGTCTCCTCGCCCTCCATGCTGCGAAGCAGAGAGACGGCGTCGAGGATGTGCGCGGCGGAGCCGGCGGGGATGTAGGCGCGCTTGCCCAGGTGCGCCCCGACGGCGAGGAACGCGGCGTCGAAGCCCTCCTCCTGCATCGTCTCCTGGATGCTCGTGACCTTCCGGTTCAGTTCGAGCCGGACTCCGAGGTCGAGGATCCGCTGGATCTCCGCGTCGAGGACATCGCGGGGCAGCCGGTACTTGGGGATCCCGAAGCGCATCATGCCGCCGGCCATCGGCCCGGCGTCGAAGACTGCGACCTCGTGGCCGAGCCGGGCGAGGTGGTAGGCGGTCGAGAGCCCCGAGGGCCCGGCGCCGACCACCAGGACGCGCTTTCCGGTCGGCTCGCCGAGGACGTCCACCCGCCAGCCGCGCGCGATGGCCTCGTCGCCGAGGAAGCGCTCGACCGAGTTGATGCCGACGGCCTCGTCGAGCTGGCCGCGGTTGCACGCCGTCTCGCAGGGGTGGTAGCAGACGCGCCCCATGACCGCGGGGAACGGGTTGTCCTCCATGATCGTGCGCCAGGCGCGCTCGTAGCCCTCCCCGCCCTCCTCGGCGTCGTAGAGCCACTGCTGGATGTTCTCTCCGGCAGGGCAGGCGTGGTTACAGGGAGGAAGCCGGTCGATGTAGACGGCGCGCTCGGTTCGCCAGCTGCCGGTCTTGTTCGCCAGGCTCGAGCCGACGTCCAGGGTGATGGCGAACGGCTTCTCGCTCACTGGGGGCCCCTGTCCGTCTCCGCGAGCAGGCGCATGAGCTCGCCCGTCTCGTCGGGCTCGTCCGGCAAGAGGCCGAAGCGTCGGATGTTCCGGTCCGCACCCGCCTGGATCCGCTCGATCACGTCCGTCTGCGGCGGGTCCTTGAAGAGGTGGGCGAAGCGCTTCTGAGCCCTCAGGTACTCCTCGACGGGAACGCGCCGGCGGATCTTCGAGACGCTCACGACCTCGCCGTGCTCCGCCTCGAAGACCGGGAAGAGGCCCGTCTCCTTGGCCAGCCTGGCGATCTTGATCGTGTCCTTCGAGGCCGAGCCCCAGCCGAGCGGGCAGGGCACGAAGACGTGCACGTAGCGCGCGCCGCGGAACTCCATCGCGCGCTCGATCTTCGCCTCCAAATCGCGCAGCTCCGCCACCGTCGCCGTGGCCACGTACGGGATCTCATGGGCCATGGCAATCAGAGGAGCGTTCTTGCCCTGGCCGAAGACGTTTCCGGGCTCCGGGCCCACCGGCTTCGTGTTCGCGGTGCGGGCGGCGGGCGGGGTGGCGCTCGAGCGCTGGACGCCCGTGTTCATGTAGGCCTCGTTGTCGTAGCAGATGAAAAGCACGTCGTCGTTTCGCTCGAACATCCCGGAGAGGCAGGCGAAGCCGATGTCGAGCGTCCCGCCGTCGCCGCCCTGGCCGATCACCCTGACCTCGGTGCGCCCCTTCGCCTTCAGAGCCGCCGCGATCCCGGACGCGACCGCCGGCGCGTTCCCGAAGAGCGAGTGAAGCCAGGGAAGCTGCCAGGACGATTCCGGGTAAGGCGTGGAGAAGACCTCGAGGCACCCGGTCGCGTTGGCCGCGACGAGCTGCCCGCCCGTCGCCCGCATGGCGGCGTCCAGGGCGTAGCGGGCTCCGAGGGCCTCGCCGCACCCCTGGCACGCACGGTGACCCGACGTGAGCGTGTTCGAGCGCTCCATGCGGGCCTGCACCGACCGCTCGTCGGGTCGGAGCAGCCGGTTGCCGGCCACGAAGCTCCCCACTTGGTAGAACTTGATCTGCTGGTGCGGCATCGTCGGCTCCTAGTTCGGACCGGCCGCCACGACGCCGATGTCGCGCAGGATGTTCTCGGCATGCGGCCCTGAACGTCGCTTCTCCCGGGTCCGCTGCAGCTCCCGCCCGACGAGGTTCCAGTCGATGTCGAGGAAGGTGAGGCGACCGGGCTCGAGCCGGTCGTTGAGGACGTCATCCAGGAGCGTGTGGAGCGATTGCTTCGTGATCGGGCGTCCGCCGAGCCCCGCCACGACGTCGTAGACGGGCGCGGGCAGGCCCGACAGGGCAAGCCGCACGTTCTGGCCGACGATGCCGCCGAGGCCGACCGCGAACGCCTTCTCGAGCACGACGATCCGCCGGGCGTGTCCGAGCGCCTCGCGGACTTCCTCGAGCGGGTACGGCCGGAAGGTCTTGATGCCGACGGCCCCGACTTTCATCCCCTGCTCGCGCAGCTCGTCGACGACGTCCTCGATCGTCCCGAGCACCGACCCCAGCGCGACGACGATCGTCTCGGCGTCGGCGCTGCGGTACGGCCTGATCAAGCCGCCGGAGTTCCGTCCGAAGGCCTGGGCGAACTCCGCCGAGACCTCCGGGATCACGTCGAGCGCCTGCATCTGTGCCGCGTGCATGAGGTACTTGACCTCCGTGAACGCCTCGGGGCCGACCATCGCCCCGATCGACACCGGATCGGCGGGATCGAGGACTTGCCGGGGCTCGAAGCGGGGCAGGTACGCGTCGACCTGGTCCTGCGTCGGGATGTCGACGCTCTCGAAGGCATGCGTGAGGATGAAGCCGTCCATGCAGACCATCACGGGAAGAGAGACCTCCTCCGCGAGCTTGAACGCCTGTATGTGCAGGTCGAGCGCCTCCTGGTTGGTCTCCGCGTAGAGCTGGAGCCAGCCCGAGTCGCGCTGGGACATCGAGTCGCTGTGGTCGTTCCAGATGTTGATCGGGGCGCCGATGGCCCGATTCGCCACCGTCATCACGATGGGCAGGCCGAGGCCCGAGGCGTTGTAGAGCGCCTCCGCCATGTAGAGGAGCCCCTGGCTGGCCGTGGCGGTGTAGGCGCGGGCGCCGGCGGCGGAAGCGCCGATCGCGGCCGACAGCGCCGCGAACTCCGACTCGACCATGAGGTACTCGCACGGCGCGAGCTCGCCCGTTCTGACCAGGTCCGAGAGCCCTTCGACGATGTGCGTCTGGGGCGAGATCGGGTAGGCGGAGATCACCTCGGGGCGGCAGAGCGCGACCGCGGCGGCGACGGCCTGGGAGCCCTCGATCTGCCTACGCATGCGCGGCCTCCCTGATCTCGTCCTGCACGAAGGCATAGGCGGCGTCGGCCGCGGCCACGTTGGCAGCCCCCACGTCCCCGGCGAACTTCTCGCGGATCGCGGCGGCGACGGACGCCGGCGAGACGATGCCGCTGACCGCCGCGAAGGCGCCGAGCAGGGCGGCATTCGGCAGCGGGCGCCCGAGGTGCTCGCGCGCGATGTCCGTGGCCGGCACGGTGAGCAGCCGTTCCTGGCGGAAGCGCTCGACGAACTCGCCCAGCCCGAGGTCGCCGAAACCGTGCACGGAGTTGATGACGAGGTAGCCGTCCGGCTTGAGCCCGGCGAAGAGGTCGACTTGGTGCAGCAGCGTCGGATCCTGGACGATCACCGCGTCGGGCTCGCTGATCGGCTCGCGCACCCGGATCTCCGCATCGTCGATGCGGCAGAACGAGACGACGGGAGCACCGGTGCGCTCCGAGCCGAAGGTGGGAAACGCCTGCGCGTGCCGGCCCTCGCTGAAGGCGGCGACCGAGAGCAGCTCGGCAGCGGTAACGACGCCCTGACCACCACGACCGTGAATGCGTACCTGGAACACCAGGCTGTCATCGTCACGCGCGAGCGCGCGAGGGCCATCGGGGAGATCCCCGTGTCCGGTTCGGGTTTCCCGCAAGCCTGCAGGGACCCGGGCGACTCTCGGCGGGCCGGTTCAGACTGGTGCGAAGAGCGTGAGCTCGGGCTCCCGCTCGCCTCGCAGCACCTCGAGGTCGACCTCGACGCACCGGATCCCCCGCGCTTCGGCGAGGGTGACTGCCTGCGGCTTGAACTGCTGGGCGGCGAGGACACCCGCGCACTCGGTCATCGCCGGGTCGATGCGGATGCGCTCGAGGTAGCGCGTGAGCTGCTCGACCGCCTCGATCGTGGCGACCCGCTTGATCTCGACGGCCAGCCACCCGTCCTCCGCGTCACGGCACATGAGGTCGACCGGCCCGATGTCCGTCGGCCATTCGCGCCGCACCAGCCGGAGCCCCTCGCCGAGCGCCTCGGGCGACGCCGCCAGCTCGATCTGCAGCTGCCGCTCGACACCGTCCTTCTCGAGCCCGGCCGCTTCGCCCATCTCGTGGACGATGTCGCTGAGCAGCTCGTGGATGCGGATCTCGAGGCGGTCCTCGGTCTTTCCGGCGCGCTTGCGCACGACGATCAGCTCGAGCGGGTCCCCCTCCTCCTCGATGGTCGTCGGCGGGGTCATCCAGTTGAGCGGCTTGTACCCACCCGCGTCCGCGTGCACAAGCACTGAGCCGTCCGACTTAAGGATCAGCAGTCGCGTCGACTCTGGTAGAAAGGCGTTGAGCCGACCCGAATACGACACTTCGCAGCGGGCGACGACGAGGCGCACGGCCGCACCGTACTGGCCCTTTCGGACAGGGCACGACAATCGCCTCCGATGAGATTCGCCTCGCCACGCCGTCTAACAGAGAGAGCCAACCGGCCCAGAGGAGAATCTCTTGACCACGAACGCACGCACCGACCTCTCGATCGACCAGCTCCGCACCGAGATCGCCGGTGAGGTGATCGCCCCGGACGACCCGGGCTACGACGACGCCCGCAGGACGTTCATGCCGCTCTACGACAACCGCCGGCCGGCGGTCATCATCAAGCCCGCCGACGCACGCGAGGTCGGCTACGTCGTCGCGCTGGCACGTGAAAGCGGCCTCGAGCTCGCGGTCCGCAGCGGCGGCCACAGCGGCGCGGGCCACAGCGCCAGCGACGGAGGGATCGTCCTCGACCTCTCGCTGATGAAGGGACTGGAGATCGATCCGGGCAAGAAGGTCGCGTGGGCCGAGGCGGGCCTGACGGCAGGCGAGGTCACGAACGCCACGGCCGCGCACGGCCTGGCCGTCGGCTTCGGCGACACGGGCTCCGTCGGTCTCGGCGGGCTGACGACCGGCGGCGGCGTCGGGTATCTCGTCCGCAAGCAGGGCCTCACGATCGACAACCTGCTCGCCGCCGAGATCGTCCTCGCCGACGGCCGGATCCTGCAGGTCGACGACCAGCGCCACGCGGACCTCTTCTGGGCGATCCGCGGCGGCGGCGGCAACTTCGGCGTCGTCACGCGCTTCAAGTTCAGGCTCCATCCGATGGACACGGTCACGGGAGGCATGCTCGTCCTGCCGGCGACGGCCGAGACCGTCGCCGGCTTCATGGCGGCCGCCGAGGCCGCGCCCGAGGAGCTCTCGACGATCGCCAACGTCATGACCGCCCCGCCGATGCCCTTCATCCCGGAGGAGCACCACGGCGAGGTGGTCATCCTGGCCATGCTCGTCCATGCCGGGCCGACGGAGGACGGTGAGCAGGCGATAGCGCCCTTCCGCGCGCTGGCGACGCCGCTCGCCGACATGGTCAGGCCCATGCCCTACCCGGAGATCTATCCGCCCGAAGACCCCGAGTACCGTCCGCTCGCGGCGGCACGCACGATGTTCGTCGACACGATCGGGCACGCCGAGGCCGAGCTGATCCTCGAGCATCTCCGGGCGTCCACGGCGATGATGGCGGCCGCACAGCTCCGGGCCCTGGGCGGCGCCATGGCCCAGGTCCCGGCCGACGCCACGGCCTTCGCGCATCGGCAGAGCAAGATCATGGTCAACGTGGCAGCCATCTACGAGACCCTCGACGAGGCTTCCGTCCACGAGGACTGGGTGACGCAGTTCGCGGCGGCGCTCCGCCAGAGCGATGACGGCATGTACGTCAACTTCGTCGGCGACGAGGGCGAGGCGGCGGTCCGCGCGGCCTACCCCGGAGCCACGTGGGAGCGACTCGCGCAGGCCAAGCGCCGCTACGACCTCGGCAACCTCTTCCGTCTCAACCAGAACATCCCGCCCGCGAACGAGGGATGATCGTCCGGCGAGCTCACCGCCCGCCGGTCGCGCAGACGACCGTGACCACGAGCCGCCACGGCGTTTCGATCGCCGCAAACGCCTCGGCGATCCCCGCCCAGGCGTCGTGCCGGACGGTGCGCTCGCAACGATTGCGACGCCCGAGGACGCGCCCTCGACGGACGCACCGCCGGCGAGGACATTCGCGTCGGCGGGGCACGTCGCCGTGATCGGCCCCTTCCGGTCGTCGTCGTTCGCACCGCTCGCCGCCTCCACGAGGTGGATAGCGGAGAGGTAGCCGGACGCCTGGGTGCCTCCCAGGGCGGCCGCGTTCTCAGCCTGCGCGGCCTTCGGGACGGTGGCCAACGCTGACTCGAGGATGCTCACTCCCGTGAGCGAGTCCGGGGCGACCTTGTCGTCCGTGACAACCTGCGAGGCAACGCGGCCGGGAGGCTGCTCGGAGTTGCCTACTGAGCGGCCGTCAGGCCCAGGGGAGGCCGTTCCAGTCCTTCGGCCGGCCGAGCTTCCACTTCGGCCGCGACGCATAGGCCTCGGAAGGAACCGTCGTCTCCTCCTCCACGCCTGCGCCGTGGCGGAGGGCCACCTCCGAGCGGGGGTAGACGATGCCCTTCTCGGGCCAACCCTCGCGCGCGCCCGTCATGAAGACGAGGCAGGGCCCGTCGCCGGCGCCGACGATGATGTGGTCGGTGCCGGGCGGGCAGTGCACGAAGTCCCACGTTCTCAGGTGGCGCTCCTCGCCCTCGACCAGCAGCAGGCACTCGCCTGAGAGCACGAGGAAGTTCTCCTGGTTGGCCTCGCGGTGGTAGAGGCCGCTGGGCTCCCCAGGCCGGAGAACCGCCAGCGTGAACCCGACCTGAGGGAACGGCGCCTCGTCGCCCTCGAAGATGCAGGCGTCCGAGAGACCCTCGCTCGTCACCCACGGCGCGTCGCGCACGTTGACGACGAACCAGCCGTCGGTCACGGCGGTGAGCCCCGCATCCTGCTGCTCCAGGCGCGCCTCTTCGACCATCAGCCGTCTCTAGTACGGAGGCGGAGGGGCGTTTCTCGATGGACGCGCCGAGAACATGAAGACGAGCGTCAGGACGAACATCACGCCGCCGGCGATCATGAGGATCAGGCCGACTGTCGCGAGGTCGATTCCGGCGAGCTCGGCCGTCACGGCGTAGCGAAGAATCGCTCCCAGCGCGATGAGGAAGAGGGCTCCGCCGAAGCTCCCGCGTGTCATCAGGCGTCATTATCGCCCTCGGGCCGGAGGGCGCGAGCCCGGCTGGGAGCGCCGACCGCGATTGACGCCGGGTCCGTGAGTGCGAAAGCATCGGCGCTCACACCCCAGCCCGACACGAGGAGCCCCCCATGGACAAGAGCCGCCCGGGACGCGACGTCCTGCCCATCCCGGACCGACAGCACGTCGGCCTGACGACCTACGACGCCAAGGATCCCGCCACCTCCTTTCCCCCGATCGAGCCGCTCCGGCCACCCGACGGCGCGCCCAACGTCCTGGTCATCCTGATCGACGACGTCGGGTTCGGGGCCTCGAGCTCCTTCGGCGGACCGTGCGACACCCCCAACTTCGACCGCCTCGCGGCGAGCGGGCTCAAGTACTCGCGCTTCCATACGACCGCTCTCTGCTCGCCGACTCGACAGGCGCTCCTCACCGGCCGCAACCATCACGCCGTCGGCATGGGCGGGATCACCGAGATCGCGACGTCCGCGCCCGGCTACAACTCCGTCCGCCCGAAGTCGGCCGCTCCACTCGCGGAGACGCTGAAGCTGAACGGCTATTCGACCGCGCAGTTCGGCAAGTGCCACGAGGTGCCGGTCTGGGAGACCAGCCCGATGGGCCCGTTCGACTCATGGCCGTCGGGCGGCGGCGGCTTCGAGCACTTCTACGGCTTCATCGGCGGCGAGACGAACCAGTACGCGCCCGCGATCTACCAGGACACGGTGCCGGTCGAGCCGGATCGAACGCCCGAAGAGGGCTACCACTTCACCGAGGACATGACCGACCACGCGATCGACTGGATCCGCCAGCAGAAGGCGCTCATGCCCGACAAGCCCTTCTTCGTCTACTACGCGCCCGGTGCGACACACGCACCGCACCATGTTCCGCCCGAGTGGTCGGACATGTACAAGGGCAAGTTCGACCAGGGCTGGGACGCCCTGCGCGAGAAGACGTTCGCGCGCCAGAAGGAGCTCGGCGTCATCCCCGAGGACGCGGAACTGACGGCGCGGCCTGACGAGATTTCGGCGTGGGACGAGATGCCCGACGAGTTGAAGCCGATCCTCGCGCGGCAGATGGAGGTGTACGCCGGCTTCCTCGAGCACACCGACCACCAGGCCGGGCGTCTGATCGACGCGCTCGAGGAGCTGGAGGAGCTCGACAACACGCTGGTCTACGTGATGATCGGCGACAACGGGGCCTCCGCGGAGGGCACGCCGAACGGCTGCTTCAACGAGATGGTGGTCCTGAACGGCGCGTTCGGGCTCGAGACCGTCGAGTTCATGGCCGAGCGCATCGACGACTTCGGCACGCCCAAGGCGTACAACCACTACGCGGTCGGCTGGGCGCACGCCATGGATACGCCCTACCAGTGGACGAAGCAGATCGCCTCGCACTGGGGCGGGACGCGCAACGGGACGATCGTCCACTGGCCCGGCGGCATCAAGGCCAAGGGCGAGGTCCGCAACCAGTTCCACCACGTCATCGACGTGGCGGCGACCGTCCTCGACGCCGCGGGCCTGCCGGAGCCGACCTACGTTCACGGCGTCGCGCAGATGCCGCTGCACGGCACGTCGATGACCTACTCCTTCGACGATGCCGACGCCGACGAGCGGCGCGAGACGCAGTACTTCGAGATGTTCTGCAACCGCGGCATCTACCACCAGGGCTGGACGGCTGTCACCCGTCACAGCATTCCCTGGGCGGCGACCGAGATGCCGGCGTTCGACGACGACGTCTGGGAGCTCTACGGCCCGGACGACTGGACGCAGGCACACGACCTCGCCACCGAGCAACCCGGGAAGCTCGCCGAGTTGCAGCGGCTCTTCCTGATCGAGGCGGGCAAGTACAACGTCCTCCCGCTCGACGACCGCCGCTTCGAGCGCTTCAACCCCGACCTCGCAGGCCGGCCGCAGCTGGTCAAGGGCTCGACGCAGCTGCTCTACGGCGGCATGAGCCGGTTGTCCGAAAACTCGATCGTGGCCCTCAAGAACAAGTCCCACGCCGTGACCGCCGAGATCGAGGTCCCGGACGGTGGCGCCGAAGGGGTGATCGTCTCCCAGGGAGGAGCCTTCGGCGGCTGGACGATCTATGCGCACGAGGGCAGGCCGGCGTACTGCTACAACCTCTTCGGCCTGCAGCGGTTCAAGGTGTACGGCGAGGAGCCGCTCTCCCCCGGAGAGCATCAGGTCCGCGTGGAGTTCACCTACGACGGCGGCGGCGTCGGCAAGGGCGGGACGGCCGCCCTCTACCTCGACGGCGAGAAGGTCGGCGAGGCGCGGGTCGACGCGACGGTGCCCATGGCCTTCTCGGGCGACGAGACAACCGACATCGGCTCGGACACCGCAACCCCGGTCACCGACGACATCGAGGAGGGGAGGACGCACTTCACGGGCCGCGTCCGCTGGGTGCAGATCGACCTCGGCGACGACGCCGAGGACGCCGACCACCTGATCACGCCCGAGGAGCGTTACCGCATCGCGATGGCGCGCCAGTAGCCCGGCCGGCGCTCGTCGACGTGGACACCTGGGCCCTCGCAACCGTTGCCTTCCTGCTGCTCGTCTTCGCCGCGCTCTCCCACCGGCTCAAGCGGTCCTACGTCACCCTCGCGATCTTCTTCACCTCGACGGGCCTGCTCGCGGGCCCCGCGCTCGGGCTGCTCGACCTCGAGCTCGGAAGCGAGCCGATCAAGCTGCTGGCGCAGGCGACGCTGACGCTCGTCCTCTTCTCCGACGCCTCGAGGATCTCGATTCCGGCGCTTCGCCGCGAGTTCAGCGTCCCTGCACGCCTTCTCGGGCTGGGCCTGCCCCTGACGATCGCGGCCGGGACGGTGGCCGGCGTCACCGTCCTTCCAGGGGTGAGCCTCGCCGAGGCGCTCGTCCTCGCCGTCATGCTCGCCTGCACGGACGCGGCCCTCGGGCAGGCCGTCGTGACGGATCGGCGCATCCCGTCCCGGATCCGACAGGGCCTCAACGTGGAGAGCGGGCTCAACGACGGCCTGTGCGTGCCGCTCTTCTTCATCGCGCTCGCCATCGCCGAGGCCGACCAAGGCGCGCTCAGCGAACGCGGCGCTCTGGAGGTCGTCGCCGAGGAGATCGGCTGGGGGCTCGTCGGCGGCGTCGCCGCCGGGGCGCTCGGCGCGGTCGCGCTCCGAACGGCGCAGCGGCGCGGGCTCGCGGAGGCCCACTGGCTCCAGATCCTCACGGCCGCAACGGCGCTGCTCGCCGCCGGAATCGCGCACGGGCTCGGCGGAAGCATCTTCATCGCGGCCTTCGTCGGCGGCTTCGTCTTCGGCGCGATCCGGCGCGACGTCGGAGGCGAGGTCGGCTACCTCGTCGACCAGGGCGGCGAGGTCCTGAACGCGGTCACCTTCCTCACGTTCGGCGCGGTGATCCTCGGGCCCGTGCTCGACGACCTCGGCTGGGAGGCGCTGCTCTACGCCGTCCTCAGCCTGACGGTCGTCCGCATGCTTCCCGTCGCACTGGCGATGCTGGGGACCCGCGCACGACCGCCGACGCTCGCGTTCCTCGGCTGGTTCGGCCCGCGCGGGCTCGCCTCGATCGTGTTCGCGGTCATCCTCGTCGAGGAGGCGGCGTTGCCGCACCAGGAGACGCTCCTGCTCGCGGTGGTTGCGACGGTCGGCCTCTCCGTCTACACGCATGGCCTGTCGGCGCTCCCGCTGACGGAGCGCTACGTCTCCTGGTACGACGCGCACGCGCCGGAGCAGCGACCCGCGATGGAGAGCGTGCCCGCGCCGGAGCAGCGGCCTCGCTGGATAGAAGGGTGACAGGGGCGGGCCGGTGCCCGCCCCCGTCGTGAGCTCGTTCTAGCAGTACGCCGGCGGCGTTCCCACCGGCTCGAAGCA
>Ga0190274_10001732_pt1 | contig 12768 bp, 14 predicted proteins | sample Popmic531T_FD_133002 | JGI IMG/M metagenome (GOLD analysis project Ga0190274, IMG submission 133002) | Populus adjacent soil microbial communities from riparian zone of Yellowstone River, Montana, USA - 531 T | ecosystem: Environmental > Terrestrial > Soil > Riparian zone | place: USA: Montana...
AGCTCGGTCTCCGTCGAGAACGGGCCCTCACGGAAGCCCTTGCCCGGGGTGAGCGCGTTGCCGACCAGGATCAGCAGCTTGGGCAGCGGACCGAGGACGGCGGTCACGAAGTACAGCGGCGCGGCGGAGGCGAGGGCGACCCGCTCCGAGTGCTGCCGGCCGACGGTGCGCGGCGCGACGCCGATCGCCACGAAGGAGATCACCAGCATCACGGCGATCGTGGTCAGTACGGCGGGCCACCACGCGCCGTCGTACGCCTGGTCGATGGTGAAGGCCACCAGCACGATCGCCGAGATCTCGCACAGCAGCCGCAGGAGCAGCGCCGTGTTGAGGTAGCGCGGCGGATCCTCCAGGAGGGTCACCAAACGTCGCGCCCCGGGTCGGTGGTCGTCGAGGAGCTCGTCGGCGCGGGCCTTCGAGAACGACCCGAGCGCGGCGTCCGCTGCGGAGAACAGCCCGGCGAGCACGACCAGTGCGGCCGCTCCGATGAGCAGCCAGATGTCGGTGCTACTCACCGGCGTTCGGGGTCCGCCAGGCCGCCAGGAGCTCGTCCTGGAGACCGAACATCTCCTTGTGCTCCTCCGGCTCGGCGTGGTCATAGCCCAGCAGGTGCAGGATGCCGTGGACGGTCAGCAGCTCGATCTCGGCCTCGGTGCCGTGCCCGGCGGTCTCGCCCTGCTTCGCGGCGATGTCGGGGCACAGCACCAGGTCACCGAGCACGCCCTCCTCGGGCTCCTCGTTGACCAGCCCGGGGCGCAGCTCGTCCATCGGGAAGGCCAGCACGTCGGTCGGCCCCTGCTTGTCCATCCACTGCTCGTTGAGCTGGGCGATGGTGGGCTCGTCGACGGCCTTGATGCACAGCTCGGCCATCGGGTGCACCCGCATCCGGTCCATGACGAAGCGGCTCAGCGCGGCCAGCCGGGTGACGTCGAGGTCGCGGCCGGACTCGTTGAGGATCTCGATCGTCACCCTCGTGCTCCTGGCCGGTTGGCCTGCAACAGCTCGGCGCGGGCGTCGTGGTCGTCGTACGCCGCGACGATCTTGCCCACGAGCTTGTGGCGTACGACGTCGTGCGCGGTGAGCCGGTTGAAGGAGATGTCATCGACCGTCTCGAGGATCTCCTCGACCGCTCGCAGGCCGGACTTCTGCCCGTTCGGCAGGTCGGTCTGGGTGACGTCTCCGGTGACGACGATCTTGGAGCCGAACCCGAGCCGGGTCAGGAACATCTTCATCTGCTCGGGCGTCGTGTTCTGCGCCTCGTCGAGGATGATGAACGCGTCGTTGAGCGACCGGCCGCGCAGGAAGGCGAGCGGCGCGACCTCGATCGTCCCGGCCGCCATCAGCTTGGGGATCAGCTCGGGGTCGAGCATGTCGTGCAGCGCGTCGTACAGCGGCCGCAGGTAGGGGTCGATCTTCTCCGTCAGGGTGCCGGGCAGGAAGCCGAGCCGCTCGCCGGCCTCGACCGCCGGGCGGCTGAGGATGATCCGGGTGATCTGCTTGGACTGCAGCGCCTGGACGGCCTTCGCGACCGCGAGGTAGGTCTTGCCGGTGCCGGCGGGGCCGATGCCGAAGGTGATCGTGTGCTTGTCGATGGAGTCGACGTAGCGCTTCTGGTTGAGCGTCTTCGGACGGATCGAGCGGCCGCGGTTGCTCAAGATGTTGAGGCTGAGCACGTCGGCGGGGCGCTCGGTCGTCTCGGTCCGCAGCATCGTGTGGACCCGCTCGACGGTCTCGTTGGTCAGGCCCTGGCCGGTGCGGAGGATCGTGACCAGCTCCTCGAGGAGCCGCTCGGCGAGGGCGACCTCGCCGGGGTCACCGACCATCGAGATCCGGTTGCCACGGACGTGGATCTCCGCGTCGAAGGCGCCCTCGATGATCCCGAGGAACTCGTCGCCGGGGCCGAGCAGGCTGACCATGTTGATGCTGTTGGGTACGACGACCGTGTGCTTGGTCGTGGGTGTGTCAGTCATGAGGCCCGTGCGGGCTGCCCTTTCGATAGGCACTGTGTGTCGGTGGTTGAGGCACTTCCATGCTACGGGAGCGGCATGGCGCGGCCCAGCGAGTTGCGGCGTACGGTTGCGCCATGCCGGGCGAGAGGGATCTCGATGAGGTCTGGGACGACGAGCCCGACCCGCCCGAGGACGCGCCGCCGTACTGGTTCGCCGGCCAGCACCTGCCCGAGGCCGCCCGCCGGATGGGGCTGACGCATCAGGTGCCCGAGGGCGCGATCCTGGACTTCGCGGGACGGCTGGACTCCACGAAGACCCGCCACCGGGTCGCCGCCTGGGTGCTGCTGGTGATCTTCGGGATGCCCGTCGTGTTCGCCGTGATGCGGCTCTTCTACGCGTTCTGACTGGGTGCGTCCAGGCAGCTATCCGAGCGTCGTGGCCGCCGAACGCCGATCACGTCGGACGCCCGCACCGACACCGATGAGCGCTCCAACGACGCCGAGCAACAGACACGACCACAGGGGCCAGGACGTGCAACCTGCCGCTGCCAGAAAGGTCACCGGGCCCAGAAGCGAGCTGTCCAGAATCGGGTGGCGACGCGACCACACAATGACTCGATCGGGAGAAATAGCCATACCAAGACCTATCGCGCCAAAGACAACGCCCGCGATCACTCCGACGCTCCAACCGCGATGCGACGTCACGACGAAGGTCATGAGAGCAAAGGTCGGGATGCACGAGATGCGCATCCATGCCGGTGGGCTCGCTGACACTTCTTGGAGCCACGTGCTCACGTTCACTTGTCGACTGTCCCTCCGGCGACGCTGATCCAGGCAGCCGGATTCTGACAGGAGTTGCCGCCGCTTCGCGCGCGGTTGTGGCAGATGGGTCCGGATCTGCTGGCTACCGGATGAGTGTTGTTCTAGCTGCCGTCGTCGAAGGCGACCTGGAGCATGCCCAGGCACATCTCGTCGGTGGTGCCCTCGGCCCAGACGACGTACTTGTCGGGGATGCCCTCGAACGCCGGCAGCACGTCGCGCAGCCACTGCACGTGGTGGCAGGTGATCTTGACCTTGTCGAACTGGTCGAGGTGGATCGGGTCGATCGGCTTGGTGCCCTGGTTGTCGAAGTCCCAGATCGGGATGTCGAGGACCGTCTTCGCGTCGGGGGTGCCGGGGTTGGTCTCGATCCTCAGCTGCCGTCCGAGCAGGTGCATGTGACCGGCAGCGCCCAGGATCGTCATCGGCTTGTTGATGTTGCGGGTGCAGGTGGTGGTGTTGGACGCCTTCACCTCGGTGCCGCAGAGCAGGTGCAACAGGCTGTTGGTGTTGCCGGCGCTGCCGAAGCGCTGCATCACGTCCTTGACGGCCGCGTCGCGGTCGCACAGCGGCCCGTCGTCGTACTTCTCCCGGCACGGCATCTCCACCGGGGCCGGCATCAGGAAGGTGTGCAACGGCGTGAGGTCGCGCTTGCCGTTCATCCAACGCAGCTGGGTGCTGGAGACGTCCGGCTCCGCGCCCTTGAGCAGGTTGTAGTGGACCTGCATCACGATCCGGGAGCCGGCCCGGAGGCGTACGCCGTACCCGTCGCGGGTCTTGGTCTCGTCGCCGCCCGGCGCCCACGCGGCCAGCCAGTTGGCGTCGTCGACGTTGGAGAACTCGCCCGCGAGACCGGTCCCGCCGAAGCAGGTCCAGCCCTCGTCCGCGGACTGGGCGTCCTTCTGCTCCGCCTCCGCGACCTGGTCGGGATCGACCCGGAAGAGGATCACGTGGTGCACGACGTTCGGGTTGCCGGGGAGCACGTTGCTGCCCGTCAGCCACACGTCCTTGTCCAGGTGCGGGTCGAGCAGGAAGCAGCGGTAGTCGTCGGTGCCCTTGCCGGTCGGCGCCGACGGCGTGTACTCGCGCTGCATCTGCAGGTCCATCCGGTGCTCGCCGGCACGCAGCGGGAGCTGCTTGCCGGGCTTGATCCGGGCCAGCTGGCTGGCCTGCACCTCGGGCGGGTCCGGCGGGTTGAGCAGCTGGCCGGGCGAGCCGGAGCGCCGGTCGTCGTCGCCGTCCTGGACGCAGCCGGCCAGCGACAGGACCACGACGAGGGCCGCCGCGATCGCGACGAGACGCCTCATCCCACCAGTCCGCTCAGAGTCGCTCCGCCGAGCAGGTGCACGTGCGTGTGGAAGACGGTCTGCCCGGCGCCCGCGCCCGTGTTGAACACCAGGTTGTAGTCGTCGTACCCCTCGGCGGCGGCCACGGCAGCGGCCGACGTGACGAGCGCGGCCGTCGTGACGGGATCGGCCGCGGCCAGCTCGGCGGCGTTGGCGTAATGGTCCCGCGGGACCACCAGCACGTGCAACGGCGCCTTCGGGCTGATGTCACGGAACGCGACCGTGCGCTCGGTGGTGTGCACGATCTCGGCCGGGATCTCCCCCGCCACGATCTTGCAGAACAGACAGTCCACATTTCCTCCCGCTGCGCAGTAAACCACCGAGCGTCGTCGCGCGTCCCACTAGCGTGACAACCGTGACCGACCGGCCCGTGTGGACTGCGGACCAGGCGCTGGAGCAGCTGTACGTCGCGCACTGGCGCGCGTTGGTCCGGCTCGCCGTGCTCCTGGTGCGCGACGTCGGCACTGCCGAGGAGGTCACCCAGGACGCCTTCGTCGCGGTGCACGCCCGCTGGTCGCACCTGCGGGACCCGGACAAGGCGCTCGCCTACCTGCGCCAGGCGGTCGTCAACCGGTCCCGGTCGGCGCTGCGGCACCGAGCGGTCGTCGAGCGGCACGCCCACCGCCGTACGGCGCCGCTCAGCGAGCCGGGCGCCGACCAGGCCGCCCTGGACACCGACCGCCGCGCCGCCGTCCTCGACGCGCTGCGCGAGCTGCCCCAGCGCCAGCGCGAGGTGCTGGCGCTGCGCTACTACCTCGACCTGTCCGAGGCCGAGATCGCCGACGCCCTCGGCATCAGCCGCGGCGCGGTGAAGAGCCACGCCTCCCGCGGCTCGGCCACCCTCCGGACCCTCCTCGAGGAGGAACAGTGAACGACCTCCACGACCTCTTCCACGACGCCGTCGACGGCATCGAGCCGGCCGACCGGCTCACCGAGCTCCGCGCCCGTACGGCGTCGCCGGAGCGCGCCGCCGCCCGCCCGTGGTTCTGGGCGGCCGGCGCGACCGTGCTCGCCACCGCCGCCGCCGTCGCCGTGGTCGCGGTCGTGAGCGACGGGTCGGACGCCCCCGGTCACCATCACCACGACATGGCGATGGACCCGTCGGCGTCGACCCAGCTGGTGGCGGCGTACTTCCTCGGTGACAACGAGCTGCTCTACCGCGAGTTCGACGAGGTCCCCGCCGGCGATCCGTTGCGGGCCGCGCTGGACCGGATCCAGCAGCCCCCCGAGGACCCCGACTACAACTCGGCCTTTCCGCCCGGTTCGTTCTCCGGCGTCTCGCTGGGCGACGGCACGATCAGGGTCGACGTCGCCGACCCCGAGGCCGACGTCACCGGCGTCGCCGTCCAGCAGGTCGTCTACACGCTGCAGGCCGCCGCCGGGGAGCGCTGGCCGGTCGAGTTCAGGCGCCTCGGTGAGCTCGGCCCCGGCGAGATGGTCATCGCGGACCCCGCCGTGCTCAACCCGGTGAGCATCAGCGACCCCGCCGAGGGCAACGAGTACGCCGGGTCGATGATCGCCCGCGGCCGCGTGGAGCCGGGCGGTGCGCTGTGGGACCTCACCGGCGCCATCGGCGGGACCGTGCGACAGGGCGCGGTGACGGCCACGACGTCGGGAGCCGGGCTGCGTCCGTGGCAGGTCACGGTGGATCTCGAGGGACTCGAGCCTGGCTCCTACACCTTCACCGTCCGCACGACCGACACCAGCGAACCCGGGAAGACGACGTTCCACACGTCGACCGACACGCGCACGATCACCGTCCGATAACGCCTGACTACCGAGAAACTGGCTGCCATGTCTTCCCGCACCCGACTCGCCGCCCTCGCCTCCCTGTCCGCGCTCGCCCTCGCCGGGCTGAGCGGCTGCGGGGACGAGACCGACCCGACCTCGGCCGGCACCACCCCGACCCAGGCCGCCGACCCGGGCGACGACGACACGGGCGAGGCATCGGGAGAGGCGACCGAGGACGGCGGCCCGACGACGGTGCCGGTCTACTTCGTCGGCGACACCCCGCACGGCAAGCTGCTCTTCCGCGAGTTCCGCAAGGTCGAGGGCGACAACCCGGCGCTCGACGCGCTCGCGCTGATGACCGCCGGCGACGCCCTCGACCCCGACTACGGCACGCTCTACCCGGGCGGCAGCTTCGCGAGCGTCGAGATCGGCGCCGACAAGATCACCGTCGGGCTCCCCGACGAGTCGTGGACCACGGCCCCCGACGGGATGTCGGAGGACGAGGCGCGGCTCGCCACCCAGCAGATGGTCTACACGGTCCAGGGCGTCGCCCAGGACCGGCTGCCCGTCTCGATCGAGCTCGACGGCGAGCCCGCCGACCTCTTCGGCCTGGCCGGCGAGGTCAGCAACGACCCCGAGCTCGACGTACGCGCCCTGGTCAACGTCACCACCCCGGAGGAGGGCGCGACGGTGAGCGGCACGTTCACCGCCAGCGGCGCCTCGAGCTCCTTCGAGGCGACCACGCCATGGCAGATCCGCAAGGGTGGTGCCGACGGCGAGGTGGTCAAGGACGGCTTCGCGACCTCCGAGGGCTGGCAGGACAAGCTCTACCCGTGGGAGAGCGAGGTCGACGTGTCCGACCTGCCCGCCGGCGACTACACGTTCGTCGCGATGACCGACGACCCGTCCGGCGGCGAGGGCGGCGGCCCGACCGTCGACACGAAGAGCATCACGATCAAGTGAGGCTGACGCGGCAGCGGCTCAACCGCACGCTGCTGCGGCGCCAGCACCTGCTCGAGCGGGTCGACGCGACGCCGGAGGAGCTGGCCCGGCAGCTGGTCGGGCTGCAGGCGCAGGAGACGCTGCCGCCGTACCTCTCCCTGCAGGCGCGGCTGACGTCGTTCGACCCGTACGCCGTGACCCGCGCGCTCGAGGCGCCGACGCTGGTGCGGCTGCTCACGATGCGCGGCACCATCCACCTGCTCACCCCCGAGGACGCGCTCGCGCTGCGGCCGTGGACGCAGCCGGTGCTCGACAAGGTGCTCCGCAACCACGCTCCCGCCGACCCCGACCGGGTGCGCCGAGCCGTGGCCGACGCGCTCGCCGACGGGCCGGTCGGCCAGAAGGAGCTGTCGGCGGCCGTGGGCGCGGCTCTGCCCGAGCTGCCGAGCGGCGACCGGGCCGTGGTCGCCCGCGGGCTGGTGCCGCTGGTCCAGCTCCCGCCGCGGGGCACCTGGAAGGGCGGCGGCGGCTTGGTCTACGAGGGCGTCGAGCGCTGGGTCGGCCGGCCGCTCACGGAGCCCGACGTCGCGGACGTCGTACGGCGCTATCTCGCGGCGTTCGGACCGGCCTCGGCCGCTGACGTCACTGCCTGGTCGGGCGTCACCCGGCTCGGTCCGGTGCTGGCCGCGATGGACGACCTCGAACGGCACGAGGACGAGGCCGGCAAGGTCCTGTACGACGTACCGGGGGGTGTGCTCGAGGACGAGGACTCTCCCGCACCGCCACGGCTGCTCGGCACCTACGACAACGTCTGGCTGTCGCACTCCGCCCGCGACCGGGTCACCGACCCGGCGAAGCGCGCCAGGTGGATGGGGGCCAACGGCGGCGTCGCGATGACGCTCTTCGTCGACGGCTGGCTGGAAGGACTCTGGCGGGTCGCGGACGACCGGGTGGACGTCGTCGAGCTCTTCCGCGACCTCACGGAGCGGGAGCGCTCCGACCTCGACGGCGAGATCGCCCGCGTGGAGAGCCTGCTGGCGCTCTAGCCCCAGCGGGGCGTGCGCGCCAGGATCGCCGCGACGGCGGCGACGCCGGCGGTCGACGTACGCAGCACCTCGGCGCCGAGCCGCACCGACACGGCGCCGGCCGCGACGAACGCCGCGACCTCCTCGTCGCTCAGCCCGCCCTCGGGGCCGACGACCACGACGATGCGTCCGGTGGCGGGTACGGCGATGTCCGCGAACGGCGCCGCGGCAGCCTCGTGCAGCACCACCGCGAGGTCGGCGCCGGAGACCAGCGAGACGACGTCGGCCGTCGAGGCCAGCTCGTCGACCTCGGGGAACCACGACCGGCGCGCCTGCTTGGCCGCCTCGCGGGCCGTCGCGCGCCACTTCGCCAGCGACTTGGCGGCCCGCTCGCCCTTCCAGACCGCGACGCTGCGTGCCGCCGCCCAGGGGACGACCCGGGCGACCCCGATCTCGGTGAGCACCTCGACGGCCAGCTCGCCGCGCTCCCCCTTCGGGATCGCCTGGACCACCACGATCTCGGGCGACGCCGGCTCCGCCGCGGTGACCGACTCGACGGCGAGCGTGAAGACCCGCTTGCCCGTCGACCCGACCGACCCCTGCACGGAGACACCGGCGCCGTCGGTGAGCACGACCTGCTCGCCCACCCGCAGACGCCGTACGGCGACGGCGTGGTGGGCCTCGTCGCCCTCGACGGTCACCACGTCACCGACGACGACACCGTCGAGCGCCGGGACGAGGTGGACCGGGAGCGACATCGGCGCTGACTTCTCAGTGCTGGTTGAACGCGTCGCGGAGCCGGCCGAACATCGAGCGGCTGCTCGGGTGCACCTGGCCCGACGGCTTCTCCTCCTCGCGGATCGCCGCCAGCTCGCGCAGCAGCTCCTCCTGACGCGGGTCGAGCCGGGTCGGGGTCTCGACGATCATCGTCACGATCAGGTCGCCGCGCCCGCCACGCAGGCCGGGCACGCCGCGCCCGCGGAGCACCTGCTCGGAGCCGGACTGGGTCCCGGGCCGCACGTCGAGCTCGAGGCTGGTCTCGACCTCGGTCGTCGGCTCCTCGTCGTCGACGACGTCGGCCTCGAGGGTCGGCAGGGTCAGCACCGTGCCCAGCGCGGCCGCCGTCATCGGCAGCGTGACCGTGCAGTGCAGGTCACCGCCGTTGCGGGTGAAGACCTCGTGCGGCGCGACGTGGATCTCGACGTACAGGTCGCCGGCCGGGCCGCCGCCCGGTCCGACCTCGCCCTCGCCGGACAGCTGCACGCGGGTGCCGGTGTCGACGCCCGCCGGGATCTTCACGGTGAGGGTGCGGCGGGCGCGGACCCGGCCGTCGCCGGAGCACTCGCGGCACGGGTCGGGGATGATCGTGCCGAAGCCGCGGCAGGCCGCGCACGGGCGCAGCGTGCGGATCTCGCCGAGGAACGACCGTTGCACGTGGGCGACCTCACCGGCCCCGTGGCAGGTCTCGCACGGCTGGGCGTGCGAGCCCGGCGCGGCACCCTCGCCGTCGCAGGTGGTGCAGCGCACGGCGGTGTCGACCATCAGCTCGCGGGTGACGCCGAAGGCGGCCTCGGCGAGCTCGATCTCGATGCGGATCAGCGCGTCCTGGCCGCGGCGCTCCCGCGCGCGCGGGCCGCGACCACCCTGTGCGCCACCCCCGGCGCCGCCGAAGAACGCGTCCATGATGTCGGTGAACGAGAAGCCGGGACCCTGGCCGAAGCCCCCGCCGGCACCGCCGAACGGGTCTCCGCCACGGTCGAACGCCGCGCGCTTCTGCGGGTCGGAGAGGATCTCGTAGGCGCGCGAGATCTCCTTGAACCGCTCCTGCGCCTCGGGGTCCGGGTTGACGTCGGGGTGGTACTGCCGGGCGAGTCGCCGGTAGGCCTTCTTGACGGCGTCGGCGTCCGCGTCGCGGTCGACGCCGAGAAGCTCGTACGGGTCCACGTGGTTCCTTCGTTGCTCGTGCTGGTGGTGCTGGAATCGGGGGTGTTGCTGCGGTCGGCCTCAGGCCTCGTCGAGGATCCGAGAGACGTAGCGGGCGACAGCCCGGACGGCGGCCATGCTGCCGGGGTAGTCCATGCGGGTCGGCCCGACGATGCCGAGGCGCGCGAACGCCTCCTCGCCGGGGCCGTAGCCGGCGGCGACAACGCTGGTCGAGGCGAGCTGCTGGTAGGGGCCTTCGTGGCCGATCCGGACGGTGATGGGTTCGCCGGTCGTCGCCTCGCCGAGCAGCTTGAGCAGCACGACGTGCTCCTCGAGCGCCTCGAGCAGGGGGCGTACGGCGGAGTCGAAGCTGTCGCCGTACCGCGCCAGGTTGGCGGCGCCGCCGACCAGGATCCGCTCGTCGGAGCGGTGGTCGGACATGGCGTCGAGCAGCGCGTCCACGACCGCCTGGGTGGCCGGCGCGACCGGGCCGTCCGCGCCCACCAGGGCCGTCAGGGCGGCGTTGGCGTCCGCGATCACCTCGCCCGTCGCGACCCGGTTGACCAGGGCGCGCAGGTCGGCGATCGACTCGTCGTCGAGCTCGGTGTCCAGCTCGACCAGGCGCTGCTCCACCCGGCCGGTGCTCAGGATCAGGACCACCAGCAGCCGACTGGGCGCCAGGGCGACCAGCTCGATGTGGCGGACGGTGGAGCGGGACAGCGTGGGGTACTGGACGATCGCGACCTGGCGGGTCAGCTGCGAGAGCAGCCGGACCGAGCGCTGCACGACGTCGTCGAGGTCGACCGCGCCGTCGAGGAGCGAGGCGATCGCGCGCTTCTCGGCCGAGCTCATCGGCTTGACCGTCGTCAGCCGGTCCACGAACAGCCGGTAGCCCTTGTCGGTCGGCACCCGGCCGGCGCTGGTGTGCGGCTGGGTGATGTAGCCCTCGTCCTCGAGCGCGGCCATGTCGTTGCGCACCGTCGCCGGCGAGACGCCGAGGCCGTGCCGCTCCACCAGGGCCTTGGAGCCGACCGGCTCCTCGGTGGTGACGTAGTCCTCGACGATCGCACGGAGCACGGCCAGCCTGCGCTCTTCCTGCACCCGTCCGCCTCCTTGTCATGACACAGCGTTCGCACTCGGTTGGCACTCGCTCGGTCGGAGTGCCAAGCCTACCCGGCGAGCCGACAGCCACATCGTGGAAGCCCCGGTGCGCCGCCGAGAGATCGACAGTAGGTTAGGCTTACCTAAGTCTTTCTAGCCGCAGCGGACGGAGTCACCGGTGACCACGACCGAGCACCACAGCCCTGATGTCGACCCCCGCCTGGTGGCGGCCGACGCCCGCAGCATCCTGGCCTGCCCCTCGACGGTCAGCCTGGTCATCGAGGGCGAGGAGCACGCCATCGGCGAGGACCAGGAGCTCACGCTCAGCGACCACCGGGGTACGCCGACCTTCCTCTGCCCGGCGAGCTCTCCCGTCGCCCGCGCGGCCGCCGACCACCGCAGCGCGCTGCTGACCGTCACCAGCGGGCTCGGCCCCCGCGGCAGCCGCGAGCGGGGCGACACCCTGACTCTCGCGGGCCGCCTGGAGCGCACCGGTGCCGAGCAGTGCGACTGCTGCAACGAGGTGCGCCACGTGGTGTCGCTCAACCTCAACTTCATCCTGCTCGCGCGACCCCAGGAGCCGGCCGCCGGCGTGCCGGACCGCCAGCTGCGGGTGCCGCTCGAGGAGTTCCGCAGCCGGGCGCACCACCTCAACCGGGGTCACCTGCAGCGCTCGGTCGAGCACGCCAACGACTGCCACCAGGAGGAGCTGCGCCAGGCCGTCGGCACCGGCACCGGCACCCGCCCGGGCGACCTGGTCGGCGTACGCATCGCGCGGCTCACGCCCAGCGACGTCGTGGTCCAGTGGGTCGACGACTCCGGCGCGCACGAGCAGGTGATCGCGTTCGCCCGCACGGCACGCGACCTCCCGGAGCTCGGCGAGATGTTGCGACGAGGGCTGCACGCCGGTCTGTGCTGACACCCCTAGTCTGACCGGGTGGCCTTCACCGAGATCGCCGACCGGGTCTGGGTCGCGCGATATGAGTGGTTCGACGTCAACGTGACCCTCGTGGGCGGTGACCGCGGCCTGCTGGTGGTGGACACGCACGCGTCCGACCTCGCGGCTCGCGCGGTCGTCGACGACGTACGGCGTCTGGGCGCGGCAATCGGTTCGCAGAGCGTGGTCGGCGTCGTCAACACCCACGAGCACTTCGACCACACCTTCGGCAACGGCGCCTTCCGCGCGGCGTACGGCGAGATCCCGATCCATGCCCACGAGGTCGCGGCGTCGCGGACGGTCTCCGCGGGCGAGCGGATCAAGGGGCTGTACGACGATCCCGACAACCTCGACGACCCGCACCGCGACGAGGTCCAGGCGACCGAGATCGTGCCGGCGGACCGCACCTTCTCGTCGGCGGTCTCGCTCGACCTCGGCGACCGGGCGGTCGAGCTGGTGCACCCCGGTCGCGGGCACACCGGCGGCGACCTGGTCCTGCGGGTCCCCGACGTCGACGTGCTGCTCGCCGGCGACCTCGTCGAGGAGTCGATGGCCCGCAACGGCGTGCCCGGCTTCGGCGACGACTGCTACCCGCTCGAGTGGCCGCACTCGCTCGACATCGTGCTCAGCCTGAGCACCTCCTCGACCGTGGTCGTGCCCGGGCACGGCGCACCGGTCGACCGCGAGTTCGTCGAGGAGCAGCGCAACGCGATCGGGATCGTCGCGCAGACGATCCGGGACCTGGCCGCCCGCGGCGTACCGGTCGACGACGCCCTGGCCGCGGTCGAGTGGCCGTATCCGCGCGAGGAGCTCGCGGCCGCCGTACGACGTGGGTATGCGCACCTCCCCCGCAGCGAGAAGCGGTTGCCGTTGGCGTGAGCGGGTACGTGCTCCTCATGAGCGACGACCACCCCACCCAGGCCATCGAGGACGAGGACCTGCCCGAGGACCTCCAGCCCACCGACGACAACCCGCTCGCCAAGCCGCTGACCGACG
>Ga0190274_10001733_pt1 | contig 12765 bp, 12 predicted proteins | sample Popmic531T_FD_133002 | JGI IMG/M metagenome (GOLD analysis project Ga0190274, IMG submission 133002) | Populus adjacent soil microbial communities from riparian zone of Yellowstone River, Montana, USA - 531 T | ecosystem: Environmental > Terrestrial > Soil > Riparian zone | place: USA: Montana...
CGGCCGGCGGCACCTTCATCACGGCGGAACTCGCGGAGCACATGGCCCGGGAGCTGGCACGAAAATCCACCCGCCCGCTGCACGAGGAATTGTCGGACCGGGAATTCGAGGTGCTGCGCCTGATCGCCACAGGTAAAACGGCGACCGAAATTTCCAGGCATCTTTCGCTCAGCGTAAAGACGGTGAGCACGTATCGGGCGAGGATCCTGCAGAAAATGAGCATGCGCCACAACGCGGAACTAACCCACTACGCCATCATCAACCGGCTGGTGTTCTGACAGGCCTGAGGATTCGCCAAGCAGTTTGCCCGAAAAGGCACCGGGTGCCGTCAAGCATTGCCCTTGAGGAAATCGAAGTCGCAACCGCCGTCGGCTTGCATCACGTGGCGGTGATAAAGGCTTGCATAGCCGCGCTCTGGTGACGGCGCCGGCGGTACGGCTTTGAGCCGGGAGGAGATTTCCGGCTCCGGCACAAGGAGGTCCAGCCGCCGTTCCTTGACCGACAGCCTGATGCGGTCGCCGTTGCGCACCGCTGCGAGCGGCCCGCCCGAAGCCGCGTCGGGGCTTACGTGCAGCACCACCGTGCCGAACGCCGTTCCGCTCATGCGCGCATCGGAAATGCGCACCATGTCTTTCACGCCTTTCTGGGCCAGCTTTTTCGGAATCGGCAGGTATCCGGCCTCAGGCATTCCAGACGGACTCAACGGACCGGCATTTTTCAGGACCAGGAAATCGTCCCGGGTCACATCCAGGTCAGGTAGATCGATACGGGCGGACAGATCCTCGAGCGACTCGAACACGATCGCCCTGCCCTCTCGCTCGAACAGACTGGCGTCAGCTGCCGCGCGCTTCAGGATCGCACCCCGCGGCGCCAGGCTGCCGAACAGCGCCACCAAACCGCCGACGGAAGAGACCGGTTCCGAGCGGGCACGAATAACGCTGCGGTCGACGAAGGAGACGCCGCGCGCGATGCGCTGCCCCAGGGTTTCTCCTGCAACGGTCATGCAATCCAGGTGCAGGAGATCCTTCAACTCCGCAAGCAACGCACTCATGCCGCCAGCCGCATGAAAATCCTGCATGTAGTGGCTGCCGGTCGGCTTGAGGTCGACGAGCACCGGCGTTTCATCCGACAATTCATTGAGGCGTTGCAGCGGTATCGCGACGCCTCGCCGCCCTGCCACGGCGGTAAGGTGGATGATGGCGTTGGTCGACCCGCCGATGGCGAGCAAAACCCTCAACGCGTTTTCCACGGATTTTTCGGTGATGATCTCGGAGGGACGGGGACCTTTGGCCTTCACCAGCTGCATTGCCCTCACGCCGGCCGCTTCCGCCGCACGCAAGCGGTCCGCGTGCACCGCGGGTATGGCGGCGGTATCCGGAAGACTCATTCCCAGTGCCTCCGCGATACAGGCCATGGTGCTCGCCGTGCCCATTACCGCGCATGTGCCGGCCGTCGTCGCCAGATTGCCTTCGATTTCGTCTATGCCGGCGTCACTCACTTCGCCGGCGCGATACTTCCCCCAAAAACGCCGGCAATCGGTACAGGCGCCGAGACGCTCGCCACGGAAGGGCATCGCCATCATGGGCCCGGTGACCAGTTGAACCGCCGGGATGTCCGCTGACGCCGCGCCCATCAGCTGTGCAGGAACAGTCTTGTCGCAACCGCCGATGAGCACCACGGCATCCATCGGCTGCGCGCGCACCATTTCCTCGACGTCCATCGCCATGAGGTTGCGGAACATCAGGCTGGTCGGGCTGAGGAACACCTCCCCGAGCGAGATGGTCGGGAAATCGACAGGCAAACCGCCGGCTCCGAGGACGCCGCGCTTTACGGCTTCCACCAGTTCCGGCACATTGCGATGGCAATTGTTGAACCCGCTCGCCGATTGGGCGATGCCCACGATCGGCCGTTCCAGCATTTCCTTCGAGTAGCCCATGGAGCGCGCGAAGGAGCGGCGCAGGTAGGCGGAGAATTCGGGGTCGCCGTAGTTGGTGAGATTAAGGCGGATGCCGCGTTTTTCGTTGTCTGCCATGATCTATGGATTGGGAAATGAGCCGCTATGATAGGTTTCCGCGCCATCGGGCGCCAGATGGATATTCGCGCCGCCTGGCGCCTGGAGGATTTCTGATGAAAGAGCTGTTCACCGCCATCGCCCTGTGGTCATTGCTGGCCTGTGCCCAGGCCCAGAATGTGGCCACGGAGTTCAAGGGGACCAAAGTCAACCTTGACGCCCGCTCCTCCGTCGAAGTGGACAACGACGTCATGCGCGCATCGTTGTTTGTCGAGATGGAAGATACCGACGCATCGCGCCTCGCGGACAAGGTCAACCGTGCCACCGGCGAGGCTCTCAAGATCGCCAAAGGCTTTGCCAGCCTGCGGACGAAGACGTCGGGTTATACCAGCTATCCGGTCACGGACAAGAACAAGATCGTGCGCTGGCGCTCACGCTCCGAGATCGCCATCGAGGGCGAGGATTTCCGCCTGATGGCCGAGGCCATCGGCAAGTTGCAGGCTACGATGCAACTGGGTGCCGTGGACTTCTCGGTATCCCCTGCCGCCCGCGCCAAAGCGGAAAACGGCCTGACGCAATCAGCGATCGACGAATTCCTGCGCAAGGCGGAACTGGTGACCAAGGGATTCAAGGGGGACGGCTTCAACGTGCTCGAAGCCAATGTCTCAACCGAAGGCGGTTACAACCCGCCGCCGCGGCCGATGATGATGAAGGCCATGTCGGACTCGGCACCGGCCGCGCCGTCGATGGAAGGTGGAACCAGCCGCATCACGATCGTCGTCAACGGCTCCATTCTGATCCCGCTCTAGGAGGACGGGCCGCTTTCAGAGCTTACGCAAATGGCGCACGTTGGGTTCGGCAGCGGCCGGTTGCGCGGCTTCCATCGGCCCGCCCGATTCAATCCTGATCCGCCGCCAGACGCGTCCGCGCCAGATGTGCCAGCCCATCAGCGCCGGCATGCCGAGGCCGATCACCCAATGCAACACCGATATGATCGCGCGTGCCGACTCCTCGCCAGTGTAGTAGAGGGCATAGCCGCTCCCGATCACCACCGAGAGCAGGCTGAAGAATATGGTTCCTGAAATCCGGTTGCGCCCGCCGTTCCAGGCCCGCCGCACGTGACCGGGCATCACGCTTCCGAAGCCGATCAGGAATGCCGCAGCAAAGAGGCCGTGAATGACCAACAGCCACGGTTCGATCGCGTGTGGCTTGTCGCCGAATTCGCCGGGAATCCTGACGAAATAGTGGAACAGCAGCCAGAGCGCGCCAGACAGTACCAGCAGCACGCCTGAAACATAGAGGTAAGCCTGCTGCCAGAATCCCAGCCGCATTGCCGGAGAATTCATCTCGTCGTCCTCGGTGCCAGGTTACGGCTGGGCCTTCTTGAGCATTCGGTCATGAATGGCGAGGATGCGTTTCACGCCCTCGGTAATGTGCCGGCAGGACAGCGTCGCACCGGAAATGTTCTGGATGTCGGCATCGAACTTCAACGGATCCGCGAAACTCTTGCCGACAAACTGCGCGCGCCAGGCAGCTTCGCGGACCTGGTAGCCGTAGGTCTCGCGATAGTCGAGGATTTCGACGTGGCGAACGCGCCCGTCCGCATCGAGCGCCACTGCATAGGTGATGAACTCATGCTTGCCGTAAACCTCATCGACAAAAAAATAACCCGCCGGCTTGCCATTGTCGCTCACCTGCCACACCGGCACATCCAGGAAGCGTACCTTGACTCCTGAAAATTTTTCGATGTCGCGGGCGACGTCCTTCTCCAGCTTCAGGCTACGCCGCTCGAACTGTGCTGAGGCGCCGAACATCAATTTCTGCGCCTGCTCGGCGCTCAGATATTGGGTGGCGTGAACGGCACCGGCCGCGGAAAACACTGCAACCGGCACCGCCAGAAATCTCACCCAGTCGTCATGCGTGGACATTCAAAGCCTAGAAATTGTAGCCAATCTTGAGCCTGAGTTCTTCCTTGGTCTTTTCGATCAGGTGCAGGTCGGTATCAGTCTGGCCAGGATAGGGCGAACCGCCTCCCTTTATCTGCGGAAGCCAGGTGAACGTCGCCCACCACTGCCTGGCCGCGAAATGCACGTTGGGGCCGGCCTGGATCGTCCAGCGCTCCTGACCCACCGCGGTCTCGTGTTCTTCCTCGTACAGCAGTTCCGCGCCGACGGACCAGTTGGGCGCGAACCGGTAGGATGCACCCAGTGCGCCGATGAACTCGATCTCCACTTCCGGATCCGTGGGCCACTCGAAGTCCGGCGGCAGGCCGTCGATGGGCTTGCGCTTGGCGATCGTGCTCTCGATGCCCCCGTTGAACGCGACGATGAGCTGGTCATCGAAGAAGAACTTCTGCAGCAGCAACTTCACTTCCGATGACCACGTATCCTTGTCCTGGCCCGAAGTCGGGTCGAGAGTGAGGAACTGCATCGCGAAGTAAGTCGAGAGGCCAACAGGATCCTTGGCGGCGCTGAGGAAATTGTATTTGACCGAGCCTTCGATGCCGGAGAATTTCATCCCGTACTTCTTGTCGCCCGGAACATAGGCATCGATCATGATTCCCGAGGTATCGATCGACTGGCCCAGCAACGCGATCTCTCCCGAGAACTTGTCCGTAAAGCCGTATTCCAGCTCGGTCTTGGAATCCAGCGCGGAATAATGTCCGGTTCCCTTGTCCGCGCGCCGCGTGAACCACTGGGTGACTTCAACGGCGCCCTTGGGCAGCGGCTCCGCGCTCTTCACGTAACCGAAAACATCTTCGTCGGCGCGGCCCGTGGTCGCAAACGCCCCCATGACGGCTGCCCCGAGTAACGCGCTCATCGCAACTGACCGCAGTCGGACTCTCAATGGCGAATTCATTGGCTTCCCCTTTAGTGAAAAAAACTCGGCCTGTATCGGGAGTTTTCCCGTATCGGGAGTTTTTCCCGGAAGGCGCGGGGAAAGAGTATTGAGAATCGTAACGATTTGCAATGCGTTTGTTACAATTTAGTGCTTATCGTCAAGTGTCTCGAGAGGGTAATCCTTGCCTTTCAACAAGATAAGGGCAAAGCCTAAATCCGCTCGACAATGGTGGCGGTGGCCTGGCCGTGGCCGATGCACATGACCTGGAGCCCCAGTGTTCCGTCGGTGGCCGTCAGGCCAGACAGCATTTTCGCCATCAGGCCACCCCCTGTTGCCCCCAGCGGATGGCCATGCGCGATTGCACCGCCCCATGGATTAACCTTGTCGAGATCTGCGCCGACCTCCTGCGCCCACGAGAGCACCACCGTGGCGAAGGCCTCATTAATTTCGATCCAGTCCAGATCGCCGATCGAGAGGCCGGCTTTTTTCAGTGCCAGACGCGTCGCTGGAATCACGCCGGTAAGTTGCAGCGTGGGATCGGATGCGACCGCAACGCGCGCACGAAACCGCGCCTTCGGCTTGAATCCGTCCGCCACCGCGACATCCCGGTTTGCCACGAGCACGGCGGATGCGCCGTCCGAAATCTGGCTGGCGTTGGCCGCGGTAACGACGCCTTTTCCTTCGGGGCGAAACGCCGGCTTAAGCGATGCCATCTTTGCCGCGTCGATCTGCGTCCTGACCCCTTCATCGCGGTCCAGGGTTATCGCCTGCCCTTCCGGCCCCACGCCGGACACCGGCAGCAATTCCGTATTCGCGCCCGCTTTTTGCGCTTGCGCCGCCCTGCGATGGCTTTCCTTGGCGAAATCGTCCACAGCCTGGCGCGACAGTCCCCATTTGTCGGCAACGCGCTCCGCACTCTCGCCCTGGTGGATCAGCTCGTGGCGCCGGAACAGTTCGGGGTTGAGGCTTTCGAATGCGGAGGCATCCCTGCCCAGATTGATGTCCAGGAACATCGGCACCCTGCTCATGCTCTCCACGCCACAGCCGATCACATAATTCATATCACCCGATGCGACTGCCTGCGCCGCAAAATGCACCGCCTGCTGGCTGGAGCCGCACATGCGGTTAAGCGAAACGCCCGGCACGGTCACGGGCAATTGCGAGAGGAGAGTCGCCAGCCGCGCAGGATTCGCACCCTGCTCCCCCGCCAGCGTGACGGTTCCATCGATGACATCCTCGATTTGGGCAGGATCGATTCCACTGCGCTCGATCAGGCCATCGATCGCAAGGGCCAGCAGGCCGTCAGGACGTTGTTCACGCAGGGCGCCGCCGCGGCGACCGAACGGCGTACGCAGGGCTTCGAGGATCACGGCTTCGGGCATGGCTTGCTCCTCATATTGTCAAAGGATTGCTGTGGCACGGTTCCGGCAATGCGGTGGCGGTCGAAACCTAGGTCGTGGTAAGGACAACCTTCCCGGTAACCCGTTTGCCCAGCACTTCATTGAGCGCTTCGGCGGCCCGCTCCAGCGGATAAGTCGCGTGGATATGCGGCTTGACCTTGCCCGCCGCGAACATGCTCATGAGTTCCCAGTTGTTCTCGCGGTTGTGGTCGGGTTCATTCTTGGTGAATGAGCCCCAGAATACGCCAACGATCGAACACCCCTTCAGGAGCGCAAGGTTGAGCGGCACTTTGGGAATGTCGCCCGCAGCGAACCCCACGACGAGAAACCGCCCTTTCCACGCCATATCGCGCAGGGCCAGCTCCGAATAGGATCCGCCGACGGGATCGTAGACGACATCGATGCCTTTGCCTGCCGTGATTGCCTTGATGCGTGCGCGCAAGTCCTCGGTAGCGTAGTTGATGCCCTCATCCGCGCCGTTCTCGCGGCATATCTGCAGTTTCGCATCGCTCGAAGCCGCGGCAATCACCCGCGCCCCCATCGCCTTGCCAAGCTGGATTGCCGCAAGGCCCACGCCCCCCGCAGCACCGAGCACCAGCATGGTTTCACCGGCCTTGAGTTCGGCCCGATCCTTCAGGGCATGGTACGAGGTGCCGTAAGTCAGCACGAAAGCCGAAGCGGAGGCGAAGTCCATGCCGTCCGGCATTGGAATCGTGCGCTCTGCGTCCACGGCGATTTCCTCCGCGAAGCCGCCCCAGGTATTAAACGCGATGACGCGGTCGCCAGGCTTGACCCGCGTTACGCCCTCTCCGATTTCCTTGACGATGCCGGCCACTTCGCCCCCGGGCGAAAACGGCAGCTCGGGCTTGAACTGGTACTTGCCCTGGATGATGAGCGTGTCGGGGAAATTCACGCCACAGGCTTTCACACTGACGACCACCTGCCCCTCTGCTGCTTTCGGCGAGGGCACTTCCTCGACGACGAGTTTCTCGGGTGGTCCCAGCTCCTTGCACAGCACTGCTTTCATCTTGTACCCCTGAGTATTTTTTCGACCTGCTGCCAGCCTGCTTCCGCCATCGGCCGTGCGCGCTTGCCCTGCTCCATCGCATGCGCGCTCGCCGCCGTACCGTCCTTAACACGCCCCATGATTCCCTGCAGGATGCCAGCCAGACGGAACATGTTGTACGCCATGTAGAAATCCCAGTTCGGAATCCCGCTGCGGCCGGTGCGCTTGCAGTAGGCGTTGACGTACTGCTCTTCCGTGGGGATGCCCAGCGCGGCGAAGTCCACGCCATGCATGCCGCGGAACTGACCCTGTGTGAGCCTCCAGGTCATGCAGTGATAGGAGAAATCCGCGAGCGGATGGCCCAGTGTGGAAAGTTCCCAGTCCAGCACCGCCAGGATTTTTGGCTCGGTCGGATGGAACATGACGTTGTCCATCCGGTAGTCGCCATGCACGATCGTGGTCTCGTCACCCGCAGGAATGTTCTTCGGCAGCCATTCGATCAGGTTCTCCATGGCTTCGATGCGCTCGGTTTCCGAGGCCCGATACTGCCTCGACCAGCGGCTGATCTGGCGCTCGATGTAGCTGCCGGGCTTGCCGTAGTCCCCGAGCCCGATCTTCTGATAATCGACGCGGTGGAGTGCGGCGATGACACGATTGAGTTCGTCGAAATGCGCGGTGCGCTGGGCAACGCTCATGCCGGGCAACGACGGTTCCCAGAGGACGCGGCCCGCGACATAGTCCATTACATAGAACGCCGTTCCGATCACGGAATCGTCTTCGCACAGGCAGTAAGTCCTGGCCACCGGCACGTCGGTTTCACGCAAAGCCGTGATCACGCGGTATTCGCGATCGACGGCGTGCGCCGACGGCAGCAGCTTGCCCGGCGGCTTCCTGCGCAGCACATAGCGCTTGCCGCCGGCCTTGAGCATGAACGTGGGATTGGACTGCCCGCCCTTGAACTGCTCGGCTTCGAGCGGCCCCGAAAATCCCTCCACGTGCTCTTTGAGGTAGCGCTCCAGTGCGGGAACATCGAAACGATTCCGCTCTTGCACGGGCATCGTCCCGACGAAATCGTCATGCATCGAATTTGGCTCCGGCTGTGTCCAAGGCCCGGCGAGAATACCACCCGCGCGGAAACCGTGGCAACGCAAAGGATTGACCGGACCCCATGCTAGAATCGTGGCCCGTTGCGGGGGGGAATTGTATCCATGAAAGAATTCCGGGATCGCGTTGCGGTCGTCACGGGTGGCGCCAGCGGGCTCGGCCGTGCAATGGCGCTGCGCTATGCGCGCGCCGGCATGAAGATCGTCCTGGCCGACGTGCAGCCCGATGCACTGAACAAGACCCGTGCCGAATTCGAACAGGCGGGCATACCGGTGCTTGCGGTTCCCACTGATGTCTCCAAAGGTGCCGAGGTCGATGCGCTCGCGGACCAGGCATTCAGGAAATTTGGCACTGTCCACGTTCTTTGCAACAACGCGGGCGTGGCACCGGGCGGCACCCTATGGGACCAGACCGTGAAGGACTGGGAGTGGGTGCTAGGGGTGAACGTCTGGGGCGTGATCCACGGCATCCGCGCATTCATCCCGCGCATGATCAAGCAGGACAGCGAAGGTCACATCGTCAACACCGCATCGGTGGCCGGATTGCTTTCGCCGCCCGGAATGGGCAGCTACTGCGTTTCCAAGCACTCGGTGGTGACCCTGTCGGAATGCCTGCACCAGGACCTGGTCGTGGCTCGCTCGAAGCTGAAGGTATCCGTGCTGTGCCCGGCCTATGTGCCGACGGGCATCGCCGATTCGGAACGCAACCGGCCGGCGCTGTTGCGCGAGGACCGCAAGAAATCCGCAGCAGACCTCGAGCACGAGGAGCGGCTCCGGCACGCCGTGCAATCGGGCCGCATTTCCGCCGAACAGGTGGCCGACATCGTGTTCCAGGCCATCGAAGGCGAAAAGTTCTACATCCTGCCCCACCAGAAAATCAAACCGGCCATCGAGACGCGCATGCAGGATATCCTGCTGGAACGCAGCCCGACGGATACGTTCACCCGGCGTTAACTGACCCCACCCCACGGCAGGGCAAGCGCAACCCAGAATCCGACTGCCAGCGCGAGCGGCAGGGTCAGTTCCAGTAATTTCTCGAGCATGACCACTCCTTCCGGGTCAATCCCGGACAGGGTCCCGCCTCCGCGGATATTTCACCGCGAATGTGATCCAGCGCCTGCCTATGCCCGCGCAAGGATTCGCTCCTTCCGGCGCGCCTTCTTGCGGCGCCGGTCCAGGTACAGCAGCCAGCCTGAAATACCCGAGATCGCCATCGCCAGGCTGGCGATAGCCAGAATCACGACGCCAGGCAGGCCGAAGAATCGTCCGGTATGCAACGCATAGACGCTGCTCATGATCTTCGCCCCCATCGGCTTGTCGGCATAGCGCTCGTGCTCGACGACATTGCCCGAAGCAAGGTCGATCAGGATGCGATTGACGGCCCGCAAATGCGGGGGATCACGATCGAGATAAGTGATCTGCACGGGCTTGCCGGCCTTCGAGGGCATGCGAATCGTAGCCGTTTCGAAATGCTCGATCTGCGACCGGAAGCCACCCCAGGCAAGGCCGAGGTCCTTGGCGATTTCCGCATCGGTGATCGACGGCCCGCCCCCCGCCTTGTCCGCGCCGCCCCCAGCCTGCTGCTGCACCGGCTTGGGCGCACCGGTCACTGCGAACATGGCATCCCGGTACCATTCGTAAGACCAGTAGAGTCCGGTCAGTGCGGCAAACAGATAAACCACCAGAACCCACGTGCCGAGGACCGAATGCAGTTCCCACCAGAAGTTGCGGCCCTTGAGCGACCATCGCAGCGCCAGCCAGGAGCGCACGCTGAAAACAGTGGCTGGCCAGCGCAGGTACAGTCCGGACAAAGCCAGGTAAATGACCCCCAGCGTCGAAGCGCCGACGATATGCTTGCCGATGTCGCCCGCGGCCAGGTAGCGGTGCAGCTGGATCACGAAGCGGAAGAATTCCTCACCCGCCGGTTTTCCCAGCAGTTCCCCGCTATACGGGTTGACGTAGCGACTCTCCCCCCTTTTTGCAGGCGGTTCAGGGGCGAAGGTAACGCGGGCGGATTCCTGCGGACTGGAGGCCAGGGTCAATGCTGTGATTCGCTTTTCCGGAACTGCCGCGTTGATGCGCCCTACCAGTGCATCCGGGGACAAAGTCGCGCGCTGCGGCGTGACGTTCATTACCGCGGGATTCATCGCGCGCGACAGCTCGGGTTCGAACGAAAGAATCGCCCCCGTCACCCCCACCACGATCAGGACCGTGCCAGCGGTGATGCCGATCAGCCAATGCAGCTGAAACCAGATATTCCTCATCATGATATTTCCCTGCCCTTTACTTTTTCAACAAGCCAAACTGGTACAGCAGCCGCGCATTCGGATTCGATCGATCGTTGAGGCTGCGCCAGGTCGCAGAGATGTACTCCAGGATCTGCTGGTCGGTTGCAGGCTTGCGCTCGCCGGAACCATCCGTCCTGTTGACCGGATGTTCGTGCTGGCGGAGCCTCTGCAGCACCGACCTGGCGGCTTCACTGGCATCGTCGAACAGCGCCGCGGCCTCGATGGCCGCCGCATGGACTGTTTCGCTGTACGAGCCGGCACCGGTTGCCGGGCAGGCAAGCGGCACCTCCTGCCATTGCTCGCGAATACCCGCCTCGATCAGCGCCACGTTGATTTTCATCCACCCCGCCGGCGGCCGCACGGGCGAACATGGAGCAAGGTGCCCGGCCACAACCAGTTGCTGGATCAGGAACGCCGTTTGCGCTTCACTGTCCTTGCCTCCCGCGCGATGGATTTCGGCGGCGCGCGCCGGCCCATTCGCGAGCAGCGCATGAATCGACCTGACTGCTCCTTCCTGGTCGGAAAGATCGAATTTCAGTGCGTCATTTTCCGCCCGCAGGGGCAGGAGCTCGGCAAGGTTTGCGAGGCAGAACGCGAACGGCTCGAGCCTTTCCAGGGACAACTCATCAGGGCGGGTCCGGGCGGGCTGGTTCGTGTACAGGTCGGGCCTGAACGATGTGTTGGCGATGAAATCGAAATGCATCTCGAGCGCGCTCCGGGACGGCTGCGCGGGCAGGTGCGTGCGAAAAGCGGCAGGCACCATGAGCTCGGGATAGTTGTTGGCCGGGGTCATGCTGCCTGCGTAGTGCAGGCCTGCCGACGCCATCGCATCTTGCACGTCGGAGAAATAAAAAGGATCGCCGTGCTGCGTCAGGTACTCGTGGGCGACATAGCGGATGTCCTGCTTCGCGATTTGCTCCAGGTGGCGGATCGCCGCCGGATTCGCCTTGAAGTATCCCGCGCCGGTTCGGGCCAACACATGGACGTAGGCAAACGCCGCCTTGGCCTTTTCCAGAGAATCGCCCGGCAACGCTTCGGCGTACGCGTGCATCATGCGGCGAATGGGTTGGACATTGGCCCAACCGGGCATCGCGTTATAGCTGGCCATTACCAGGCCGCCGGGCTTGAGTTTCCTCCGTGCGAACTCCCGGATCTCCGCACGAACCGCCTCGGGCACCCAGCTATAAACCCCATGGAGGACAATGAAATCGAAATCCGGGAGGTCGGCCTCGATCATTTGCGAAAAACTCTTGTCGTGGAACGCGACGTTGTCGATGCCCGCCTCGTTGCGCAATCGCCCGGCATACCCGATGTGCGCCGAATTGAAATCGCACGCATGGAATTCACCGTTCGGATGCATCGCCGACAGCAGGAGGCTGGTCAAGCCCTTTCCGCAACCCAGTTCGCAATAGGTGAACCTGCCGTCGAGGACCGGCGCCGGGTAGCCATTGATGGCGGCTATGTAGCCCAGCCATGCCGGCGTCAGGAACTGATAGAAATTTCCGGTGTACTCGACATCCGTGAGATAGCCGGGGCCGGCATTCACGGTTCGGCCCACATGCGCAGGAGGTTGTGATAGCAGCCGGTGAGCGAAACCAGCGCGGGACTCCCGGGGGCTTCCCTCGACAGGCGAACGATGGCCATGTCCATGTCGAACAGAAGTGCGCGTTGTGCGTCGTCCCGCACCATGCTCTGGATCCAGAAGAACGAAGCCACGCGCGCGCCGCGCGTGACGGGGGTGACGCGATGCAGGCTGGTCGAGGGATACAGGATCATGTCGCCGGCCGGCAGCTTCACTTTCTGCACGCCATAGGCATCCTCGACCAGCAGCTCGCCGCCGTCATAGGCTTCGGGTGGCGCGAGGAACAATGTTGCGGAGATGTCGGTGCGGATGCGCAGGCCGCTCGGGGCGTGAACCCGCACCGCCCCATCGACGTGATTGCCGAACTCCATGCCGCCCTGGTAGCGGTTGAACAGGGGCGGGAAGACCCGTTTTGGCAGCGCCGCGGAAAAAAACAGCTGGCTGCGTCCCAGCGCCGCAACGATCGCGTCACCGAGTTCGCGTGCTTCGATCGAATCTTCCGCCAGCTGCTCGTTCTTCTTGGCCTGGGCAGAC
>Ga0190274_10001734_pt1 | contig 12764 bp, 15 predicted proteins | sample Popmic531T_FD_133002 | JGI IMG/M metagenome (GOLD analysis project Ga0190274, IMG submission 133002) | Populus adjacent soil microbial communities from riparian zone of Yellowstone River, Montana, USA - 531 T | ecosystem: Environmental > Terrestrial > Soil > Riparian zone | place: USA: Montana...
GCCTTTGAAGAAGGCGCCGTCGCAGACGCCGCAGGTGGAGACGCCGCGGCCGCCGAGCTCCATCTCGCCGGGGATGCCGAGCCGTTTCGGCTCCGCCCCCATCGCCAGGATCACGGTCTTGGCAAGGTGCTCCTCGTCGCCGAGGAAGACCTTCTGGACGCCGCCGTCGGAGAGCTCGACGCGGTCGACGTCGTCGGTGACGAAGCGGGTCCCGAAGCGCTCGGCCTGGGCCCGGAACTGGCTCATCATCTCCGGCCCCATGATCCCCTCGGGGTAGCCCGGGTAGTTCTCGACGTCGGTCGTGTTCTGCAGCTGCCCGCCCCATTGGAACCCCTCGAAGACGAGCGGCTCGAGGTTTGCCCGCGCCGTGTAGAGCGCCGCCGTGTACCCGGCGGGCCCGCCACCGATGATGATTACGTCCTCGATCTTCTTCGAATCAGCCATTTATTTCCGCCTGGAGTCTATTACTTTACTTTTTATAGTAGCCCCCCTGGCGGCCCATCGCAAATCCTCCGACGGGCAGCTCGAGGTCCGATTCGGCGTTGCCGCCCCGCGCCACCGGCAGCCCCTCCGTCTCCCAGCGGTGGACGGTTTTGCGGAGCTGGAAGAAAGCGATTATGCCGACTGGGATCGGCATCCAGAAGGCGACCAGGCGGAAGACGAGGATCGCCGGGAAGACCGTCCCCTCGGGGACGCCGAAGAGGACGAAGGCACCGATCATGCCGGCGTCGACCGCCCCCACCCCCGCCGGCGCCAGCGGGAAGAGGTTGGCGACCATGCCGAGGAAGAAGCCCTGGACCACGACCGCCAGCGGCACGTGCACGCCGAAGGCGTGGAAGGAGGCCCAGAGCACGCCGATGCTGGCCGCCCAGAAGCCGGCGGCCCCGAGCACGGCCAGCCCGCCGCGGGAGGGGTGGGCGAAGAGCCCGATCGCGAAGCGGAACCCCTCCCCGATCGTCGCCGGCACCTTCGCGGCGCTTTTGAGGAACGCCTTGGCGCGCTCGCCGTGGGCATAGGGAGCCAACCGCCGTTCGAGATCGGGTGGGATCAGGGCGATGAGGACGCCGAGCACGATCAGCAGTCCGGCGACGCCGGCCGGGATGATCGTCAGCTCGACCGAGCCCTTGCCGTGCAGGACCCCGGTCCGCAGCAGGATGCCGAAGACGATCAGAGCCAGCGGATAGAAGGCGTAGTGGAGGGTGATGAAGGCGACCATCCGCCGCGCCACGTCGCGCCGACCCATCCCCGCCTTGCGCAGGGCCCAGTAGGTGAGGGCGATGCCGCCGGCGCCGCCGGCCGAGAACAGCAGCGTCGCCGCCACGCCCGCCATGTTGATCTCGTAGGTCTCGATCCACTTCAGCCGCAGCGCGTCGCCTCCGACCACCGCCTTGAAGAGGGCGATGTAGGTGGCGTAGGCGAGGACGTTGAAGCCGATCGCGACGGCGATCCAGAGCGGATCGGCCTCGTCGAGCTTGCTGAGACCGCCGCTGAGGCCGGCCAGCTTCGGGAAGAGGAAGTAGATGCAGCCGAGCAGGAGGAGGACGAGGACGACCGTCTGCACCATCCGCCGCGTCGTCAGCAGCGGCATCTCGACGGTCGTGTCGCCGTTAGCCGGGTGCTCTCCAGACACCCCCTGGACGCTACCCGCTCGCCAGGCGCTCCAATCGGCGCAGGCCGCGGGTGACCCCGTGCACGAGCGGCTCGGCCAACGGCTCGCCGCGCCTGACGACGGCGACCAGCGCCGCCCCCGCGAGCAGGTCGGTGACGTAGTGCTCGCCGAGATACACGAGGGCGAAGCCGAGCGTCCCGGCGTAGGTCCAGCCGATCGCGCCCTCGACCTTGCCCGCTTCGGCAAGCGAGAGCGCCGCGACGAGCGAGGTGGCGAAGTGCAGCGAGGGCATCGCCGCCCAGGGGTTGCCGCCCAGCGCGTCGTACATCTTCGGCCAGGCCGAGCCCCAGGTCTCTTCGCCGACCTCGACCATGATCCGCCGCACCTCTTCGCCGGTCAGCCCCTCCTCCGAAGCCCACCACGGCGGCGCCGTCGGCACCGCGAAGTAGACGGCGCAGCCGATGTCGAAGACCGCGGCCATCTGGCGGGCGGCACGCGGGAAGCGCTCGTCGTTGCGGGCGAGAATCAGTGCCAGCGCCAGGTAGGGCTCGAAGAACCAGAGCCAGTGGGTCCAGGTGAGGACGCGGTTGACGACGCCGACCCGCGGCAGCCGCGCCAGCCGCTGCTGCAGGCGCGTGTTCGGCAGTCTGCCGGCGCCGATGACGCGGTCGCTGACGATCGGGTAGCGGCTGCGCAGACGGGCCCGCAGCCGCTCGGGGTCGTCGAACGGGATCTCGTGGACCATGATGAAGGCCCACATCTGCATCGCGTAGAGAGCGACGTCGCGCTTCTTCGAGCGGGGGTAGAGGACGGCAAGCGCCAGCGGCCCGCCGGCACAGGCGGCGACGGTCACCGGAGCCGGTATTCGCAGCCGGCGACGCAGCAGCGGAACGGCGATCGCGGCGCCGACCAGAGTGCCCGCGCCGACCCGCACCGTGTGGCGCAGCGCGGGTGATGGCCGGGAGCGCCTCCTCATAGGGTCGGCGAGTATAGGTAGGCGCACCGGCCGTGGCGGCAACGGCGCGCCGCCTTGGCGGGTTGCGACGTGATTAGAATGGCCGCGCTTTGACGCCGCACTCTCCTGGCACCGACCAGATCGACACCCTGCTTGGCATCGGCTTCGTCGCCGCGGCGATAGTCGTCGTCGCGATCAACCTCGCGCTGATCGTCGCCGTGCGCCGCAACCGGGCCAAGCGCGGCGGCGTTCCCAGCACGAGCAGCGGCAGCCGCCGGGTCCAATTCCGGGTCGGTGCCGTGCTCACCGTCTTCGCCGCGGCGATCTTCGTCGCCAGCGTCGTCGTCACCGGCAAGGCCCGGGAGACGCCCGCCTCCGGCTCGTCCGGGCTAGCCGCCGCCAAGTCCGAGCCACTGACGATCAAGGCAACCGGCCAGCAGTGGCTGTGGCGCTACGACTACCCCAACGGCGCCTTCTCCTATTACAAGGTGGTCGTCCCGGTCGACACCGCGGTCAAGCTCGAACTGCTCTCCACCGACGTCGTCCACACCTGGGACGTCCCCGACCTCTCCGGCAAGCGCGACGCCGTCCCCGGCAAGGTCAACGAGGTCGTCTTCCGCGCCGACGAGGAGGGCACCTACCAGGGCCAGTCGGCGACGCTGTCCGGTCAGGCCTACGCGGCGATGCGGACCGAGGTCGAGGTCGTCTCGCCCGCGGAATACCAGGCCTTCCTCAAACGGCAGAAAGCCGATATCCAGACTGCCCAGGATCGCGTCGTCGGCCTGATCGAAAACGGAGAGGTCCCATGAGCGACGGTCCCCGCCCCGAGCTGGTAATCGACGGCTTCCCCGGCAAGCGCCGCCCGCGCTGGGTCGAGCTGGCCACCAGCGCCGACCACAAGGACCTCGGCCGCATCCTCCTCGCCGGCTCGCTCGGCTTCCTCTTCATCGCCCTGGTCGAGCTGCTGTTGATGCGGCTGCAGCTGGCGATCCCGGAGAACACCTTCCTCTCGCCGGTCGCCTTCAACCGCATGCTCTCCCTCTACGGGACCAGCGCGATCTTCCTCTTCGCGCTGCCGCTGGCGCTGGGACTCTTCTACTACGCGGCACCCCTGCAGATCGGCGCCCGCGGCACCGCCCTCCCCCGCCTCGGTCAGATCGGCGTCGCCCTCTGGATCGCCGGGGCGACGGTGCTCTACGCCGGCTTCCTCTTCACGCCCTCGGAGGCCGGGATCAACCCGCTGGCCCCGCTCACCGAGCTCGCCTTCCTCTCCAACAACGGCGTCGACGCCTGGGCCACGGCGACCGGCCTGGCGACCCTCGGCTTCGTCTTCATCGCGATCGATCTGCTGACCACGCTGCGCAACATGCGGGCCCCGGGCATGGCCTGGCGCCGGGTGCCGGTCTTCTCCTGGGCCGCCACGGTCAGCTGCTGGCTGCTGCTGGTGATCGGCCCGGTGCTGCTGGCGGCGCTGACGATGCTGATGATCGACCGCAACTACGACGGCGTCTTCTTCGCCGACGGCTCCGGCGGCGCGCCGCTGCTCTGGCAGCACCTGAGCTGGATCTTCTTCTCCGGCGCCTACATGCTGATCCTGATCTTCGCCTTCGCCGCGATCGCCGAAATCGTCGCCACCTTCTCCGGCCGGCCGCTCGCCAACCGCGGCGCCGTCATGGGCTCGCTGGTGGCGATCGCCGTGCTCGGCACCCTGGCCTGGATGCAGAACATGCTGACCGCGCCGATCGGCATCGGCTGGATGTACTTCGCGATGTTGATGTCGCTGGCGCTGATCGTGCCCTTCGGCCTGATCGTCTTCAACCTGATCGCGACGATGCTCGGCGGGGCGCTGCGGATGCGGGCACCGCTGCTGTTCGCGCTCGGCGCCATCTCCTCGATCTCGATCGGCCTCGCCGCCGAGATCGACCACTCGATGGTCGCCGCCGCCTGGCAGCTCAAGAACACCACCGACTCCACCGCCGCCACCCACTTCGCGCTGGTCGGCGGCGCCGTCTTCGGCGGCTTCGCGGCCCTCCACTACTGGTTCCCGAAGATGACCGGGCGGACGATGGGCGAGAGTCTCGCCCGCATCTCCTTCTGGACGATGGGGGCCGGTGTCCTGCTTGCGTTCATACCGCTCTTCCTCGCCGGCGGCGAGCAGGGCGAGGTGATCGACGCCTACAAGTTCTTCGCCAGCAACGACGTCAGCGCCTACAACCTGATCGCCTCGATCGGCAGCCTGGTCCTCGCCGCCGGAATCGCGATGACCCTGGTCAACGCGATCTCCAGCCGCGTCAACGGGCCCGAGGCCGGACACGATCCGTGGGGCGGCGAGTCGCTCGAGTGGTTCGCGCTCTCGCCGCCGGAGCCGCACAACTTCGACGTGCTGCCGGACGTCCGCAGCGCCCACCCGATGAGCGACATCCGCGACGCAATCGCCCATCGCACCAGGCGCGTCGACGCGCCGCCTCGCGAGTCCCAGCCGGTAGCCTGACCGGCGTGAGCGCGGAACGAGCAAGCGTGCATATCTGGTTCTTCGCGCAGCGAGAGAAGCGCGAACTTTCCTAATGGCCGGCGCCGGCGCGCAGATCGCGCCCACCCCGACGGCAGCCGCGGCTGCCCCGCGCTCGGCCGCGATGACCGTGGTCCGCGACTACCTGACGCTGACCAAGCCGAAGGTGCAGTCGCTGCTGCTGTTCACGACGGTGACGACGATGTACGTGGCCGGCGACCCCTCGCTCGGGCTGATCCTCCTCACCTGCCTCGGCGGCGCCCTCTCGGCCGGCGGCGCCGGCGCGATCAACCACGCCGTCGACCGCGACATCGACCGCACGATGGCCCGCACCGCCGACCGCCCGGTCGCCTCCGGCAGGATCTCGGCCGGCGCCGCGATCGCCTTCGGGGTGCTGCTCGGCTGCGCCTCCTTCGCCCTGCTGGCGCTGACCGTCAACCCGCTGGCCGCGGCGCTCTCGCTCTCCGGCCTCTTCGGCTACGTCTTCGTCTACACGCTCTGGCTCAAGCGCACGACGCCGCAGAACATCGTCATCGGCGGTGCCGCCGGCGCGGTTCCGCCCCTGGTCGCCTGGGCGGCGGTCACGGGCAGCCTCAGCGGCATGGCCTTCTACCTCTTCGCGATCGTCTTCTTCTGGACGCCGCCCCACTTCTGGGCGCTCTCGCTGCTGATGAAGGACGAGTATGCAAAGGCCGGCATCCCGATGCTGCCGGTGGTTCGCGGCGAGGACGAGACCCGCCGCCAGATCCTCCTCTACACCGTCCTCCTCTACGCGGTCACCCAGCTGCCCTTCTGCGCCGGCGGCCTCGGCGTCGCCTACCTGATCCCCTCGATGCTGCTCGGCGCCGGCTTCATCTACTTCTCGACGAAGCTGCTCCGCACCAAGGAACGCGCCTGGGCGCTCCGCACCTACCTCTTCTCCCTCGCCTACCTGGCCCTGCTGTTCCTCTCGATGGCGATTGCCGCCAACGTCTGATCCGGCGATACGAGGTCGGCGGGGAGGGGTTGGGTGTCCCTTCCGCTTGCTGGGATTTTCGCCGGGAGCCCCGCGTCTCTCGCTGACCGGCACTGCGAAAATCAGGACGCCGCGCGCTCCAGGGACACCCCAACCCCTCCTCACGAAGCCGGAGTCGCTGTTCAGGAGAAAGCTTCGTACCTCAGAAGCCGACGTGCCCCGGGGAACTCACCGGAACACGGAAGCTTCCGGGACAAGGGGCTGGGCTTCGGCTGGAGAGCCGGGTGCCCCTCCCACGAAAGCTCGAGGACAGGGAACTCGAAGCGCAACTGGCGATCCAGCTGCGCGACGGCTTTTGTGGGAGGGGCACCCGGCTCTCCAAACGGGAGCGCACCCGACCCTCCCCCGCTCTTGATAGAAATCCGGCTGTGGATCGCGAGACCGCACGTAAGAACATGAGCGCTGGCCTGGTCGCCGGCGGGCTCGCCGCGGCCGTCTTCGCGCTCTGCTTCGTCGCCGCCTTCCTCTACATCGCCCAGTAGCCCGATGAGCGAGCATCGACACATCCCCGAGCCCGGCGAGATGGTCTACGCGCCGAAGCCCTCCTGGGCCCCGGCCTTCTTCGCCCTCGGCGCCCTCGGCCTGGTTTGCGGCATCTACGCCGCCGGCTTCATCTTCTCGCCCGTCGTCTACGCGATCGTCGGCGCGGTCCTGATCCTCGCCGCCTTCCGCAGCCTTGTCCGCGGCGGCATCCGCAGCTACTTCAGCCTGCCGCGCAAGCAGCGAGTCCGCAGCGCCGCGCTGCCGGTCGAGACGATCACCGCACCGCCCAAGCCCTAAAAGGCTTCGCTAACCGGGCGTCATGCCCGAGGTCGCGCCCTCCGACGTCCAGACGCGGACGATGTCGCGCATCGAGAGGACTCCCACCGCGTCCCCCTCCTCGAAGACGACCAGGTGGCGGACGCCGCGGCGCGACATTTCGGCCGCGGCGCGCTCGAGGCTCCAGTCCGGGGCGGCGGCGATCACGCTCTCGCTCATGTGGCCGCCGACCAGCTCGACGTCCGGGTCCTCCCCGGCCGCGACCGAGATCAGCAGATCGCGCTCGGTGACGATCCCCGGCGCCGGCGACTCGGCGTCCGCGACCAGGGCGGCGCCGGTTCCCTTCTCGACCATCTTCGTGGCGGCCTCGCGCAGCGTGTGCGAGGGACCCACGGTCAGCGACACCTCCGACATTCCGTCCCTCACCTGCATCTGCGTTCTCCTTTCGCCAGTCGCTGGGAGTTAGTGCGAATCGCCGCAAGATTACTCCAATCGCGACGCCCGACAGGACGCTTTCGCGCGGGCTCGACATATAGACTCCTGCCCGCCGCCAGCCGTATGCAAAGCCCCTCGCAACTCATCCGCCCGCTGCTCGCCCTCGCCGCCCTCGCGGGCGTCGTCGTAGCCGTGTCCGGCTGCGGGACGACGAGCGCCGACGAGGCCCGCGGCCGCGTCCTCTTCGTGCAGAAGTGCGGCGTCTGCCACGCGCTCGCCCAGGCGGGAACGACGGCCCAGATCGGTCCCGACCTCGACGACGCCTTCGCCTCCGCTCGCGAAATCGGCGAGAACAGCGACACGATCGAAGGCATCGTCAAGGCTCAGGTCGAGTACCCACGTCCCGACAACGGCAATCCGGCGGTCTCGATGCCGGCCGACATCGTCACCGGCCAAGACCTCGACGACGTCGCCGCCTACGTCGGCAGCTTCGCCGGCGTGCCCGGCGCGGCGCCCCCCACCGTGCCCGGCGGCCCCGGCGCCCAGGTCTTCGCCAACAACGGCTGCGGTGGCTGCCACACCTTCGCCGCCGCCAAATCCGGTGGCGTCACCGGCCCCAACCTCGACCAGGTCCTGCCCGGCCAGAGCGCGGCGATGGTGCACGAGTCGATCGTCGACCCGAACAAGGTGCTGGCCAAGGGCTACCCGGCGAACGTGATGCCGGCCAACTTCGAGCAGACGATCTCGGCCAAAGAACTCGAACAGCTGGTCGAATACCTGCTCGAAAACACCCCCAGTGGCAAGGGCTCGGCCAAGCCCACCAGCCCCAAGCCCGGCGGCGAAAAGCCTGCCTGCCCTGCGGGCGGCTGCGCCCATACCTCCGGCGGCTGAGCCGAGCGGCTGAGCGGCCGCTGCGATCATTCCGACGATGCGGCAACGCCTCCGAGACCGCCTCGAGATCTCCCCGCGGCGCTACGCGCAGGTAACCGCCGTCGCCCTCGCGGCGCTGGCGCTGATCGTCCTCACCGGCGCCGGGGTGCGGCTGACCGGCTCGGGCCTGGGCTGCCCCGACTGGCCCAAGTGCTACGGCGGGACGACGCCGCCGCTCGAATCCCATGCGGTGATCGAGTACGGCAACCGGTTGCTGACCGGGTTCGTCGGCTTCGCCGTGATCGCCGCCAGCGTCCTCGCCTTCTTCCGCCGCCCCTACCGCTGGCACCTGGCCCTGTTCGGGGCGCTGCTGCCGCTGGGGGTCATCGGCCAGGCGATCCTCGGCGCCCTGGTCGTCAAGTACCACCTCGCCCCGGGCCTGGTGATGTCCCACTTCATCCTCTCGATGATGCTGCTCGACGCGTCCTTCGCGCTGGCCTGGTGCTCGCGCTACGAACCGTGGGAGCGGCGGCGCTCGAGCGACCGCCTCGGCGTCTGGTCGGTGCGGGCGCTGATCCCGCTCGGCCAGCTGACGATCCTGGCCGGGACGATCGCCACCGCCTCCGGGCCCCACGCCGGCGCCCATGCCGGACAGCTCGTCCACCGCTTCGCCTTCGAGGGCGCCGAGACGCTGGAATGGGTGGTCCAGCGCCACGCCGCGCTCGCCACCGTCTACGGCTTCGCCGCGATCGCGGTCTGGTTCCTGCTCAGGCGGCCGGGAGGGGACGGACGAGCCGTCGTGCCGCTGACGGTAGTCCTGGGCCTCCTCGCCCTTCAGGGGGCCGTAGGAGGGCTCCAGTGGGCTCTGGAGCTGCCAAGCGAGATGGTCTGGGTCCACGTCGCCATCGCCACCCTCAACTGGCTGGCGATGCTGTGGACCGTCGCGGCGGCTGGGCGGCTGGAGCCCCGCGGACAGCCCGCCTCCGCGGACAGCGAGGCCGCTCCGGGCACAGCCTCGACCGCCGCCGGCGCCCTCTGAGAGGGACCGGCGAAACCCGCCTGCGCGAGCCAGCGGCGGCGGACACGGCGCGGTGCGGCCGTCCACGGCAGCACCGTCCATAGACTCGGGCCGCCGGCCCAGCCACGATGCTCCCGTTCGCCCTCTCGATCAGCGCTCTCAGCCTCGTACAGGCCGTTCTGGTGGCGGCGCCCCGACCGGCCTCGGCGCCGCTGCTGGCGGGCCTGCGCAACCGCTCCTGGGCGCTGGTGCTGCCGCTATCGATTCTCGTCGTCGTCGCGGCGATCGCGCTCGACTCCGCCTTCGCCGACTTCCTCACCTACCTGGCGCTGGTCGGGGTCCCGCCGCTGGCCGCCCTGGCCCTGGCCGAGATCGTCCGCGGTGGCCGGCCGCCGCTGGCGCTGCTGGTCATTCCCCTCTTCGCCCTGGCCTGGGCCGCCCGCGACTCGCTGAGCGGTGAGACGGCGGCGCTGGCGCTCTCCGCCCTGGCCTGCATCAGCCTCGGCTGGCTGCTCGCCTGCGTCGTCCCCGGCCGCTGGCTGAAGCTGGGGATCTACGCGATGGCCGCGATCGACGCCTGGCTGGTCGGCTCCAACCTCCTGCAGGAGCCCAACGCCGTCCTCAACGCCGCCTCCCCAGGCGGACTGCCACGGTTCCAGCTCGTCTCCTTCGGCTCCGCCGTGATGGGCTTCGGCGACATCTTCATCGCCGCCACCCTCGGCGCCTTACTGGCCGGCGACCGGCGCCTGCAATTGACCGGCGCCGCCTTGGTGGCGATCATCGCCCTCGCCTTCGACCTGCTCTTCTTCGCCGTCGACCAGCTGCCCGCAACCGTCCCGGTAGCGCTGGCGCTGGCGCTGCTCGAGACTGGGAAGCGGCGAAGCCTCAGAGCTGAGTGACGATCGCGGCGAACCCCGCAACCATCACCGACGTCAGCGCAAAGAACCCTTGAAGCATCGTGCGATGCATCGCGGCGAAGCCGCGGCTCATTTCGCCCTGCAGAGAGTCGAGGCGCCCGTCCATCTGCGCAAAGCGTTCATCCACCTGCGCAAAGCGCGCATCCACCTGCGCAAAGCGTTCGTCGACCCGCGCGAATTGAGCATCGACTCGGCGGAAACCGTCGTCCACCCGCGTGTTGAGGTCGTCCAGACGCTCGTCGGTCCACTTCTCTCTCACGACCTCCATGGTGGCAGACTAGCTCGACGAATGTAATGCATTGTCTGCGAAACGAGAAAATTCCGTCTCAACTCTCACGCCGCTTGCGCGCAATCCAGCGATAGCCGCGCCAAGCGCCCGCGCAGACGAGAATCAGCCCCCAGATCGCCCCCACCAACGGCCGCGTCAACAAGGTCAAAGCAATGATCGAAGCGGCCGCAACCCCCACGATCACGACCCACTTGAAAACCGCGTCCTCCGAGAGATTCATCTTCTTTTCCTGTCCACGCCACGGGCGCGAAAACCAAGCAGGTCGGTGGACGCAGGGAGCGAGGTGAGGGGAGCGCACTTCAGTGCGTGACCCGATCCGAGTCGACCGAGGACGCCGAGATGCGCCGGTTTGCAGCGTCCGCCTACAAGATATAAACAGTTACGTAGACGATGATCCACATAACGTCGACGAAGTGCCAGTAGATACCCGGCACCTCGACGCCGAGGTGGTCCTTCGCCTTGGGGCCGAAATGGCCGCGGAAGGCGCGGATCGTCGCGAAGCTGAGCAGCATCAGGCCGACGAAGACGTGGGCGCCGTGCAACCCGGTGAGGCCATAGAAGATCGAGCCGAAGGCGAGGTCGCGAGCGCTGAAGCCGATGTGGACGTACTCGTTGATCTGGATGAAGAGGAAGGTCGCGCCCAGCATCCAGGTCAGCACCAGCCCGAGTTTCAGCCCCTGCTTGTTGCCCCGGCGGATCGCCTCCAGGGCGTAGTGGATCGTGAAGCTGGAGGAGACGAGGATCGCGGTGTTGATGCCGGCGACGCCGACCGGGAGCTCGTACGGATGGGGCGGCCAGCTCTCGGGCGCAACGACGACGCGGAGGAAGAAGTAGGAGGCGAAGAAGGCGCCGAACAGCATCACCTCGGAGACGATGAAAAGCAGGATCCCGAGCGTCTGTTTGTCGATGCGCGAGCTCTCGTTGGCCTCGGGCGGGCCATGGTGGTGCTCTTCGGTATGTCCTAGGGCTACCGTTGCGCTCTCCATCAGGCCTCTCCCCCTCCCTCGGCCACGGCGGCGGCGACAGCCGTAGCCGGCCTGCCAACCTCGATGTGCTCGACCTGCTTCTCGGTGATCTCGCGAACGCGGCCGATCAGGTCCTCCTCGAGCCAGCGGGAGCCCTCGCCGGCGAAGGTCGAGATCAGGACCTCGTCGATCCGGTAGTGCTCGATCGCGTTCTTCACGGCCTGGAAGGGATCGGGGCTCATCGGCTGACCGGTGGCGTCGACGTCGGCCCGGTAGAGCTGGGCCAGGGTCGAGGCGAGGTCGCGGACGATCTCGGCCTCGCTGACGTCATCGGTCCGAGGACAGACGATCGTGTAGCGGTGGGGGCGATCGGCGGCGCGCTCGGTGAGCCGGTTGACCAGGTCCGGCGTCGCCACGGTCTGGGTGGCGACGACGAGGGTGTGGATCAAGTCCCAGCGGATCGCGTCGTCTTCGATCCGCACCGGGATGTGGGTCACGACCGTCTCCGGTTCGACCCGGGCCCGCGCCCACTCGACCAGGTCTTTGCGGGTGAGGCCGAAGCGGGTGTCGTAGAGGCAGGAGAGCAGTACCTCGCCAGGTTCGTGGGCGCGGACGGCGTCGTCGAGCGCCAGCGAGGGCTCGGGGTCCATCACCTCGCCGACCGAGTCGATGCCGAACTCGGCGAGCACCGACATCGTCACCTCGACCCGCGCCCGAGCCGCGTCGCGCAGCTCGCCGGAGTCGATCAGCTGGCCCACCGCCGGCTGGTTCTGCGGCGCGGCGACGACCACGCCGGAGACCTTCTCCTGGCGCTCGCGCACAGCCTGCAGCAGCTTGCGCCCGCCGGCGACCTCGTTGAGGAAGACCAGCAGCGGTCGGCTCTCCTCGACCGCGCTCACGTCGTCCCCACCACGCTGGGCTCGGTGGCCGGCACCTCCGCGCCTTCGCCGGCCATGATCGCGTGTTTGGCGCCGGGGACGCCGAACTCGTAGGGGCCGCCGACCACACGCGGAATCTCGTCGAAGTTGAAGATCGGCGGCGGCGAGGAGACCTGCCACTCGATCGAGTTGGCGCGCCAGGGGTTGGCCGGGGCACGCGGACCGAAGCGCCAGCTGACGATCATGTTGTAGAGGAAGGCCAGCTGCGCGGCGCCCAGCATGAAGGCGAAGCAGCTGATTAGCAGGTTCCAGTTGCCGAACTGCTCGGCGTAGTCGGCGACGCGTCGCGGCATCCCATCCATCCCCACCCAGTGCATCGGGATGAAGGTGCCCCAGGTACCTAGCAGGGTCCCCCAGAAGTGGACCCGCCCCAGTTTCTCGTCGTACATGCGCCCGGTCATCTTCGGGAACCAGTGGTAGATCCCGGCGAAGATCGTGAAGACGGAGCCGCCGAAGAGGACGAAGTGGATGTGGGCGACGATGAA